>Ga0209611_10010243_pt1 | contig 13866 bp, 14 predicted proteins | sample S1TSphgellanicum_3_FD_187693 | JGI IMG/M metagenome (GOLD analysis project Ga0209611, IMG submission 187693) | Host-associated microbial communities from peat moss isolated from Minnesota, USA - S1T2_Fc - Sphagnum magellanicum MG (SPAdes) (version 2) | ecosystem: Host-associated > Plants > Peat... | reverse complement strand
TAAGTGATAAGGGCCTCCAATGGATGGTTCACAAGTGGGGGGCTATAGGGTCACAAAATCCCAAGGGTGAACCTTAAAATCAATATTCATAGAACCCATTTTGAGAAAGAAAACAATATTTACAATGTAAAAAAAGGAAAGTGTAGTGTTACCTTGAACTGCATCTTGACCCTTCATGGAATGTTTTATGTATGTTTGGAGGTGATGGAAATTGTTGTGTTGAAACATGAGACATATGCCATCAAAATTAGGAGGCTCTACAAGATCCCCACATTTCCATTCAAGTTTTTTTATACAAAAAAACACAAATGGAAAAAATCCATCGAAGAAAAAGAAACTAGGTCCACCACGAAATCAAGGAAAGACCCATCCCCAACAAGAAACCAACTCACCAAATAAACATACAAGGCTTTGAGAATTTTGTTACATGCATCTAACCTTTTTACCATCATTTGAATAAATTGCATGTTGTAGACACCATATCTAGATCCCACATATTTCTCAAATTTCTTAAACCTTTGCTATGTAATTATTGTGCTATCAATATAGACACCCCAAAATGCACCCTTCTAAAGGGTTTAAATTACCAAATACTCATTAAAGTGATGGAATCAACTAGGGTGGGAGGGGAGAAATGAAGAACCTTACTAACAAATTCTTCCAAATTCTCATGATCTTATTCCAAATTTTTGAGCCTCCAATTGCCACATTCCCTTTCTACCAATGCCCATTGAAGGTCTAGATTTATTGTCTCCCTTTTGCTGGAAGCTTGATTCCAACCACCTCACTAGTTTTTACTGCTTCCTTCACCATGGTGTTCAAAACTTCATTAACTAAAAGGAAAAGGTATGGTGCAAGAGGACAACCTTGCTTCACTTTGTGCTAAATCTTAAATGGAGCAAATATGGATCCATTGAAGCATATTGCAAGCTACAACATCTACCACCTTAAACAATAACCTAACCATCCATATGAATTCTTTTGTGACCCCATGTTTCCCATTGCATTAAAAAAAAATCCAATCCACGTTGTCATAAATTAAAATTGCAAATCCACCATAATAACAATAGTGCACATGGTTAAACATCTCACCCAATTTAACAATAGTTCACATGAATAATATAAATCTCACTAAAATTAGTGGCAATGATTCAACCATGTAATGAATTACTTCATGTGTATAAATTAGCTTTACCATAAATGAAAAAACATAATGTTCCATTCTTTTTTATGCTTATCAATCCTCTTTGCAACTCTTATTTCTTCAATTCTTGTCTATCTCCTTCATTGAATTTTTTCTTTCAACAAATCCTTGCCATGGATACTAAACATTCACAAGTTATGGGTCCATTCATTGAAAAAATTGAAAAGTTTATAAACAATCATAATTGCCAATAAAACACCTTATGCTAAATCAACAAATAATAACTAGCTAATAAATTATAATAAACAAGTGTAAGCAAAATAAAGTGAACAACTTGATTACCTCAAGTCAAAACTAGAACAAGTATATTTAAAATAATACTAAAACCCAATATAGAATTGTGGACATTGAATGTTTTCATTTCAATGATTAAATATAATATATGTTTACACTAATATGCATTGATTTTCATATTTCAAATTGTAAAAGTAGGTTTTAAATAAATTTTTCAAAATACAAATAGATTTTGACATTTACTTTTCAATGTGAACTTTTGGTTTAGATGTCAATTAGGTTCTTATAAAAAGGAAGTAGATTTTTTTTTTTAAATAACACTTTAAAACATATGTTGATATTCATTTCTTAATTTATAACATATCAAGTTCATTAAATTTTATAACCAAAAAGTAAGTTTGAACACAATTTTTCAGTCAGTTTCAAATGTACTTTTATCTACTTTTAAAATTCATTTGCTTTTAATTTTTTTAAAATTAAATTCTTATGAACTTAGTAAAGAAAATTAATGCTACTTGACACATATTTTCACCTAATTTGATACTACTTTCCACTAGTTATATGAGTGATGTAGGGTGGAAGTGGAGACATTTACTTTTTTAATCTATTTTATCTTGCTTTAACCCAAACAATCAAAATTTTCAAAAATCTACTACCTATTCTACTAATTATTCTACCAACTACCTAGTAATAACTACATGTTGTGGAGGTACAAGATGCAAACTCTTATGGATGCAAAGGAGTTATGGGGACTAATCAACATGACAAAGTTCAAACTAGAAGAGGAGGATGTCATTGCCACTATCACATATACCAAGAAGGATAACAAAACTCGGAACTTGTTAATTCAAAACTTGTTTGACAATCAGCTTGTGATTATGTGGAAGGAAACCATGGCCCATGAAATTTGGCAGGCATTTGAGAAATGGTATGTTGATAAAAGCATCGCCAATAAGATTTTTCTAACTAATTTTTTTTTCATGTCATAAATGAACCACAACAACACCATGGAGCAACATGTCGACAAGTTCGAAGTAACCAAGGAGTTCAATGCCATTGGAACAATGATCCCTGACAAAGTCAATGTGATGGTTTTCCTCATGAATCTTCAAAAAGGTACTAACACTTTATCATTATGCTTGAATCTTTCAAATCAAAAGATCGCATTTGGGACAATGTGGGGATGAGCACTTGTGTCCTAACCTTAGTTTTCGGCTCACAACCAAAGTAAGGGCTTGCGAAGGTGCAAGCTGAAAGTGAAACCCAAAAATCACATGCTCCTGGGAGTGTAAGAGAGTGTGGGGGAAAAAACCCACACACCCCCAAGTAGGCTCCCACTTTGAAAGTTGGAGTTTCAATGCACTCCTAAATTTTCAAAAAATAATTTCAGAGGTCAAAATTCATTAGATTGAAACATTCCATATACCATTGAAAAGCTCTTGAAACTTAAATGTCTAGAATGGGTTTGCATGACCCATTTGGGTACTTAAAACACAAGCTATGGCTAAAAGAAAAGTCAGGAATCAGATTGCCATTCGACCACTAAAATTTGGCTCCCAAGCACTAAAAGTCAGGAATTGTTATGATTTATTTGCGTGTAGGTGGTGTGACACATATTGTTAGAAAGATCTCAAAGGCTACAAATTTGCTTTAGACCTCATCTCAATCGGAGGTTTGCACAAAAAGTTATGGGCCTTCAAAGTTGCAGGAATCCCAATTTTGAGAATTTCGAAACTCCCAAATTAGGTGCAGGCCCCATGGCCAGGCACATAGAATACTATAAGGGGGAAGGTGGTGGCTTCCCCCAAGTCCAGGCCGTGCTGAATCTTGTGAGTCCGTGTATGGTCGTGGCTCATCCGTGCACCAAGAGTCTTACAACTACGCACTAACCAACTTGTGGTTTGGTTTGTGTAGGCCTGTGTGAATAATTGACCCGTTTGTCATTCTTCTTAATCCCTATCTCAGAGCTCCAGCACGCCCCTCTTACCCCCAAAGTGCTGCGAATTAGGGAACTCATCCCAACTCCTTCTTCTTCCAATGTTTTCACCTTCAGACTCGCATTTGAGTCTTATGAGGAGTTTGGAGGTGTGTCAACTTAACTTTTCAATGAAGTGTTCATGTGCAAAAAAAAGGTGATTCATCCCAAACTCCATGCATTTGTTTTAAATTATAAAACTTGGTTCAAAGAGTATGAAAAGATTTTGCCCATTAAAAATTACATGGGTGATAATTCAATTTAAAAAGTAATTGGAAAAATATGTACATAGACATTTCCATGATAATTGAGAAGAATGTATTTCTTAAAGTGCTTACTAACATATCACATGTGCCCGACATTGTTAAAAATTTGTTTTTTGTTAGTAAAATCATTTCACATGGCCATATATTTGAATTCAAAAATAAAATATGCATAATGAGAAATATGCACAAAGAGGTAGTTGGACAAGGCATGTGGGAAAACCAATTTTACAAACTATAATGCAACACCAAGTTGAACACAAAAAAATGTGTTCAATTTAGAGGTTTTGGAACAAAGCCGAACATAAAACAATGCACTCAAGTTGCTAATTTTAGAGAGGAGAAAACTAAGTTGAACACAAAGGAGAACATAGAAAATCACGTTTAAATTATAAAGGAATGCATTCAAGTTGTAGAGGAATGTGTTCAAATTGGTGGTCTTGGAGAAGACAATCTTCATTTGTGGCATGAACAATTGGGCCATCTCAATGAAGAGGATCTGAAGCTACGAATGCAATGGAATCTAATAGAAGGCATGTCACTAAAAATAACAAAGAAAAGTTGTCATTCTATGAAGGATATGTGATTGGCAAACAACACTAGGAACCTTTGATTGATTGTCAACAATGAAGATCTTCACTAACAATCAAGCAAACATTTCACTCATCAAAGATTTGGTTCATCACAACAAAACAAAACACATTGACATCTGCCACCACTATGTCAAAAAGAAGGTGATTGGTGAAAAAGTAGCATATGAATATTGTGCCATGTCGGATGTGAGCACATACTTGCTTACAAAGGCGTTACATGGACCAAAACACATTCAATGTGTACAACTATTGGTACTACAAGAAATTTGACCATGGAAGAAAGTTGGCATATGGTTAACTTTAGCAATAAGGTTGTTAATTCTATCGTATTTGCCACATACCAAATGAAGGGACCTACATAGCTCCTTTAGACCTAGAGCTAGCTTCAACCCTTCCAATGCTGACCTTTCTTTCTCCACCATCAATTTGCCACAAAACGAAATTTTATCCTATCTCTTTTTTACCATATTATGATATCCCCAAAGTGAACCAACATCCACCAATGCACCATGAAGGATGAATGGTAAGTGGTCAAAAAACAAATTTTTTTGGGTTTTAGTTTTCTAATTAATTCCATGGTGTTATATTTTTTTTTTACCTACCTATTAACAATTCACAAGTAGGTTGTTAATAGTTAGGTAGTAAAAACCACCCTTACGTACATATGTATAAACCATCTACTTACTTAATAGTTACTTATTTTCCTACCTACCTACATATGAATCCTATTTCTTGCATAATTGGTTACCAAGGCGACACCAAATAACAATTGGATTTTGAGTAATAATAAGAATCCAGTGGGTGTTGGTTCACCATGGCCTACCATAACTAGTGATAAGCTTGGCACATTTTGGATCCACCAACAAGGCAATGCCACCTTTTCTAGCTTTCTTGTTTTGGACTAATGCACACACATGTAAATAACGTGTTACACTCATAGTTTCAATAGTGTGTCATGCCCCTTGTTTTTGTTTAGTGGCTAAGTTCTTTTTCAAAGTGGCTAAAAATATGTGTTTTTTTGGGTTTTTCTAGTTGCCAAATTTTTTATTTGGTTTTTTTCTTACAAAATGCCAAATTTCTTTATTGAGTTTTAACATATAACCAAAAATGTGAAGGATGCTAAAAGAAGAATACAAATCGAATACAAATTCGTATGGCTACTTATAACACGATGGTGTGTTGTTGATGGATTTATTATAACCTTGTTTATATTTTGACTATCCTACAACCTTCATGTGTGACTTTTATGCATGGTGTAATGTGTTTTTGGATTTTTTATGCATGTTTATTTAACAATGTGTTTTTCAAGGGTTTTTTTGCTAATTTTTTGCCATTTTTGTTGAAGGCCTATGATATGTAGTTGATATAGTATGATACTCTTGAACATTATATTAAAGTGAATTTTATTAAAACATTTGCAATTTTTTTGTGATTTTTGTAGATTATAATTGGAAGCATGATTTATGTTTTGTATTGGCATTAGTGTAGGTGTTTGTGGAAAACATTAGTGTAGAGGATGTATAGGTGAAATTATGATTGACTCTTTTAATTTGGGGATTCCATTCACATCAAAGGTGTTTATAGTAGTGTCACTTCTTCACATAAAAAAAAAATCAATTGATTTTTAAAAATTGTGGCCATTTATCAAGATGAATATGTTTTCATAAATCTTCTAAATTTAATTGTGGAATTTTATTTTATTTTTTTAATGTCATTGTTTCTACTGATTTAATAAATATTTTTAGATAACTAAAAGATCTTAAGATTTACCTCATGGATACAATTATTACAATTTATGTCACAACCTTAACATCGAGTTCACGACTAAATGTGGAGTGCAAAGGCCCATGAGGCTAAAAAAGTGTGTTCAAATGTAAAACACTCTCACAAATGAAGGAAAAAACAAAAGATGGAGCCCAATGACTCCCAAATGCACTCCCACTTTGGAAGTTACACTTGTGAGGAAGTCCTAAATGTTCAGGGCCTTAGTTGGAAAGGCAAAAAAATATCAAATTAGGCACCTAAGATACCATTAGAAAGTTCTTGAAGTTTAGATGGCTAAAATGCCCTAGCATTATTCATTTAAACTTAATAAGCATGAGTTATGATCAAAAGAGAGTTCAAGAATCAAATTTCCAAATTGATGCACTCCCAACTCCTTGAAGGACTCAAATGTGAGTCCAAGTAGAATACAGCGAAAGAGGGAGGAGTCGAGGCACGCTCCCTAACTCACAACACTTTGAGGGGTAGAGGGGTGTGTTGGAGCTCTGGGATGGGACTAGGAAGAGTTGACAAGCTTCACTCACTCACACGGGCCTGCACACAACCCACACAAAGTGATTAATGCATAGTTGGAACACCTTTGGTGCGAAGACGAGCCACGGGCAACACGGACACACTAAACTCATCACGGCCCGGACTTGGGGGAAGCCACCACCTTCCCCCTTATAGTATACTTTGTGGCTGGCCATAGAGCCTACATCTAAATGGTTTTTTTGTCTTGGGACTCCCAAGTGGGAGTCCCGAAATCACACCAAATGGGACTCCCACAACTTTGGAGCCCCATAACTTTGCGAGCAGACCTCGGATCGAGATGTGGTCTCAAGCAAAGTTGTAGCTTTCATCAAGAACTTTTCAATGGTATCTCGCACGCCCTCTGCAACCAAGTAAATCGGGTCGATTCCCAACTTTTTCTGGTCGGAAGTCAAACTGGCAATTTGACTCACGGCCCTTCTTTTGGCCATAACTTGTGTTTCATATGTCCAAATGCACAATACGAGCCCATTTAAGACATCTACGTTCCAAGAGTTTTGCAATGTTATAAAAAATGCCACAAGCCATTGAGTTTTGACCCTTGAAATCGTTCTCTAAAATTTTAGGAGTTCATTGGGACTCCATCTCCCAAAGTGGGAGTTACCTTGGGAGTGTGAAGGTTCACTCCCTCATACTCCCTCACACTTTCTTACACTCCTGAGAGTCTGTGATGTGACTCCTAGGCTTCTTCTTGGCCCGCACCCTTACAAGCCCTTTGCCTTGGTCGCAAACTCAAGGCTAAGGTTGTGACACAAATCTCCTTAAAATAGGAGTCAAATGATCTCTAATTGGAAAATGCAATACAATGTTGAAAAGATCTTTTTGAAGGATATAAGATATTGCCTTCTTATTCTCAAAAAAATGCCTAATTTAAAAAAAATATGAACGTCCAAAATTTCAGGACAATAAAAGTCCCAATTTTGGGACTCCCATTTAGGAATCCCAAGAAAAAATGTCATTTGGATGTAGCCCCACAGAGAGTCACAAAGTATATTATAGGGAGGGGAGTGGTGTTTCTACCCAAAGGTTAGGGACTGTGTAAAGCTTATGCTTAAGGTTATCCCTATTAAATCTATCGTACCACTTATGTTCAACTTACATTGACCGCCTTCTTTCCTTAGTTGTGCAAATGGGTGAAAACACATTAAGGTGAAACAAAAATGACACATCATGACAATCCATTTTTAGTCCATTATGAAATAAAATACACTAGGAAAGTATGACAAAAACAAGCAAAAACAAGATACTTTGAATCAAATAAGCCATGTGGCGGGGTGTTATAAGATATTTTCCCATAAGGATTTAAGCATCTTGAACTTATTTTATGATAATCTTATACTTGAAATATGAGCATCTAAATCATTATTTTCAACAAATGAAAGACTTCCTTCAGAAGCTTCATACTTGATATACATTTTTAATCATCAAATCTTTTCAAATTGTCTTGTTTAATATCAATTTTTCACAATATTATATTACCATTGAGTCATTTATTCATAAAGGACATTATATCAAGGTGTATTGAGTCCATTTAATTTATGCTTGATCGGATATGTGTTTTTGTACAACTTTAAAAGTCCATAACAAATTAAATACCAAAGATTTGACCATGAAATTTTAACATAGTGTTTTGATGTATGAGTTCATTCTTGACATGAGTCCCATTTCATCATTTGCACATATCAATTGGAATAAACTACTATTGAAATATTTTTTAATGTGAAAAATGGGCTCCTAAACATTCAAAGTGTAACGTTTTAATGTGTTTTCACCCAGGTTGATTTCATTTTGAATTCTTACTAGTGAATTCATCCTAGTCCCATCATACAACTCTAGCATGATGGTCTACCCCCAAAGTGCTATGAGCTAAGGAACATGCCCCAACCTTTTTTTTTCCGTTATTTCACTATGGGACCCACTTTTGGGTCTTTTAAGGAGTTTGGGGCACATTAATTTAAGTACAATGTTTTATTAAAGAATGTTTTTGTCCAATGGAAACTAACTTTATTCCAACACTAGATGATCAAGATATTGATCATAATTTTGTTATGGACACTTAAGTCCTATCAATGCCTACTCCTGGTGGTTAAAATCATGATGTTGGCATGCATATTGATGAACTCATTTGACGTGTTGTGGATTGTAATATTTCATGTAAAATGACAATTCCAATGATGATGGTGAAATAAATGGTGAAGAGAACATTTAAACATTCAAAAACTAACATTTGTTCATATATTTGGATGTTAAATGATGAATCTTCAATTAGAAAAAACTTTTTGTTATTTTCAAAAGATGAATGGAAGAAACCTATAAGTGAATCTCAAAGGTGAAATTAAATGAAAAAGTAATTTGATGTTTGGAAAACTTATCAAAATGGATACTTTTATCAATATTGAAAACATTTTATTGAAGCAATCTGGCTAGATATTAATAATTGTTTTCATGATGGTGGTGAAAATTAATGAAAGGTGATATAATTGCAAGCCTCATGAATATTTATTTATATTTTAATCAAATATTTCAAGTTGCACTAACATTGGTGAAGAATAGTGGGATTCAACATTTGTCATCATGTTTTTTTTTGTGTGTAAGTGCACAAGTGTTCAAATCAACAATGGAAAAATCTTACAATTTAAGCATTAACAAGGCTACATGGAAGGTCATCCTAATAATTTAGGAGCATGAATACCTTATTTTAAACCATGACCTTCATTAAGTTATTCATTGTATAAATGTGCAAATATGTTTTGTTTATTACTATTTCACAATAATCACAAGTTTCTAATTAATGATCTTCTTTTTAATTATGATGTTGCTAAGAATGTGTAACCCTGGTGAAGTACTTTTGAACATTATTTGATGTCAAATATGATGAGCGTTTATTTAAACAATACAAAGTTGACATGACACATTTTTAGGACATCACTTTTCAACCTTTGTAATCTTTCATGATTGTGATGTTATTTGCACATGGTGCACATTAATTGAGCACATGCCCCCAAATGCTTTAGATGATCACATTTGTTGCCTCCAATACATAACTTTAGGAGTTTTATCTAGTTTTTAAAAAGGATAAATGTTGGTGAAGGGACAATCCACATTTGAATGAAGAAAATGGCATCAAATGCAAATGTTCTAGGTGACATCATTAATAGGAATGGTTGGGTTATTTCCATTAATTGTATGTAGGCTACTCAAGTTCCTACATAGTTAATCCAATCTATAACTAGACATAAGAATCGTAAAACATTGTTATAATACAATAATAACATCCTTATGAAACATAAGGCAACAAATACAAGGTTTTTTATGACAACCCTACCATATCTCTATCAGGGTCCAACACTTCGATTATGATCACTATTATCAACTTGAATTTCAAAAGTTTTATCAAATTGCAATCAAAAAAACTTATGATAATGTTGAAGGTAAACATCATACTGAAGGTGCAAATTGACAAGCTTGTCAAATTTGACCATTAATGGCAATTTGAATGATTGTGATTATTTTCTTTCACAACCAAGATTGGAGAACATATCACTTTCTATAATTAATTATCAACCATTTTTGAAAAATGAAAAACATCAACCCTTTGATGATCACTTTCAAAAATATAAGTTGTGCAAGGCATCATGGTGGTTTTTCAATCAACATTGAATCTTTTATATATTATGCCCAATGTGATGTGTAGAGCCCTTTGGTCTTCACTCTTCAAGCTCATGTTTATGCTCAAGAGTTTTCAAAAGGATTTTAAAAACCTTTCATTTGAAACTTGAAACTCTTCAATGGGTGCACAATAGTGCCACTATTGCAACAAGTGTCACCACTACAACAAGGACCTCATCTTGTGATGTATTAAATGCCTTCACCTCTACCTTCAAATTATCAACCATTTTCATGTTTGATTTATGAACCACCTCAACCTATGATGCATCAAATGGCTTTTGCCTCTAATTATTGATCATTTTCATTTCTGATTTATTCACCGCCTCCACCTTACCACCTAGTTCGATTTCCAAGCCCTCGTAATTTTTGAGGTGATTCTCGAAAAAATAAGACAGCATTTGGTTATCACAATGTTAACTCAATAAATGATATGCATGTTTCTCCAATTGGTGTTTAGTCAACTTCTCATACTAATACTACTGATAATGGGAGTTATTCAAGAGAGAACATCAAGGAGTGCATTGAAATCTTTCAGTAGTTTGATTGCAACAATCTCAATATCCTTTTGATGAATTCCTATGATAAGTGATTTCAAATTGATGGAGATGTTTAAGACAACATTTATCCTGCTATGATAAAAATTGTGGAAAATCTTTGTTGAGTCCAATCAATTGTGTTGATTATGATTGAGACTCAATTCTAGGAAAAAGTTATGTTCTAGTTTCCTTTGTTGAATTTTTAACAATCAAATAGCCAAATCTCATTTCAAGAAGTTTGATTGTATGTTTATGGTGTGAGAACTATCATATTTGTGCAACCTTCAAGTGCATCATTGAACAAAGGTAGCCCAAGGTTTGGAGCAAGATTGATCTTGAATGGCAACATGTCTAACGGCTCTTTTACATTCAACACGATGGAAGTCTCACAAATGAAGAATGTTCTTGAACTTTACTTAGATCATCCACCCATTTTCTATAGATGGGTTGAATTTTACATTTTTGATCGAGCTTTTTGAACATTCGTACTCATCCATTCTTTTAGAAACATACATTTAAATGATTTTGATACACTGGTTGGTTTTTGTCAATCTGTAAAACAGACCTCCAATTTTAGATGAAATCAATCAATTGATTTTTCCTCATGTGTTTGCTGCACAGCAAAGTGTCGTTGTTGCCAGTGCTATTTATCATTGACAGTGAAGAAATCACACGGATGAAGTAATATTTTTTCATCCATGAAGAACCCTTTCTGTCTATGATGAGGACTTACTGGTTACCGACCTACCGGGTCGGAAACGCGAAACGATAGTCGTTCGTCATCAGAAAATAACGCTCGTCTCAAAGACGAATCAGCATGCGACACGTCAGCGAGATTCGCCTTCCCGTCGATTACGGGGAATAAAATGTCATTTCCAAGTTTTCCACTCCAGAACTTTCGTGGCGCTCTCTCTCTCTCTCTCTCTCTTCGCTCCCGCGCTTGCGCTTGCTCTTTGATTGTGAGAAGCCTTTTTTTCTTGTGTACAATTTTGAAGGCCTCAGTGGTCGAATCTCCTCCTTGTTTTGCTTCTATACTTGGATCTCACACGGTGAATTCTTGCAGACGAGAAAGTTTTTGTTCCTCCTTTTGCCTCCTCTTCACCTTTGCTTTATTGTGTTTGTTCTTCTTGTAGTAAGCGTATACCTAGGTCGTAGTTTGTTTTCAGGTCTATTTGTAGTCTGCATATCATTTGTTTCGAGGTAAATTCTGCTCGGAGATTGTGGTTCCCCCCATCATTAGCTTTCTCTCTTTTCAGATAACGCAAACAAAAATGAACTCTGTGGAGGTCGCTGTTTCTCTAGGGTCTGGGGACTTAGGGTTTTAGTAGGTTTGGAACCTGTTTCTCTGGTAGTAAGAGGGATGCTGTTAGCTTGCTGAGAGAAAGAAAGAACTAAGAGAAGCTGTAAAGAACGTGGACAGCCAACCGCGAGAGGGGTAAGGGAAACTGTAGTCCTCTTTCTTTTTAAATCTGTGTTTCGATTTCGTCACAAGGAAGGAAAAAGGGGGGGAAGACGGGAACATGACGATTTTGTATGCTTTGGTAGCAAGAGGCACGGTAGTCCTGGCGGAGTTTAGTGCGGCATCAGGGAATGCAAGTACAATATCACGTCGTATTTTGGAGAAGTTACCGCCAGGAGGAGACACCCGTGTTTCATATACCCAAGATCGGTACATCTTCCATATCATGAAGGCAGATGGCTTGGTTTTCCTTTGCATGGCCAGCGACACGTTTGGAAGTAAGCCTTGAATTTGTAGGGTTTTCCCTTGTTAAGTTTGATTCCCGACTGCTTGCTTTACCTGACTGGATTTTAGGGTTTTGTGGTAGAAGAGTAGTTCATAGCGATTGGGATGCAGTTCCTGCATAGATGATTTAGCTCAACTTTTTTCTTTTGGTTCTCTAGGTCACTGGCTTAAGTGATTTTTAGCGTTAATCTTTGCAGGTCGGTCTTTATGGGCCATCAAATGTCAGTGAGGAGGCATTGGTCGCGTTGTAGCCACACCTGTGTGCAGTGTCATTTGTGCAATTCTTCACATTAGCTTGCTGGGTTAAAGGGCTGATGATCTAGTTCCTGTATGTAGCTGACTCTGTTGTCTAACACACTGTCATCGCAGGACGAATTCCCTTTGCATACCTCGAGGATATTCACATGAGATTTATGAAAACTTATGGGCGAGTGGCATTCACAGCTCTGGCCTATGCAATGAATGATGAGTTCTCCAGAGTGCTTCACCAGCAGATGGAGTACTTCTCAAGTAAACCTAATGCAGATGCCATAAATCGTGTCAAAGGAGAAATTTCTGAAGTATGGTATTCCAGTCTGTCCAGACATTCCCTTGAAGTTTCTTTTTTTTCACTCCTTTTCTGCTCTTCTACGTTTGCCCAGTCTTGCTTTGTTGGAATCAAATGTTAACTCATCCAAGATGATGCTGCAGGTGAGGGCTGTGATGGTCGAGAATATTGACAAGGTGTTGGACAGAGGTGATCGCATTGAGTTGTTAGTAGACAAGACATCCACAATCCAGGACAACGCATTCCACTTCAAGAAGCAGTCACGTCGACTACGACAAGCCATGTGGATGGAGAATGCGAAGCTTTTGTAAGTTTTCTATGTACTCACAGTAAGCTGTTTGTATCTTCCAGGCAGGGCTTCTGTCTCCTTGGAGTGCCTTATGTGTTCAGCAGAATTACTTCTCTTCACCAATATTATCAATTGGCACGTGGTATTTGCCTAAATTGGTTGTCCAGAAGTAGGCATCCCAGTCTGAGTTTCACACCATTTCAGCGAGCATCAAGTCATCAAGCCGGTGCTTATGTTCACTGTTGAATATTGCATCCATATCAGGTTTCTTAGTGTGTCAAACAGGACCTTGCTTGTGGGAGTGGTCTTCTCGGCCATCAATCTAAAAAGCAGATGTCATATCAAGGAAAGCAGATGTGCAGAAAGAACTAGTTGGTAACCAAACTTAAATATTCTGGAAATCACTGCCTGGAGATTGTCTTATCTGATGACAACTAACTCTACTATTGGGTTCTGTGGTCTGCAGGATAACCTTGATTTGTGTCATTGTGGTGGTGCT
>Ga0209611_10010241_pt1 | contig 13867 bp, 6 predicted proteins | sample S1TSphgellanicum_3_FD_187693 | JGI IMG/M metagenome (GOLD analysis project Ga0209611, IMG submission 187693) | Host-associated microbial communities from peat moss isolated from Minnesota, USA - S1T2_Fc - Sphagnum magellanicum MG (SPAdes) (version 2) | ecosystem: Host-associated > Plants > Peat... | reverse complement strand
TGATTGATATATTTATTACTTCCATCCATGGTGTGGTGTTAATTATTCACCCATCCATAATCATGAAAAGGTGAACTGTATAAAGTGAGATACTATTCAAATCCCAGCATCTGGGTGAATCATTATGGTTGACCAATCAAAATCAGGCATTCCACTTTACTGCACCTCTTGGAAGGCAATGGAAACACGCGCATATTTACTGGCCCAAAGGAGTTTCATGCACAGTTATTTGACTAAAGTACTTCATCCAAACAAGTTTGTACAGGCCATTTTAGTGGTGCCGCTGGGCATTCTGTTATTAGGTGAAAAAAGCAATGATACTTTTACCTCCACTGTTACTCCAGATACCTACCTGCTTTCTTTTTATTACTCATCATCTGCTTACTGTGGTCGTGAATACTAGTAAAATTCCTAAGGGAAAACAAAATGGAGCAATTTGGAAACTTTCAGGCAGAACATTAATAAGTTCACATTATGCTATTTAATTTTTAAAATTTTCATTTTATTAATTGCTGTCACAGATTCCTTGTTTTTCCAAAAGAAATGTCAACTTTCAAAAAAATTTGAAAACATTTCACACTATATTTCCACTTTGGCTTTGGTTCGGTAACAAATTTTTGTTTGCATTTTCTTAATGTTTAGACAGGTCACTTAATGGGAGATCCTTCTTGGGATGCTCACAATTGAAAAGATGTCAAAAAAATGAAAAAGAAAAACACTGCATCCAAATTGGTTCATGTTTCTTTGTAAGACATGGAATGAGTGCCAACAAAGTACCTTTCCAATGTTTACCTTTGTAGTTTGCTTGTCTCTACATGGTTTCATTTCCCAATTGATTGGTTGTAACTATTGGAGGGTTTTTTTTCTCATACTGGACTCGTATTGGATACTTTCTTTTTAAATTCATACTAGCCTGGTCCAGGTATTGGGTCCAAGAGTGATTTTTGTCCCATATGAGGCAGGTATGTACATATGTAATACGTACCTGATATTGAAATTGATATAAAATTGGTACAAGGTTGGTATCACCTCAAGTCCTTACCTGTCTGGTACAAATATAAGGCTGGAATTGCCTCAGCTAATACCACACTGGTAGGGTCCTTGCTACCAGTGTTGATTCTTGATACCAGGTGCAGACCCAGACCAATACTGGGTGTATCAAGGAAACAAAGATCTTGCCCATAAAGGGCGCAATAATTTATATTGAAATACCATAACATCCCGTACCTTGAATATTGTGGCATAATTTTATTGGATTTCTCAAACATTTCATAAGTCCCTTCTATGAGCTGTGAACTCTAGAGGTGGCATTTGTTCAAGTAGAGGTTGAACTTGGACTCCGGTGAAAAGAAACTCATAGGGTGAAAAGTACACAATCAATCTTTAGTAACTAACCCCATATTTGGCCAACTAGAGAGTCAAATATAATGAATTGCTAAATGGATTTTGACATATCAAGTTTCTACTTCTTAATATTTATTTATTTTGGTAACTACTCCTATTATTAAACACCCATCCATCAACAAACATTTGATTAGTGAAAAAAGGACTTCATGACCACTCAGCCAAGCATTTTTCATTTGTCAAACCATGATTGTTGATTGAACACCTGGTGGAACAAAAAGAATTGGGCATTTCAAAGTATTTCAACCAAGAATGCTATAAATGTGTTTGGTCCTGAATGTGAAATATAATATTCATTCAAGTAAGATGTTTGTGAATCTTTTTTTAAAATTGGTGTTAGGGTTAAAGTTGTCACATTCCAATACACACAAATGTTCATAAATTTGAGAATATCTCAACACATGAGATTTTAAGTGTTTGGTGAAGGACATCATATAGGACACATTTGTAAATTTTGTAGTTCATTATGTGACATTGTCATCACAAATTTATAAGTTTCATGGTTCATTCCATATTTATGCGAAATTAGTTATTTCAGAGGTCCATATCGTTTAAACATGAATGTTATGCATTATTCAAACATGAAAGTCATGTGCGTGACTTTTGTATATAAACAACACAAATAGGCATACAACATTCGTGTCTAAACAACACCAATAAGCATATGATATTCGTGTCTAAACAATGTGCACAACATTAATGTTCAAACAATACAAATAGATGAATAACATCCATGTTCAATCCATATGAACTTATGAAAAGCATATTTTGCACAACTATTATTCCCAAATCATGACCCATGAAATTTGTGATGGTTGTTTAATAATGGATGTTAGTTGTTTTCATATAATGCACACACAATGACATAAATATGCAAAAACATGTATATATGGGATTTTAAGTGTTTGGGTAAAGTTGTGGAATAAGATAAATTTATAAATCTTTTAATTTAGAATGTCACCTAAATTGGCTAGGGATGGGAGGTGATATGTTGCATTCAAGGGGGTACAACATCTTTATAAAAGATTTAAACCTTAATTAGCTTGCAAAATAATTTAATATGGGGTGCAAAGACATTTACATTCTTTACAAGAATCCAAATAAAAAATCAAAGGATACATTGTAAGCTTGGGATATTATAATGCAACTTTTATGTTGAACTTAAATAATACAAAAAAATCCTTAGACTTACTTGTAAAATTTCCAACCAAACAAGAACATCACAATCTCAATAAAACATGTAGATCTACACAAGCCCTAATTGAGTGGACATCATTCCTTTCAACTAAAAATAAGCATGTCCACCTTACCAAATGTTAGGGGAGCTCCAAAATTTCTTAAAGATTCTAGTACTTAATGCAAGAAGGTTGAGAGTAGTAACAAAGGAGACCAATGTAGATGTGAAAATAGAAGCAAAAAGTAATGAATGCAAAAAAAAAAAATTTAAATAAATCCAACAAAATAGTTAAAATAGAAGAATTAAAAGTAGCAATAGAAAAAACAAACAAAAAAGTAAAAGTAAAGGAGGTTTAACAAGTGCAAAATTAAGGATATAAACAACTTTTACGAGGATAAATATGTTAAGTTCTTATACTATTGGTGGGTAGCCAAACATGTAATCACAAAAATAAAAAATAGTGCAACTCAAGTTGATTGTTGCAAAGTTTTTAACATGCTCCAACCTCTCATAGCTTTAATTCACACCCATCACATCCAAAACAACAACAAACAGAAATTGGAATGGGAGGACTTTGCAAATTTCTTTCATCTTATACTACATGGGTGGCATAAGAGCTTGATATTCAAGCATTTATTAACCTAACTAACTTCTTGTATTCTTGGTCTAATTTTAGGAAGGATAGTGGGATATTTCTTTGCGGCCCTAAGTTTATGGGCCCCATCTTTTGGAAACTAAAATTAGGAAAGCCTTATGTTTCATGATGTTCAACGTGCTTCATGAGAAAAAGGAGTTGCACATTAGACCAAACAAACATCAAAGAAGAAAATGTTCCCCCTCCCCTGACTTTGCATTAGCAATAATACAAATATTAGGAAAAACATGATGGGAGCCTACTACATGCCCTACAAACAAATGTATATATGAACTTGAAAAGGTTTCCACGATGAAAGCTAACATGCATTGGAACATTTCATTGTCATCATTGTTTAAATAGGGGTCATAACAAGGTTATGTCATCCCCAAATCCAGGGAATGATTAATTATGAACTATGTAGTCAATGTAATACATTAGGTTCACTATAAGAAAACATGACTTTGTTAAAAGTCCAACTTGACTTAAATGTTCACATTGACCAAAGGGGATGGTCTTTTTGACTAAAGGCTTAAGGCATGAAAGACATGAATTACTTTTGACTGAGACATTTGACTAAAGTGACATTTTTGACCATGTGACAAACCAAACATCTGGTAAAAAAGGCCAGAGGTTCATTAAGATGACCAAAGTTTAATCAAATTGACCATACTTAATGGCCATTATGATTTATAATTAATCAAATTGGCCATTTTGATTTAACACTTAGTCAAATCAACCATACTAATTTGATTATTTAACCTACAAGTTTATTTTTCATAAGGTACATACCAAACCTAAGTTCATAGCTAGTAGGCCCTAGTTAAACATATTACACCTAATAAGTATTTATAAAGATTAATAGGTTACTTACATGCTACCTATAGGCACATGTAGGTACTTAAACTTAGTACATTAATTAATTAATATTTAATAATTGATAATTAATATTCAATAATTTATGATTAATATTTTATATAATTAATTAATCACCAAATAAATGCCAATTAATAACCAATAATTAATTTATCCATCAACTTGTTGATTGACTAATTATTATTATCAAATTATGAATTTTATCTAATTTTTGGGTTAATACTTGATAATAATTTATAATAATTCATAGTAGTCAATATACAAATGCCATAAAAATGTGAAAACTAAGTTATGGACACAAAAACTACAATGCTTACTACATGACAAGTCTAAACATAACCCAATCATTCATGAAAACAAACAAGAACATGAAAATAGACACAACTTATAAAAGTGTATGTGCAAAGCATATATTTTCATATAATGAAAAAATGTGAATGTGAATAATGGTTTTTAAAAATGAACAAAGGTGGATTGCATGGTCTTACAAAATATTAATTTTGATGAAATTAAAGTTGCAACATTACATGACATATAACTAAATATACCTATTATGATGAAAAATCCTTGGAAGTTTCATTAGTCACCTTCCATAAGGCATTTTGTCCACAAAAACATTTTACATAATTTTTAAAATATTCATTCCAGGTTTTTAAATGGATGGTAATTGGATGAAAATTAAAAGTGACAAACAAATTTCATCCATTCAAATCAAATACCAAACAAATGACGATGGACCAACATGACATCAAAATCAATCTTTCATGCCTATCATAAATAGTTATGTGAACTATTCTATGACCCCTACATCTATTCTTACACCTTGGAAAACCTCACAATGTTGGAAACCATTATATGTTGCATATAATAAATTCCAAGAAAATAAAGAACAACAATATTTCTCATGTCTTTGATCCAAGTTACCCTATTTCACATTTTCTATAAAGGAAAGTCCATTAGTAGGCATTTCCATCCATTGTGTTTGGCAACAATCACTAAAATATTATTGTTGCCAAAGATTATGGGATCTGAGGCAGAATATTGAAAGTGAAATGAGATGATAAAATTGAAACCAATATAATACAATGCCTTGTCTAGATTCCATTCCTTAAAACCCATAATTGTTCTCGAGATTAGGAAAGAAATGACACATGAAAATGAATTTTTGAAAGGAGTTAAAAAGTGGGGAACAATTGGGAAAATTTGGCATGCAATTGATTCCCTGATCACCAGCAACCCCAATTTCAAACATTTTCATTTGAAAAGATAATTGAAACAAAAAAATAATATACGATTATCACAAGAATTGAGTCATGTTTTTTTGTATAAATACATATAATAATCCTACATGATTTTTTATTACTTTACTTTCTCCAAGCATGAGCTCAATGAATTGAATAACAACATTGCTTATCTATTTAGCGCTCTCTCTCTCTCTCTCTATGAACATATTGATACAAGATCAAATGTTACTCCAAAATGAATTCCATAAGCTTGTCGAGTTTCAAGATCTTAATTTATAAAAATATATACTTGGCCTTTCACTTCACATATTTTTAGCCATTTATGTAGGATTAAATTTGGAAATGTGACAAAGTCAATTGCATCCTTAAAAATCCAAATTCCACCTTTCTTTATATGAATAAAATTAACATTTGCTTAAGTTACATTTGTACTATTGTTTTATATAACCTTGTTTAGATAAGTTTTTCAGCTTTGGATTTTATATATTAATATGTATTTTCCAATCATCCTACTCTTTTTAGATTTCCTCTTACTTACTCTCCATTTTATAAATGGCCACCGCATAAGATGTTTAATGTCCAGATAGTAGGAATAGATATTAAAGGCCCATGCATTTTATCAAAAAAATATGTTTTCACTCTTACTATGCAACATTTACCTTCACAAATGAAAAGATCCTGCCCCTGAGGCTCAAGCCAACTCCACCATATGAGGTCCACCACTCAGACAAGCACATTGAGTTTTACCTAGACAACTATCCTCTTTTCAAGTGCAGGATGAAACCCTTGCAGACTCTAGCCTATTAAACAAAGCACCCAGCAAAGGGGGGGGGGAGAAGGAACAAAGAGAGAGGACCCAAGTTGAAGCCAGAAGTACAGAAGCCAAAGTGGGTCACCACAGGGCAAAGGAACAAATCAATGTGGGATTTGTTTTGGGAAAGAGTTGGGAGATATTATTAGGGGAGGAAGAAGACAAAAGAATGCGCTCCCCAGGGATTGGAAACCTGACTCTCAACTTGGATTGCCTTTCTTCCTTTGAAAACTCAATTCAAGATTCCCACCTACCCACCAACCACTTGCACTCCCCTTTCACTTTTGGAATTCTGCCAAGTGGTAGGTGTATACAAATAAGTGCAGCAGATTCTGGAACCAACACTATACCTGCTATTTAACTATCTATTTAACTATGGTAGGTGGGTGACTATCATAGGTTAGTAGGTAACGAATGTGAGTGGTTACTACATAGGTAAGTAAAGTAGGTATGGCACTTGGTGATTACTAGGTCCATAGATGCATGTGGATGGTTATTACATAGCTAACCACTGTGGTTACTTGTTGGACAGGAATACAATGAAAAAGTGTTTAGGGTGAGTTTCAATTAGTCTGGCTAATCCCTCTGGTATCTAAGTCCTGTAATTTTGCCTGGGTGAAAGGATTGCCGAACACAATTTAGAAAATATTTTCCAAGCATCTAAATAAGTACCCATTAAGTTTATGATGGGGGTAATATTAGCCCATGTTGAAAATGGCAACAATTTACAAACAAGTTTTGGAAATAGAATTTTCATGCAGCCAATGAGAAGGTTCAGCATGGGGGTATAGGACCTTTAAACTCCTGAAAGAGCAAAGGGACAAAATGTGTCTTCATCTTCACATAGGTATTCAAAAATTCCAAGGCACTTGGTCATTAGACCCATGCAAGAGACAAAGTAAGGAAACTACTTTTTTATCCCTAAAACAAATGTGTTAAAAATTGGACAGAGATAGGCGGACACAGGTATACATATATATACATATATAGGTTGACAAAAGGAGGAGGAGGTGGGGGGGAGGGGGAAGTTGACCACTTGGCAATTTTGAGATATTGCAAGGGTTTTCTAAAGGAGTCTACATGAGGTCAATTGGGCATTGGAGTAAAAACTAAAATCCCCAAATTCTAAAACCCCAAAACTAAAAATGCAAAGCACTACTCGAAATTTTGCAATGTATCTGGAGCATACGTTATAAAATATAATAACAAGGCAAGCATTTCATAAAACTAAACACCCCATCTTACGACCAAATCAAGGGTTTCCAATTCCAAACTTAACACTTCCAAGGTTAAATATATGCCAATAAGAGGCCTCATTCAAGAAGGTGAAGGTACCAGTGTAGGCTCAGTTTCACCCTGGCCAAACAAGTGCACCCTTGGTTCCACAAGTGGACCCTTTGGTTTCATTTGACTTTGTGTAAGACATATCCACACTTTTTACAAAGAATCAATGGGTTGGCAAGTAGGGTCACAGATCTCTTGTGTGTCCCATTTCACCTAGATGCTCTCAACTCCCTTGACCTTTGGGAGGTAGTTAGTGACAATGAAGACAAGTTTCTGTGTGTGGCAGCTTGTATACAACCTCACTCACTACCATGGGTCAGTCAGGTTGCCTGGGTTGCCTGTTTGAATACTGGTCCTTTGACTATGAGGGTATGGAACCAGGAGCAGGACATTTAAATTCAAAAGAATTCATCTCGCACGCCCTACAACACCCACCGCCCCGCCCCCTGCCCCCCAGCAAATTGTGTAGTCATGTGCAAGTTAACACTTGCAAACTTGTTCGGTGGATGCTTAACAGAAGATGCTAGATAGCCCCTAACAAGCCTGTGCAAGTTGACACTTGCAAACTTCATAGTGGGGTGTTTAATGGGATATGCTAAGTATTCTCCAACCAGCACTATCTGGGTGCAATACCTTGGGCGATTTAATGTAGGGTTTGGCAAATGTGGTCCAAAATATTAGTCAAATACTATAGAGGGTCCCATTATTGTAAATATTGAGATGTAGGTTGCTAGTTGGCACTATAGTTCTTACTTCCTTGAGATCATGAGTTTCAAACCTAACAAGCAATAGCAACACTTACTTACTTTTGATCCTTATTATGTAAGACAAGTGTTGATTGTGGAGGACATGACCCACACTGTCCACAGAACAGTGCAATGCTCGAAAAATAGGCTCCGGACAGAGCTCATTATGGACTAGATAAGCATTTATGGAGAGCGGGGCTACCAAATGTGCAATGCTGCTGTTGTGGCTCAGCAATTGCCGGGGACAGGAGACCTGTTGATAGCCCCCACCTTTCCATAAATGCTATTCCGCGTACTTGTAAACCTTCACATGTGTGAATGAACAGTTTTATAATCTTCTTATAAATGGATGAAAGCTTTCATAGACTTCTTGTAGATGGACGGAAAGTTTGATAATCATCTTGTAGATGGATGAAAAAAGAGAGGGGAGAAGTTCTGCATAGTGAGAAACAAGGGGAGGGAGCTTGAAAATGTTTACTAAGCAGAAGTTATGTGTATGAGGTTGCAGGCTACTGCACCTGGATTGTCCTGCTCTAGACAAATCAGAAATTCACACGTCAGCAATTACCTCCCAGAATGGGCTAGTAGGTTATTCAGTGTCTCCCCTGTTTAATGACCTTCGTAGTTGCCTTGCTAAGATCCGATAAACCAATGCTATGTTTAACCACAACCTTACCATTGGAAGGAAAAAAAAGTTTTGACCCCTAGAAACGGCCTACAAGGCGGTAACTTGAAAATGGTCTTGCTCAAATGGTCATAGGCCGCTGTTGTGTGCCCAAAAATTTAATTAATTAATTAATTAATTAATTAAATGGTGATAGGCCGCGGTGAATAGGTAGGGGATGTAAGTGGTTACTATGCAGGTGGTGAAGTAGGTAACTTGGTGGCTACTAGGTAGGTTGATGCATGTAGATGGTTCCAACATAGCTAACCATTGTATGGGACAGGACTACAACCAAAAAGTGTTTCCTATGCACACACCATCCATCCTGCACAGTACACTGGTAGGTGCTGGTCCTCTGTCCACTACAGCCTTTTTCTTACTGGTGAAATTTCTCCAAAAAAGCAAAATCATAAATGAAACATTCAACAAGTGCACAAGTGATTTTTGACGGTTTCCATAGTCAAAAGTCAGAATAATAATAATAATGGAGATTTTTATATTTGGTTTTCAGTATGTATTATGATATAGCCCAAAGTATAGAAGGATGGTTAAACACATGTCCTTCATATCTGGTTTATTGCCAGATTTGGCTAAATGTTCCTAGGGATGACCCTCATTTTTTCTACATATTCCTATGAATGATCACCACTTTAGTTGCATAAAAAATTTGCACAAGAAAACACCAGCCCACTCTTGCCATGCAATTAGTGATTTTTTTTTTGAAAAAATTCACTAAAGTGCAAGCCAAGAAAATGAGGAGAAACCTGAAGCCCAAAATTTGAAATAGCTATACGTTAGTAATGGAGGTTGCCTAAAGTTCAAGTTGTGTAGGAACGAGAGATCACCAAAAAATCACCATCCAAGGCCGTTTGGTCATTTGGCGCAATTTGGGTTGTCAAATTTGGCAAAAAAATGTTATCCTATGGATGATGTTTGCCACTGTGTAGTAGACCTAATAATTACAAGTTCAAGAGTTGTGAAAATCAAGGTTTTTTTTTCTCCAATTTCATGAGGTTGGAGGACTTACAATGTTACACAAGAGGACTTAATCAAGTATGGCTACATGTTAGAGAACAAAGTAGAAATTTATTGAAACCCTATTATGTATTGGAAAGCTGTAAAAACTTAGCTTTAAAATGGTAATTTCGACTCCTTTTATCTCAAAATGTGATGAACTTGAAGGTATTTTTTCCAAACAATCCTATGTAGGAGTTAAAGGCCTTTTTTCTTCACCAATTGGTGATATTTTGCCAATAGAAAAATGCTAGTGAAAAATGGAAGCCAAATCTTGGACTCTAAAGTTTTAACCTTCATTCCTAACACCTAAATGCTCTCAAAAAATGTTTCGCAAATGTGATCATTATTGAACAATGTGAATGATTACATGAATGGTGAATGTCATGAAATTTGGTTGAAATTGTTGCAAGCTAGAAGCACATGAACATGAAAAGTACAAAGTGCATTAGAGCAAAGTGTGATATTGGTTGCAAGTGTGAAGCAACAAGCTTGCAAGTTGTAAGCTACAACTTCAAGGGACTCACAAGCCTATTGTGCAATTTGAAGGAACTCATGAATTTATAGGTTTGTTTGAGTTGTAATTGTTTTGAAAAAAAAATTGAGCTTTGCATAATTCAAGTTTGAAGTTTAAATGTGTTGTATGCACATTGTAACAAGCTACATCATAGGGTTTGGAGCAATGAGCCTTGCAACATTTCTTTTCCATTAACAGCATGAACACTAAACATGGTCGCATGGTGTTGTAATGGAATGATGAGTTTGAGTAGCCCTTGATTTGTTGACAAGCAATGGATTGTGGGTGGCTATTGTGTTACAACACCTAGAACAAGTTCAAAAACTCAATAGGTCATGGTGGGGGGTTGTCTAATGTTGTGTTGCAACACTTCAAGTATAATGAATCAATCACAATGGGTGGCTATTGCATTGCATGTCTAGTTCTTAAATTGTCAATTTGCAAGCCCAAGCTTGGTGCAATGGAGGGTCCAAAATTCAAAATTGAGACTCCACAAGTCACAAATTCATAGCCCATGACAATGGGCAATGATTTGTAAAAAAACTCAATTATTCAAGTTTTCATTTTCAAATTAATTTTCAATTTTTTATTTATAATATGTGAATTAACATGTGAGTTTGATAGGTTTGATCATTGATCTTCTTGATAGATTTTTTGTTTTTTTAATTTGTAAGGTAGTCGTGGCCCCATTAAAACCTCTAGATTTCAAGTACAAGGCCTTATTTGGATCTAAATTTTCTACTCCCATTCTTGAACAATCTCCCCTTCAAGCACATGAAAGGGTTATTGGTCTTGCCAATTTGTTTCATCAAACAATATTATGGCTACAAATTTCATAAATTTGGAACACATTGTGCTTAAAATTGAAAATTTTGTTTCGAACAAACAAAAATATGAATTTGAAAAAATGTTTTAAGACAATTGGGTAGCATGGTTGTCATGGGTTGAATTTTTAATCTACAATGATAGTCTACTAACCTACATGAGGTGTAAAATTTATTCCAAAATTGAAAGTAGAAAAATTATTAATCCCCAAACTTGATTTTTTGTTGAAACATGTAGGTAGGCAAAAAGCCACTTCTATTATGCCAAGGGTAAAAGTTGGGGGGTTTTATAAGAACCAAAAAATGTCAATAGATAAAAAATGAGGTTTAGTTTGCCAAAATCCCATGTGGTTATATTCTGCAAGTTATTGTCCATCAAGATTTGAAAGTTAATGTTACCAAGTGAATATTTAACAAAGCAAAATGAATATGGCTAATTAGTTGGACAAGATTAATACATTTCATTAATTTGATTTTCAAATTACTTTTGGAAGGAAATTTAAAGTTAGGATGTAGTTTTGAAATTTGATGATGATTGGGAAATTGTTTTGTTTTAATACACAGAAATGGACTTAAAGATCAATTATTGGAGAGATAATAGAAATATGTGCAATATTTAGTTTATATTCTATTGGGCTATGAACCATAGATTTTCATGTTTTTCATTTTTGATTTATTCACTTTACACTACAGATGTTTGATATTTTCAATTTCAAGTAAAGAGGACATAGAATATTAATGAAAAAACAATGAGCATATTCTGAAATTGTGTTATTTTTAAAGAGAATCATGGAACTTTGATCATAGATTTTGCTTATTTAGGATAATTTAGAATTTAAGAAATAAGATAAAATTAGTAATTGTAATATAAAAAAATTGTGTGAATACAATCTATAGACATAATTGAATCAATGGAAACAATAAATTATTTGTGTTGTAAGTACTATTGAACGTATAAGTTGAATTGTTTTAAAAAGGTAGAAAATAGTTTTAGGTAAAATCTATGCCTACCAATTAATAAGAGAAAAGTTGTGCACTTTGCTATCATTTTGTACTTGTTAACCCATGGGAAGCATATGACAAATTTTGAAAACATCAACATTCTTCTTGAATTGATGAAGGTCAAACATTGCCCTCAAAAACATTGGTGTGACAATTCTAGTTGGGGAATGCTTAAAGTTTTACACCATAGTAGTCATGCAAGCTACTAAGTCTGTAGTGCATAAAATTAATTATGTGGTTTTGTTTTATGATGAAATGACATTGATTGATAACCAATCTTGGTTATCAATCTATGTGTACATTATTTAGAATTGTTCAAAGGTCCCCATGTTGTTGGATTTCACATTAATCAATGAAAGTTATCACATGTTTGGCGAGTCATAATTTTCATTTTTTACTAGGAAAATGCAAAATGGGTCCATTCATAGTAAAAAGGAACCATGGTTGTCAAGGTCATAATCCTTACCAACAATTACATTTTACAAATGCCCTACATGGATTAGTCTATTAAATACCAAAACTGTATTTTAAATGTAATTTATGGGATTGAATATCAATATTGAGACCAAACATGACCCATATTATAATTAAAATTATCATTTTTTGAATGAGGATCAAGATTATAGTTAAATGTTTTTTTTTTAAAAAACCATTATTACAAATTTTGAACCTTTTTAACCATTAAAGGCATTTAAAATCAAAATTAACAACATTCACTCAAAGGATTCAATACATATGAATTCAAAAATATAAACATATGTGGCCCTTTTTATGAAGTATATTAGAGCCCATAATAAAATTAAGAACATTTGGTGAATGTTTGAGTAACAAAAAACACATTCAAATTTTTTAGTCCTTAAAAAAAAACCTTCTCAACAAATGTTTTGTGTATGACAAAGGACTCTAATAACATAATGAAATGACTCCAAATTTGTAGGATATCAATTTCATGAATAAACAAGCAAAAACCCAAAATATGAACAAATAATTCATTATATATAATCATTGGTGATTTTTCAAAATACCAAAAGTGAAGTTTTCACAATAATCAAAAAGTGATTTGGCTCCTTTTACTTTGAATGGACCTAAATAACCTACCAGTATTATTGATCTATGAATATTATTAATTGAAATAATAATTATTAACATTATTTCATTTAATAACCTATTAGTTGAACTTACTAACAGTTAATACCTAAAATATGTGATATATATGATGTATTTTTTCTATTTTTTTTCTAGTATTAAAGGTTAAAGTATACCCTATATTTAAATTGGTTTTTAAAATTAAAGTAACCCTATTTTAGAACCAATTAAATTATAATATATGTCATCCTATGATTTTACTCACATATTTTCTAATTTAAAGAAGAATATCCCCCCAAAAACTCTTGTGGATGATAAGCATGAGACCATTTTGATGAAGTGGATTATCAATTTCAATAGTAGGATTAATAACAAGCAACATATATGCCAAACATATTGCATATGGGTGAAGGCTTGCAATTCTAGCAAAGAGTTGACATGTTATGTGATTAGTCTACCTATTTTTTACCATGTTGTGCAAGGTGTGAAATTCCAATGCATGGATATAACAAGAAAATTGGTTAAAGAATTACAAGTTTGATTTCCACAACATGTGATCAATGAAGCATTAAATATTATTTGCC
>Ga0209611_10010240_pt1 | contig 13867 bp, 10 predicted proteins | sample S1TSphgellanicum_3_FD_187693 | JGI IMG/M metagenome (GOLD analysis project Ga0209611, IMG submission 187693) | Host-associated microbial communities from peat moss isolated from Minnesota, USA - S1T2_Fc - Sphagnum magellanicum MG (SPAdes) (version 2) | ecosystem: Host-associated > Plants > Peat... | reverse complement strand
GGTGAGCTGCACTGAATGGAAATTTGTGATGAAGAACCAAAGAAGAAATGTTTTTAATGTGTCTTCCAACCCTATTAGGCAAACATGATGGCAAAGATGGGATCAGAATGCTCCATATATGTAAATAGCTGGTAGTTTGTACAATAATTTATGACTAGACTTGATCAAGGGAGATAAGCAATCTAGGAGTTGTGCCAAAATTCTGTAGACCATGTGAAACCAAAAGTTGAATCCATGGGCACAAATGGCAAATGAAAGAGAGCCAAGAAATTGATAGGAGAGGAAAGAATGACCAGTTTATTGGAAATTGGGATGTGGCAAACAAATGCAATATGTATCAATACAAGTGAATTACAGGATTAGCCATGCTTGTGGTATTTCTGACATGCAATTGTTATGTGTTTTGTCACAATGTCAATGTTGTAGAAGTGGAATCTTTGTGATGAAGTGGGAGCAATGGCAAGCTGAGGAAGAATTTAGTGCATTCCTTCCAATGGAAGGATTGACAAAATTATTTCCATTCGAGGCACCAAAACAGACATTTTGTTCTTTGATGGCGATTGCAGCTCCAGGATGCTACAGATGCCCCTGGTGCCGCAGGGGCCCAGCTCTTCATATGGTAGCTGTTGTGATCCTATGTCCCATGAATTGCACACAAATTGTGGTACAGCCACGAAGCTCTTGAACTTTAAAGCTGCCTCAGACAGCAGGATGGACCAGATGGGACAGTGATGGCAAAACGGATCTTAGACCAGTTCTGACAATTTGCTATTGCATAATCCCCCATGCTACCCACACACAAAGCCCTCCACACCATGCATGTTGAGTGCTACCATCAAGTGAACTCTAGATTGAAAAGGAAGTTATGCTTGCTGTCGCCTCCTTGCTATCACTTCTGATGCCACCATCAGACACCTTGTGAACCGTAGCCAACAACGCAAGGTGTCTCAATATCTTGCACTTTATGATTTTCCAGTGGGTTTGGATCAACTTCAGTGAAGTGGCAGATCTGTACCTAGCTTCAAATCCCTCTGCACATACTGACAATGGAGCTTTGGATTAAACAGAATTACTCAATTGCTCTATGGAAATCAGGCCCCCAGAGTATCAAACCCTGGATATGGACTATGTAACTGCCCTGTTCGAGTTGTGTTACAGGACATAACCAGTGAGCCATAAGACATCGGCACAGAACAACATAGTGGAGGGGCAGGATTTCACATGCCCATAACCCGTGAGTATGCCAACAGCCAAATTTGAGCCTTTAGTTGCTATCGCCATAGCTGCACTGTACCCATCTGGCTGACCCAGTACTGGGCAGATACAACTTGTAAACTGCCAGCTCTGAACGAATGTAGTGATGCCACATCACCAAAAACCCCTGACAAACTGGTTATGAAGAACATTTCTACTGCTCTTGAAAACATGTTTCTAGTACATTCTCAGGACCAGTGTATGAGAAAGTTTTTAAAAAACCGTTGATGTTTTGTCCATATGATAAGTCCTAAACTCAATGAAAACTTACATGCTTCCATCAACCAGACTGCTAGCTGGTAGGCAGAGAATGAATCCGGGGCCTAGGATGAGGCAATAGTGGAGTCGGCCCCGCATTGGGGGAATGTACCCCCTTGGGAGGCCTTACCCATCATAAAGCACAAGGTGAACTTTATCATGAAGTTAAACATAAGTAGAGCACAAGGTGTAAGAGGGGTAAGGTTCTTATGCTCATAAAGCACTCAGCTAGATTTGTTTAATGTAAATTGAGAACACCGTAAATCCAGGAATATAGCCTTCTTGAAAAGAGGCAGCAGCTTACACCTACATAACAGGCATAAGGTGCCTCTTGTGCTCGCAAAGTAGGTGTAAGCTGCCTATATTAAAAAAAAGCCACCTCCAAACTCATTGTGCTACATTTCTCTTGTAACTTTGGACCCCAAGACTACACCAATGTACTCCCAGAGGACATGCAAAAGTTGTTACTGTCTACACAACAAAAACAAAAGCATCACCAAGTGAACGGAACAACCAGCAAGAAGAATGGGAAAAAGGCTTTGTTGGAATTCCTGGAATCCAGCCACCAAACACAAAAGAAGACTCGTATTTTGAAGACAATGTTTGGTATGTCCATTAAATGTGGTTGTCAAAGAGCTTTCATTGCAAAGCAACCATATTTGGACCAAAGCCTTTGTAAGTTGATATACTTGAGTGCAAAACATAAAAATAAGGAGGGTGAAGTATGCCATGGGAAAGATGTTGTTGGATATTGGCATGCTCTAGGTTCCCAAGTGTCAGATGGTATGGAGGGTCATTTAATGGGGTTGCTAAGGCAAGGCCTATCCCTGACTCAAGTAATGATTCATCACAAAGCGCATGTTAGAGAGATGGCATTGAAAAATGAACGTGTGACCCAAGACACCTTTGTTCTCTCATCCGATGTGAGAAACTTGGCAAAAAAACAAGCTAATGAACTATGGCAAAAACACTGCAAGGACCCCATTAATGTTAGAATGTGGGTTCTAGAAAATCCAGATTCAATTTTCTTTTATGTTCAACATGCCCCTACGGACCTCAATTCACAAACCCAAGATGACACTCCATTCACATTGGGAATCCAAACTCCATGGCAATTGGAAATTATGCAAAAATTTGGCATGGTAGTGCAATATCTTTTGATGCAACATTTGGCACTAATCAAAGCAAGGTACACCCTTTTTGCTATGGTATGAAATGCCACACAATTAATATGTTCCACAACATTGTCATTAATGTTGGCGTTATGTTCTTTGCAATACCCTTTGTACACCCTAATGGTGTTTGATGAATGGCAAAATTGGATACCAATTACATTCATTATCATTGGAAGTAGTCAAGAAAGTGACCTTGACCAATTCTTTGAGCACTATCAAAACGTATGCCAAGCAATTGGATGCCTAATGCTATCCTTGTTGACAATGCTCAAGTTGAAATCAATGTGTTGAGGTTTGATTTCTCTAAATCTACATACAATTCCATGTTTATTACTTATGTATTGTAGTGCATACTTTGTTGCAAAACCATTTAATTTGGTAGATCATTCTTTGTTGCACATCATATTTTGGCACAAACTATGTTTGTTCTCGTCAAAGCATGTTCTATTTCATGCCTACTTGACATCCATCAACACATTATTAGACTACTGGAAGAACTAATTTCTATAGATGATGTTTTCCCATGTAGCATTGTTTGGTCAGGGGCCAAAGTTTTTTTTATGTTTGTGGCATGTGTGCAAAACATGGGCAAAAAATGTTGTAAGAAAAATTCCAAAAGCAAAAGACTGAACAAAAGTATTATCTGTTTTGGGCCAAATAATGTATTCAAGAGCTTGTCCACTGGATCATGATCCTATTTCGTGGGCACAACTACAAATAGACATCATGGCAACCAAATACCCCAATGCATTTCGATTCATTGAATATTTTAAAGACCATTGGACACATAAGGTGGCAATGTGGTGTGTTGGCAATTGCAACATTCCACATGTAGGGTAGGACACCAACGTGGTTATGGAATCATTCCATAGCAACATGAAACAAATCCTTGTGTCGTCTAAAGAACGGTTTACTTGACATAAATTGGATTGGTTAATTTTTCATCTTGTTGGAGATGTTCTTACTCACTACTAGTATGGTGGGTAGTGCAAGCTTTTTGGGTATGTGAAAAACAAGAAACAAGAAGGCATTATTGCCTTAGCAGTGTTAAGGGCGTGAGATATTCCAAATTCTAATGTCTTGTTATGTCCTTATGGGGAGGACATTGCATATGTCACATCCATCAACCACACGCCCAAAGTATGGACCATTCGCACTTTGTCATCTAAGTGGACAATGCAATTGCCCACTTGCAGAACAGGGGATTGCATGCAAAAATGTCATGAAGGTATTCAAAATGTTACACCCTAACATTCTTGATGCTACCATTGTTAGGGATATGGGCACATTCCATGGAGTAAACAGGTGTCCTCTCGTAGCTTGACACATGGTTTGTGATGAGCTACCTAATCAACAACTTGACACTAACCCAAAAAATGAAGACATTGGTATCTTGCAAATGACAACCACTATTGCCCACGTCAAATATCCCGACCTACGGGAATTCATTGACTAGGTATTTCATGACATAAAAACCTCTGCCATTGAAATTCTAGCGCTACAACCACATTTATTCTCAAGATTGAAGGTGTTGAGGGGCAAACAACAAAACATGATAGCTAGGGGGATTGTTAGTCTTGAACACCTAGACTAGACTCTTCATTTCCATCTACTCTTATTGATAACACACTTAGACGACATAGATGAATCCTATAACCCCATGTTCAAAAACAGAATCACCTAAAGGATAGAACAATTAGGCACATGTGCAGATGACAAGGGAATCCAAGATACCAAATGTGGATATGGATCTGGAATTGTAGGTTACTAATACTTTGTGTAACTACACTATAATTTTCATTTAGGTTGTATTTTATGTTATTGTTTATGTATTGTTCTATGGGACTCCATACCATTGACATAGTCTTTTAGTGATATGCATGTTACAAAACATTGTTTTATGACAATTGTATTTACAACTTGTAATGATTGCTCCAAGACACCATTGCAGACATGTTGGTCTATGAACCTTTGTGTTCATGACCAGTAAATGATCAAGTCACATTCTGCATATTGTTGTAACACAATTAATGGCAATAACTAGAATTGCATGAAAAACAAATTCATTACAACATGTATGAGCAACAATGCCAAAAAAAACTAGCACCTAAACATTTGTTGGCATTTCCAAATCAACCCAAACTACCAAGATGGGATGCACCCCTTAAAATCCCACTTTCCCTTGGACTATAACCACACTGTTATCACACAATATTTTGTAGATGTAGAAATATAAAAACTTGTTAAATTGTAGCACAATACATACTACATTTTGTCCAACTATAGAAATGCATGGATTTAGTATCTATTAACATGTGCTAAACCTTTCCAAACCCATCAACTTTCATACCCTTCAGCACCAAACCTAAAGCACATCTAGCTATTGGAAATTCTTTCCAAACACATAGAACACACTATACCACTACCATAAAACACAATATCCCAATGTAGTCTACTTTGTTAGATTATGTTGTTACCACTACAAACTTAATCTACTACAAACCCATCTCAAATTTAATGTTTTTTGTTGAACATTATTGGCATAAGACATCAACTTCCTAGTTCTGCTACTTCTATGAAATGCTAATACAATGACAAACTATGTTGATGTTGATCCCCCACCACTGGTTACATCTCCCAAGTCAATAACCCAACCTGTGTTTGCAAAATTTGACATACGTAATGTCTGTAATATTGCATTCATTGGAATTGAACACATTACAATCACATCATCCCTTGAAAACCAAGTTGGTGTCACCTACAACCAACAAAAAATTATAAGATTCAAGATGTAATTATTCTTGTATTCAATTACAACAAAAACTTTTGTGGGTTGGGTAAGGGTAACTACACCTTAATGTTAGGTGCATTGTTTCGATACATGTAGTCGACATATTTGGTCATGAATTTCATGACATAAAACCCACACTCCCAATCAAATAGTTGTTGTGGTCCATCAAGCCACACCCAACTATTCTTTGATATTGATCGTTTCCATTCAAGTGTCCTTGACAATTTACCTTGTGTAACAACCCAATTTTTTGCAAAAAAATGACGCACACTTGTAGATTGGAAAATGTCGGCAATTTTGAGAGGGTCGTAGTGCATAAAATGGGAAACACTCATTACAATTACATTCTAGTGGTTAGCATATTGAAGAGGGACTAAAAGCTCTCAAACTTTGGAAGGCACTTTGAACTTCTTCCTCATGAAATTCAACACATTGTCTTCTAATTCCCCTTTTTCTTTTTTCCCATTTTTTCACCATATCCTACATATGAGGATGGGTGATATAGGAATAGATCTGTGACATATGGTTGTGTGGAGACCATAGTTTAAAGAAATCCAATGCATATGTAAACAAGTACTTGGTAATGTTGTCCAACAAGGAGATGTCAGCATCAATTTTTAGTTTCAAAAATCACTTAATATGACAAACTCCACTACAAACTTGTTGGTCCCACCTCTACCAATACTGAAATCTACTATTACTATTGCTAATTTGCAATAACAACTAGTGTTATTGAGTAGAACATCTAGTTATGGTATTATTTTTTTCTAGATGTATAACCTCTAGCATGTTTTACCCATGTAAAATGTTTGCAATAAGGACATGAGACAACACAAATATTTCACATTTGGAATATGAAACTCAAATGGAGTTGTAGTTGAATCATAAACTTCAGTAATTTGTTGTCTTGACACAATTGAATTGGTAGATGTTGATTTGAACTAAACATGTTTTCTATAGCAGACCTACAACTAGTGACAACCAAATCTATAAGCATGAAGTACTATTGTTTGAAGTTGTGATAATACTTACATTTTTTTTCCAGGACTTGATGAATCTTTCATTTGAAGTCCATCATTTGCTTGTTCATTCCCATAATCAATCACAGTGGCAAGAAATGAAGTGACCACATTAGGATTGTTATCATGAGTTGGGGCATGATAGGAACTTGTCGGCTCACGTAAGTGCCTATCTTGGGAGGATATGTCATTCAAATTTGGGATTGGTCTAACAAGGTTGTGTGAAGACTGCCCTAAAGGCCGCGACCCAAGAGACAAAGACGATGTCCTCCTAAAACCAACATGGACTGCAAATAAGGAATTTGATAAGATGGGTGTTGCAAGACTTGGATTATTGAAATATGATTGTAAGTCAACATGATCATTAGGTTTACAATCCCACTTAAGGCTATTACCAAAGGTTGCCCTAACAAATAAATTCAACCCATAAGCTAATGTAATTTTGTTCTTGCAGCTGGGTTGGCCATGGGAGGACTTGTTAAAGCGGATGGGTTGTTGCACAACAACTTCTACATTCTAAAGTTCAATTGATGTTTTGGTACCATCTGCATAAGATGGAGTAAGTATGAAGGGTTAGAGATGGAATTGTGAAAATTAAGGAACCTGCATGCTTAAATCCAAACTCCAAGTACATAATGTTTTCGCATCTCAAAACATTAAAAAAAATGTAAGGAATTTTGATGCACCTGTAGTTGTGTCATTATCAATTATAACATTGGCAATGGGGACTTCTGGAATTAGTTCAAGGGCTTTTTTTACTCGATCAAGCTTCACACATAATGCTTGAACCTGACAATCCATAACATCTACCAAGGCAGTTCTATATTTGTTCTACCTATTAGACAAGGCACTGTCAACTTGAAGGTTTGAAATTCTTGAAAAATCCAACCAACATCAATGTCTACCCTCATAAGCAAAGTTTCATTGACCACCTATTCATAAAAGTTTTGTTCAAAGGTGGAACATTTGCAAATTAGGCCAAACATTGGTTCAAGGTGGAACATTTCCACACTATGACAGACATATGTTGGATTCAACATATCAAGGATATATTTGGTAATTATATTGGAAGCAATGTTCTGTGTGAAATTTCTATTAAATAAATTGTCTACAAGAAAGAAGACAAGTGGAAAGGTAGTGAAGCAAATACTTGGTCCAAGATTGGCCTACAATCATGCTTCACATCTATTGCACCACATGTCTTCCAACTCCTTTGCCATTCCAAGACATAATAAGTTTGAAATTTCTCTATGAACAATCTTGGACATGAATCGTTGGATCTTCTCAACAAGTGGATTATGTAATTATAGATCAAATCCAAGTAGCCCCAATAAATCTTGCTGACATTGAATAATATCTTCATGACATTAGCGCATTTTAGGATACCATAGGAAACCAAAATCAAGAACATCTTGAATTGCAATGGTTAGCCTAACATAATGTCCTTGTTCATGACAATAATGTAGGATGTTGCGTAAAGTTAATCCCTTGTTTGCATGAGCAAGTGGATGTAGTCTCCCAAATGTAGATTTGCAAAATAATTTGAATGTTCGAACTATGTGTGGGCATTTTGTATCCAATGGTAATTGTTGTGATTCCTTTTCCACTTCAATGATGATGTTTTGTAGTTCCGCTTTTATGTGCTCCCATGGGCATTGAAGACTAGAGTCCAAAGGACACCGCTTCAACAAGTGGTACAATGGTGATTAGCCCCACTTTGACCTCTCTTCATTAACTTTCAATTGTTGGTCAATTTTTTTCAATTCCTATATATATATATATATTTCTTGAAATATTTTGCAGCATTCACTTTATTTGCATCATATTCCTTTTTCTGTTGCAAATATTGTATGTACTTTCAGACACATTTCATTTCAATGAACCTTTGCATGGTGTTATTTCCACCCCCTCTAGATGTCCACACATTCAGAGATTATTTGACAACATCTAAAATTTAGGTTGTCCTTTCAATCCTTCCACCAACTTGTGGGATGTGTAACAACAAGTAAGAAATAAACAAAATTGGAGCAAATGATAAACCAAAAATGGTACAAGAGTTGTAAAGTACTCATTAGTGGATAAAAATACCATGGACCAAATGTTAAAACAAGCAAATTGCTTAAAGTGCCATCTGTTTCTAGTTTCATTAAAAACGCCATATTGTTTTTTGGTTTTTCCAATATTTTTCTGTCCATGACAATATCTATTTCTGACAGCAGAATGTAAAGCCCAGTAGTCTTGTCTTCCAAAGGAGGAGGACGTAGCTTAGAAGTACTTTCCATAATGAAAGTTTCAGCAGTTGACCTCGCTTTCGCCTTAATTTGTGATCCATTGATAAGTGGTATGCCTTTTTGCGATAAAGTTGTAGCAGAAAACAAAGACATATTTGTATTTGATTTGTTCTTCTTGTTGGGGCCTTTTCCATTATGCAATGTACCTTTTTGTAAAGGTGGCTTCTTGAAAACCACAAGGTTTGTGGCCAAACCTACAAATTGCAGAATTAACAACAAACTTTTAAAGGTGACCTCCCACATTATATTACAAAATAAATAAAAAATGAAAGTACATAGCCAATTTACCTATTTTTACAGTTTTAACAAATGAAAAATCTTCATTATTGTTCAATTCATAAGTCTCTTTCTCCTTAAGAGGTATGGGCCTTGCAGGGGGCATCCCCATGGGTTGTTTCTGGTTCTTTGGTGGTGCTGTCATTTTGGGGGAATGTTATGGTGCATTTTCATTTTGATGCTTCAAGTGGTTTGGTAGAGTTTTCCCATGTTTCTCCCCTAACCTGGTAAGCTCCTTAGCTTCAGACTTTGTGATGGTGGGGTACATTTTCAACAATTCCTTCCCAGTGTACTCAAGGCACAAGTTCATCATCTTGTGGTAAGACAATTATTTTTGTCTTTGAACATAGTCTTGCAAAATTTGCATTGGAATGAAAGCCTGTTGCCAAATGTTGGTATGTCTGGTTGCTTCACATCAAAGTGTGCTTCTAATGCCAACATTTCATACTCCTTTTCTAGGTACAGTGCAACACAATGGTGTCTACTTTGTTGCATTGTGGATTTGTAGATTTACAAATGTTGTGAAGTTGTAGTAGTAGATAGATGCAACTACTAAAATAATTTTGCACATTATTCAAGTTAGAACTTTGCATCATAGCACCACAACATCACAAAAACCAAGCACCATTAAATTTTCCACACCTCCTATTACATTAATTGTTTTATATATGTTTTTTATTTTCTTATTCTCCTTTTGCTTTACAATTCTTCTAACCTAAACCTAGAAAACAATTGACATTACATAATGACAATAACAACAAGCATGAAAATCAACCAAGACAATATTAAACCTTAGATCGTTCTTTTGTTGCTCACCAAGCTCACCAACACAATCACGGATGACAAAAAGAAAGGAAGACTTACCCCTTCTACCCATCTTGCTACTGTTGTTTTAACAATCTTGATGTATTTTTGTTGACCAAGTAATCGAATCATGTATGGGTCTTCTTGTGCAATTATGGCAACATTTTTTGTAACAAATGTTTCGCTCCCCCTCTTCTTTTGCATTGCTAGGCACTTTAATTTTATTGCATTGGAATGAAAGAGGTTTATAACAAGAATGCTGCTAGGTTGCGCCTTCGCTAGGTTTGTCATAATGGCACTGGGTGTTGGACTCATTTGTTCAGTTAGAGTTGAAGACATCCTTGTTGTGTTTTCTCACACAAGTGCCAAATCCATTATTGTAGAAGAACCTTAATCACAAACTTCAATAATGCAAAGAAAACTAAAGAAGGTCACCTCACCACTTGATGCAACACAACTTCCTTGTGAGCAAAACCTTAGTTTACTTGTGTACCCAAACAATTAGTGTTGAAAACAATCAGTGATAGTACATAAGAACATGAAAATTGTAATCCTCAAACCCTAAACCTACTTCCTTTGTAGTGCAGTGCCTACAAGAACCAACACTTCAAAACTCCCATCCACCTATTTTTGGAAAATATTTGAAAGGTGTCCCTTTGCATTTCCCTCCTCATTTGCAGATTTACTATTCATGTTTGCAATAAAACAAGTAATTTCTCATTATAACAGAACATGAAAATTCTTTGTTGATGACAAAACAAGGAAACTTTTTGTCAATGATAAAACACATAAAATCTTCATCGACGGCAAGTGGTTGACGATGATTGAGATGTTCTATGGATGGCGATGAGAGGGGCTTGCATGCGTGACATGGAAGGGCCGATGGTGGGGCATTGTGACCCAAAACATGTGTCAGATAGAGCTCAATGGGGGGTATTTAGCATCTTGTTTAGACTACTTAACATCCAAAATTAGTGTACACTATTACATTAGCTACATTTGAACAATCTCATGTAGACACAATGTGAGAATTCCCATTGGAGAAATATTTCATTTGACCAATTAGCAAGAAACTTATATGAAAGAGTCAACACAAAACTTACAAAATAGTGGGTCAAGTCCACCTAAAGATCCTAAAATAAAGGTTGTACATGAGACTTCTTATTTCAAATATCTTTGAGAAAAAAAGCTAGTTTATTTGAGAGTTTCCATCATTATTTTTTAAAAAACATAATTTAAATATGCAAGTTTTAGAAAATGGAAGGATCTATACAAGTTTCAAACATATAGAAAAATCTTATATCAAAATACTCATCATTTTGCTTGTAAACCTCAATAAGATGAAGTGGGAATTTGATTTCTCACTTATATATGAGATCATATGGATGAAATATACAAAATATGAACAATTAATACAATGTAATCAAAAAAATTTAGGTTGTAATTTTATTATAAAGAGATTAGTTGATGTTATATTCAATTTGTATTAAAAGTGTCAAATATTGAAAATTACCTTGACAAAAGTGACAAATAGGGGGAAAAAATAAATGAGACACCTTAGATATAGATTATACTATTTTTAGAAAACTTGAAGATTTCACAAATTACAAACAAAAAAATTGTGAAAGAAAATATTGAATTTTCAAGAACATTTTATCTATCAAAATAAATATTTCAAAATTAATTAATTAATTACTCATCGAACATATGTTCAATATTTTCAATATTTGGTTTCAGTTTTCTTCATCCAATTTTCTTTTGCTAGGCCACATACGGAGCACAGGTAGTGCTGCACTTAATGAGTATAACGTCAAAGGGGTATGCAAACTGAAAGGCCGACTTGCTAAGGACCCAGTTAGACAATAGACCCGGGAAATTGTAGGCTCCATGGAGTGGACGGTTGCATTCCAGGATTGGAATTTGTTGTTGTAGGGGAGGTTCCTGTATGAGTGCATTCTTCCAAGGGAGGGGCACCCCAGGGTGTGATTGTGATTAAGTAATGAATACATAGTATTTCTCATATGTTATTTGTGTTCATTGCTCTGATTACCTTGACATATATCCATTATTAGATAATGTTCTTACAACCTTTCTAATATTTTACTAACATTTATTAGATAATGTTCTTAGGACCCTTTTAATATTTTACTATCATTTGCCACTTTAAGAATACATTGGATGTATTATTAAAGGTGTTGATTGCTTTCATTCCAGTGACAACCCTACTGGATTTTTTTAGTGTAATGTGACGCCCCAGTTACCCTCATCCTTGGGTTTTACCTTAACACTTTCTATGACTCTCTTTTGTTGGACATTAACTTCATCCACTATGGGTGACATGTTAGAGTTATCCCTAAAGTAACCCTGTTCTTTCACCCCCTATCTACTTTTTCAGTGGTATCTGCAAAGTAAAGATATTTCAATAAAAACCCACTATGAAATGCTGATACTCAGCATTTAATGCATAAGGTTGGAGACTAATTATATAGTAGTTGTACAGTAGGAGGAGCAGTGAAAATATATGTAGCAGCAGTGGAGGCGCTCAGGAAAAAGGAAAGACATGATGAAATTGATGGTTTTCTGAGTTTCATCCCCTGTTGAATGCTAATGTACTTTTTTGCAAGGTTTTTTAAAAATCTCAATCTGTGTATGACCAAACTCAGGGTTCTGGTGCTGTGTTGTTCTTACTTTACGGTTAACTCAGTTATGCAAGAAAAACATGTTTAGGGCATCCTCTTTCAGCAACTTCATAGCTTGACTTTGATGTTAGTTCATGCGGCCCTCTATTTCAGTCACTGCAGGGCCTCAAAGGAGCCTGGACGTGGTTGCAGAAGTAGATTTCAGAAATCATTTATTATATGGGTCCGGGTTGTCAAGTGTAATGTAAAGTGAAAATAGACTTTTATTGAGATACTAACATATTATAACACAATCAAATAAAATTTAAAAAAAATCTTATGTAAATTATGATTTTTAACTTGATATTTTATCTAACTTTTTTTACATAAAATTGGTTTAGGGTTTCTTCTTTTTTGTTTCCATCACTTTCCTTCGATTTTGTTTAGTTCTCCACTTTTTCACTTTCTTCATTTCAACAAGTAAGATCACCATGGATTGTAGAAGAGAAAAAGGACATATAAATAAAATCCGACCAATTATGGATTTTTTTTGCTCCACGAGCTAGTGAACTTCATGTCTACCTTTCATTAAATAATTTAAAACATCGAGAAACAAATTTGTAAAAAATTTGACCAATCATAACTTTTTTGGACCATGGGTTAACAGACATTGTACACACTTTTTAAAAAAAATTATTAATTTGCTTTGAGATAAATTAATTATGTACTAAATCCAACTAATCATAGTTTTTTTGGCCCATGGCCTAATGAACCTTGTGCCCACTTTCAAAAAACAATTATTAAAATAATAATAATAAATGGAAATTAAAAAAAAATCAATCATGGCTTTTTGGGCTCATGATCAAACAAAAACCACCTTTTTTTTTTTTTTGAATGAGAAAAATTTGAATTTTGACTATCGAAATTTAACCAATCATGGTTTTTTGAGCAAATAGGTGAGCTTGGCACCAAGTCTGTGAGACCATGGTGCATTTAATGCTGATTTTTCATCCAGCTACATTTCCTTAGTCCTTTGGTCTTTCCACCTTTGTGCAAAGTGAACTTAAACCATGAAATGGCTTTTCCTCCAATTATAGATTTCCTATTTTGATGGTCATGGGCTTTTAGGGTTTAGTGTAAAGGAAGCCCAAAGTTATCTTTCTAATCCGTTTTAAACCATAGGTATATTGCATCAAAAAATATAATCCTACAACACCCAAATGAATCACAATTGTCCAATATGAAACAAAAGTCTCTCATTTTTTTAATGATGGGTAAGGACCTCAAATGGGACCATTGGAGGGATTTGGTCCAACACTCAAGACGACTCTTGTGCAAGTCCACCTTGTGCAACACCTCCATAATTCCCAAAATAGCCATG
>Ga0209611_10010239_pt1 | contig 13867 bp, 9 predicted proteins | sample S1TSphgellanicum_3_FD_187693 | JGI IMG/M metagenome (GOLD analysis project Ga0209611, IMG submission 187693) | Host-associated microbial communities from peat moss isolated from Minnesota, USA - S1T2_Fc - Sphagnum magellanicum MG (SPAdes) (version 2) | ecosystem: Host-associated > Plants > Peat... | reverse complement strand
TTTTTTTCTGTAATTAAAGCACCCATGATTATTATTATTATTATTATTATTAGTACTAGTAGTATTATTATTGGGGTCTGTGAGAGGAACACAAAGGATTTCTAGGATTTAAGACCCCACCCAAAAAAAAGTCCTAAATTTGTGAGAGCGAGAGAGTCACAAGCAAGCAAGCAAGCAAAGGAAGAAACTGGCTAGTATTGCTACAAAGCAGTAAAACCTAAAAATTCATCAAAAACCTCAAATTTGTTTTTTATGTTTAAGTTTTGTACTGACTGCATGTGTCAGAGTTGATGGAGTTGTAGGGAGCCAAAAAGGGTGGCAAAATCCCAAGCCCCAGGGGGAAATAAAAAAGGAATAAAAAGGAAAACAAATAATAATAATAATAATAATAAAAGAATAAAAAAGGAGAATAAATAATAATAATAATAAAAGAATAAAAAAGGGCAAAAAAAGAGAGAGGTGCAAGCAAAGAACACACACACACACAAGAGAACAAGACTGGAGTGTAGAAGATTGAGAGCTTCAGAAGAGAGAAACAGCAAGCAAACAAAGCAAGAGAGAGAGAGAGAGACACAGAGCACCAGACAGAAAGAAGGAAAGAGAGACAATTGAGAGAGAGAGAGCCAGACAGAAAGAAAGAAAGAGAGAGAGAGAATTCACACACACCCACACACACACACAAATTTTTTGAGCTATTTTTTCTTGTTTGCATGGACTTTGAGAGGAGTTGAGTGTAGCTCTGAAGGTGAGTGAAGTGTTGTTCCAGGTAGAAAACACTTGTTTGTTTCTCGCTGCTCCAAGGGTTGTCGCTCTCTCTTTTCTCTCTTGCTGTAGCAGCAGCTCTTGAATTGAGCTGAACTTGGTGCCCAGCTTCAATATCTGCAATAGCAGCAGCAGCAGCAGTTGCCAAGCTTCAGACTCTAAAGAAAACTCTCTCAGCAGAATCAAGCAAGCAAGCAATCAATCAATCAATCAATCAATCAATGCAGCAGCAGCTGGTCTGTAGCAGAAGCAACAGCTTGCGAAGAATTTCCAGAGCTCCGTAATGGCGCAACCAACTCGGCACAAGCTGCACCGCCAGCTGCAGCTCTTTCTCTCTCCACTAAACTCTTCAAGAGATGGTCTTCTTTTTCTTCTTCTTCGACCCATCTTCAGCAGCTTCTTCAGAGGTCTCCTGGGCTTCTTCTTCTTCGTAGTCTTCTTCTGGACTCTCTTTGTAGCTGGAGCAGTTGAGGCTCAGGAGACGAACCCAGTCGACAAACAAGCTCTCTTCGAGCTCATGTACTCCATCAACTACGAGAACGATTGGTTGAGCTACTACCCGGATCCCTGCATGGGTGGTCCGCAAGGGATAGTGTGCGAGCCGGATGCGGTAACAGGAGTCTACTACGTGACACAGTTGGAGTTCGGGTTCATCTCCCCCATAACCAGCATCATCCCTTGCAGCAACAATGCCACAATCCCACCAGCCTCCATCGCCAAGTTCACTCACCTCGACACTGTGGCCTTCTACAATTGCTTCATGGACACCAACAATACCGTCACCATTCCGTCCGAGATTGGTCAGCTTGGCACCACTCTCAGACTCCTTTCCTTCACTGGCAACACCGGCCTCGTGGGTGGGATACCCCCGGAGTTGGGTGCCTTGACTGGACTTAAGAGACTCGTCCTTGTCGAGAACGGGTTGCAAGGGAGCATACCCCAAGAACTGGGGAATCTCACCAGCTTGACGCAGCTGGACGTCAGTCACAATTACCTCACTGGCCAGATTCCCGGGAGCTTGGCAGGCTTGAGGAACTTGGTGAATTTGGATGTGAGGTACAAGTTCTTCACCTTCCTTCTCAACTTCCCATCCCTCTGGATCAGTATTGCCTCCCCCCGATGCAGAAGAGGAGATTGTTGTATCTGCTGAGGTGATTGCTCACTGATCCATGCTCTTGCTTTTAGCTTCCCCAATGCATCAAGATGTTTCTGGTAGCATCCCATCCTGAATGCCATCATCCAGTCTCCACCAAGATGTTTCTGGTAGCATTCCCATCCCAAATGCCATCATCCAGTCCCCATCAAGATCTTTCTGGTAGCATCCCAGTCCCAAATGCAGTCATCAGGTCTCCATCAAGATGTTTCTGGTAGCATCTGAGCCATCCTGAATGTGATCATCAGGCCAGGCCTCAGATGAGAGACCTGTCAGGCCAGTTTTGAGGATTGAATTCTTGGGTGCTGGTGCTGCAGATACAACAGATTGGATGGAGTATTTCCACCAGCTTTTGGAAGTGGGTTTCCAGCACTGCAAAGAATGGCATTGAGCTACAACCAATTGCAAGGGAGCCTCCCAGACACGTTCACAGACCTTCCTGCTCTCAGTTTGCTTGACCTCAGCTTCAACAACTTTTCTGGCACACTGCCACCGTCACTCGGGAGCCTCTCCAACCTCCAGGACCTGTTCCTGAGTGCAAATGGCATTGGCGGAGAAATCCCTTCCAGTTTGGGAGCCTTGCAGAACCTGGTGATCCTGGACTTGTCATGGTCAAACTATTCAGGCACCATACCCAGTAGCTTCAAGAATTTGCAAAACCTCCGATATTTGGGTCTCAGCAATAACCACCTAACTGGAACAATACCTGCATCACTCGCTTCATTGCCATATATCTTCACCTTGAACTTGGAGGCCAATGATCTCTCAGGGCCTCTGCCATTCCCAATCTCATTTGTGCAGAAGATGGGGCAGAACTTGGTGGTCAGAGGCAATCCAGGCCTTTGTTACAACTCACAAATGGTGAACATGGGTGTGGAGCCATGTTCCAACAACAGCAGTTTGACCAATGCCTCAGCTCCAAGCTCAGTGTCACCAAGTGCAAGCTCCCCCCAACATGGGAGAAACCCCTCCATTTTCCTCACCCTTGCTTTTCTAATCTCCTTCTTGTACACTGTGTTATGTAGCCCCTAGCTTCGAGAAATTTTGAGGGAGACAAAAAGAAATCCTGCCAAAGATCAAAGCTAGAAGAAGATTTCTCAAGAGCTGCCTGTCTGCAAGACAAACCACTTACAGAACATGAATCATAGCCCCTTCTGAAGGCTTTTTTTTGGTCCTCCTCACTCAAAGTGTTTAGTTTCCTCCCTGGGAATTGAAATCCAATCTCATCAAAATGTGAAAAAGAGGACGGGCATTTGGAAGACTTGCCTTCGAAGGTTGGCCACAACAAAGTCAATTTAGCTGGATGACTTGCAATGAGCATTGCTGTGCAGCAGGTGCTTTGGAGGTCTAAGTGAAGATGACTTGCCTATGCACATCTGCAGAAACACACAAACACATACACAGAGAGGAGACTATCAAGCTTCCAGCATAAAAGAATTTCAGGTCAAAACTTCAAAGCTCTCATGAAAGATATTTTGTAGTCAGTTGATCTTGTACTGTTAAAGAGGTGATTTGCTTAAAAGCTTCAACCGACTTCCAAATCACCAAGTTACAAATTGTGTGCAGAAAAGGTGTTAGAACTTTACAGGCCAGATTCATGAGGATAGGGTTTAGGATTTTGCACACCAATGAGACTGAGTGTAGTGTAACAGAAGCTGTAAAACCTTCACTATGGGAATGTAGCACAATTTTTTTTTGTCTACAGAGTCTAGGATCAGTACTAGTATCAGAGAACCTGCCAAGAGAATCTCTGGTTGATGTTCTTTTGTGTCTGGCACACTTCTCTCTGATCTTTGTTTTCTTCATTTTTATTATGATTTGGACTTGTTTGAGTGTAGCAAGGGTTGCTGATTCCCATTCTCATGTCCATGTGAGGGTATATAAAACTGGTGTCCTGTCATAATGCAAAAGCATGTACATATGCATCAGTAACACACTTTTAACACCTGACAAAACATGATCTTCAGAGGAGAGCAACTGTTCACTAAGAAACGTTCTATCACAAAAACCAAGCCTCACTAATTGCAATCAAAGAGTAAATCACATCTTTCATCTTCCCAGGAAAGGGTAATCTGCACATTCCTGAAATTCTTTTAAGCGGGTGGTATGCTCACACTGAGGAGACTGATGACATAGCAAAAGGATCAAATTCTTATCCTTGAACCTTCATGGGGATAATTCGGGTGCTAAAAGATCAGCATAGTAGTACAGCTGAACCTCAGGCTTTGCATGATCAGTGCTTCCAATGCATAAACCTACAAGAAGTAGAGATTGCGACCCCAATTCAGAAAGCAGATTCAAATCAGTTCAGGTATGGGTGAACTCAAAAGTAGAATGCTATGCAGTATGGTCACACTATATGGGTAAAGTGATACAGAAGAAGAATCCAAGGTGGGTAGGCTGATGATACAGTTACCAACTGAGCAGAATGGCAACCACACTGGTAGTATCATCCCACATGTGGCTTCACATCTTCCTACAGGAGTTTCAAACACACATTAGCAAAAACCACTCCTTGGACAAGAAGAAACCATGAAGAAATACTACAAAGTGCCCATTACTATAGTGTTCACTTGACACTAGACATTGCAGACCCATTACAAAGCAAGCAACCTTAGTTCACATCAAACACATGCAACTTGAGATAATAGATACACTCAACCATGAATAGCTAGATTTGCATTGTGTCAACTAAACAAACAAGTGACCAAACCAACCTGCCAAAAATCAGACCACATCTATTGTAAAAAGTTACTCTAGGAATGTCATGAGAAAAAATTGATCATAGAAATTTCAGCATGGTCATGGGCAAAACCACAACTTGAGAATGGAAGAATTTGCATTGCCAAAATGTCTAATAATGGTCATATTCATGACCACAAGCAATATGTCCTTGAAGTGCTGCAATAAATAGAATGGTCAAGGACAAGATTAAAAATGTTCTACACATGAAAAATGATTCCAAAAGCCAGTGACAACCATCACTAATAAGAGTCCCCCCTTGACACCCTTAGACCTAACTGTCTGGATGTTGGGAGGGCAAATAGTTTCTAGCAAGTGCTCCATCCACACCTTGAATGACAACATTACCATGTGGCAGTCGCTGCTGGATCTAGATTCACAATCCTCAGGAGAAACATCTAGTGGTTGGTACTCACAATCAACTGCAAGAATGCCCTGAGCCCTAGACCTGAAGCCAGGTGTTGAGCCTGATACAAGCACAAAACATATGCTCATCAAACCAGCAACACCCCACTCTAACTAGGCATACATCAACATGTTGGCATCGAATGGAACCAAGGCAGTCTCATCCACTTGGAAGCAAACAGTGCAGCAAAGATCTTGGAGCAGATCTGCAATCAGGGAGCCTCGCAAGCGGTAGCTCAGGACAACATGCCGGAACCAGCCACAAGAATTGGCAATGGCAATGACCCCTTCACCATCAACCTGTCTGCAATAAGGAACCCGCAAGCTCTGTAGTGCCCGACACTTGCTCAAGTACTCCAAGCCAACATCAGTGACATTTGTGAACGCAAGGCTGAGGTGAGAAAGGTGAAGGCAATTTCTGGCAAGGTCATCAAGCCCCTCATCAGTGACAAAGGGGCAGTGATCCAGCACAAGAGATTCTACTCCTGGAAAGTGAGTCAAGACTCTCATGTCAGTGATCTTTTCGCACTTTGCTATAGCCAGATTCTTCAAGTTTTGCATGCCACTCGCAATGGCACACAAGCTCACATCATCCACACAAGTGTAGCTCAAGTCGAGAAACACCAGATGTTTGCAAGAGGCAATGGAAGAGAACCCAATTGCTGCTGTAGGCCCTGCACATCCTTGAAGATCCAGATGCTCTAACCCTAAATTCCCGGCGATGAGCATCTGAAGCTCCTCATCCCGCACTCCCTTTGTATGCGCTAAAGAGAGTCTCTTCAAATCCAGCGTTAGTAAGCCAATTCCTCCTTGTCCTGTGCTGGTGAAGTGACCGAGAGCGAGATCCAAGAGCGTTGTTCTTGAGTGCACGATGCATAGCAAAGCTGCCTCTGTGAGATTCGCAGATTCCACATGAAGCTTTCGAAGATTAGGACAACGGAGAAGAACGCCGATCACGGCTGCATCGTTCAAAGGCACCAATCGGTTGATGCAAGAGAGCTCGATCAGGTTCCTGTTGGCTGCCGCAACGGCAAGCACAACCCCATCCAAGCTCCCTCTTTGATCAGTTTCCAAGGCCAGAGATTGCAGCGATGAGCAACGAGCAAGCCCCTCAAGCTTTGCACTCCGGAACTTCAAGGCGACTTGTTGCAATTTCTTACATCCTTTCGCTACAGATTCCAATGCCATGTCGATGTTAAGTGATCCGAGCTCTAGAACAAGTTTGCGAAGCTCTCTGCATCCGCTTCCAAGCACGGCTAACCCTAAGGGAGTGAACCTAGCTTCTCCTCCTCCTTTCAATTCAAGCTCTTGTAAGCCATGAAGACAAGCAGCGATGGCCTCAATGGCTCCATCTCCTAAGCCTCTGCAGCTCTGCAAGCACAGAGTACGCAAATCACGACATCCTTGAACCAGAGCAAGGATACCTGCATCGCGGAGCAGCGGAATGTTTGTCAAGGTAAGGTGATCCAGCAGCAACCTCGTCTGAGCGAATTCTGCAACTCCGGCGTCCGTAAGCTTCGTCTGCGCTTGATCATCATCACCGATCCTAAGCCATCGTACACGCGCAAAAGCCGATGCAGCGAGCGCGAGGTCACGATCCTCCAACTGGTTACTGCAATGGGAGAAGTCCAAGGACGTCACATGCCAGAAGCGAGTGACCAACAACGGCAACGATTCTCGCGACCGCGGCATCACCTTCTGAACCTCCCAGGTAACGGCATCGTTCCAAGCTCTACACACCATCGCTGCCGCATGTCTATCGATGCTATTGTCCAACTTCTGCACAATCTGCGCAACCAGACCCCCGTCTCGCAATACCACCTCCATACTACTCTCCTCCTCCTCCTCCTCCTCCTCCTGTTCCGTCTCCATCTCCATCTCCATCTCCTCCCGGTTCTCCATGTCCTCCAGAAGAAGACGACGCCGCAGCAGCAGAATTTCTACCGCAGCGTCAATTTCTGCACATTCTGCAAGACGATCTACATCCGCACTAGTGCGCTCCTTCTTCTTCTCCCCTTCCCGCTGCTCCATCTCTGAGCCATCACTGAGCTCCAAACAGCGCACCATTTGCCCACAACCACCTCCAATTCGTGCAACTCCGGCATCCACATCCCTCACCGCCACTTCCATGGGACTAAATTTCTCGGAAATTATTTTTCCTTGCGACCAGATCTGCCTCTCTTCGCGTTCTTTTCTCTGTCTCCGCGACGCTCGCTCTTCCGCAATCCTTCCCGCTGCGATCTCGCGGCAGCGGCAGGCAGGTAAGCGGAGGGACAACGGAGGCGCAACGGCAGCGACGCCAGTGGATAAGCGCTTGGTTCACGGCACGGCAAGCGGAAGAAACGCCGGGCGGGCTAGAAAAACTGCGGCAGTTAACGACAGGTCGCTAACCGACGCTCCGGTGGTCGGTGGGCCAATTTTGTGACGTTGCTCAGGTGGCGATAGTTCATTTGTATACTTAGCCAAATTTGGCGATATTCGAAACATGAAAGTATCAAATCGAAAGCACCCTTTCATATTGGAGGTAATTGTGGCGATTCTGGCCTTCTTTTTTCATTCGGGTTTTTTTTAGCGATTTTGGTTTTTAAAAAGGGACTTTGTGACAGAATTTGTTTTGAAAATTCTTTTCGCAAAATGGTGAAAACTAATTCGCCAGAAAAAAAACAGCGGCCAGTGTGTTTTTTGTTTTTCATTTTTGTGATGTAGCCAAAGTGGCGATCATCCATAGGAATATCATTGAATTTATTTTTTGGTGTTGGATTTTCGCCATTTTGCGAAAAATACTTTGGAGAATGAATATTCTATCAAAATTCTCCTTTGTTGGGGGAAATATAATAGCCAAAAAGTATAAAAAAATTAAAAATCGCCAAAGTTTGCCACAACTGCCTACAGCATGAGAGGGTGCTTAAGATTTTTCTATATTTTGAATATCGCCAAATTTGCCTAAATACTCATATGGTTGATTTTCACTTGAGCACCAGCACAAAATTGAAAAAAAAAAGCCACTGAGGACGGTGTAGAAAAAGTGGCCATCATCTCTAAGATTTAGCCAAATATGGCTATAAACCAGATATGAAGTACAAATCTTTAATGATCCTTCTATAGCCTGGCTACATACTGATACGCCAAGCATACAAAGTCTGGAGAAGATTTTAACAATTTTTTCCTCAATTCTGGCTAATGAAAACCTCCCAAGGCGCTTTAATTTCAATTTTTTTAATTTTTAATTTCTTTTTTGGCGAAATTTCACCAATAAAAAAAAGAGGGCTGTCGGTGGGTGACCTTTCCACTCAATAAAGTCCCTATTCACACTGCTTGCATTTCAAATACATTAGCTCCTTATTGTGTTTACACAAATCATTGTGAATTAGGCATACTTCGAACCCACTCAACCGGTGTGAATAGGGGTTAACTTACTCCAAATATTAGGGTATTTCAACTATTTACCATGTCATGGAATAACTATTCAATTATAAATAATTAGGTCAAAATGATTAGTTAGTCAAATTTAAAATGGAAATTCAATAGTAATATTAATAAAATTGATATTCAATTGTAATATCCGCAAAATTAAATATTGATATATCGATGGATAGTCTAGACCTCAAGTGAGGATATGAACAAAATTTTGGACTTTTTTTGAAATAAAGAGAACCCCAAAATGTTGACATTATTTTTTTTGAAAGAATTAAAAATTTAATAAGTGAATTATCAAACCCAATAAGGACAAGGGCCAATGGTGACCCTAATACAATTTAGAGTGAACATTGGGTAACCCTAAATTGATCCAAAAGGGGATTAGTCAAATTTAGTTGGGTTTAGGGTTTATGGTTAACCATTAATGTGACATGATTCTGCAAGGTAATTTTTTGTGTCATGTGCTTATATTTATATTTTTAATTTGGGCTCCATGTTGCTTTGCACTACCAACAATGACAATTCAATTATTTTTTGTGAACATAATAATTTTGTTGTAATTAATTTTGTCTTTTCAAAAGATAAAATTTTGTAAATTTTATTATATGTCATTTTGTTCCATTAAATTTTTTTTTATATTTTTTATTTGATAGAAAAAATGTTAATAAAAGTTTGATTCATTAGATAAGTTCACAAGAAGATACAAATAGAATCCATATATATATATATATATATATATTGAAAGGGTGTTAAAAAAAACAACAAAATACAAACAAACAAAAACATTGAAAGGGTGCAAGACATTTTTTTTAAAAATAATTCTGAATTGAAATTTAATCTATAACAAATTATAATTCGAAATGACTCGAGAATTGTTGCAATAACAATCACCAAAATACCCATCCTACATAGACTAGTTCCAATGAAACACTATCACTAAAAATTTTGCGTGGTTATCAAGTTTTGTGATAATTAGGATGCCATTTTGGATTGTTGAACAACCTTTCATATTGGACATGGTTTGGTTATATTTGGAGGTTTTTAAGGAGTTTTTATGCACTATCAACAATTTTCAAACCTTGTTGATTTCAAATGAAATTTCATGTAATTGTCAATTTAAATCCTTTTATTGCATACCATAGTTGTGCATTCAAATCACTGCCTATCAAATCTTGACTAGACAAATCTTAGATGATGGAACCATGTAACATGGTTTAGATCATTTTGACTGCAAAGATGAATTTGATCAAAGCAAATGTAGCATTGAGTATTAGAGAGAGATCTTCAGCCACCATCACCCACAAATTGGGTTCCAATCTTCAAGGCAAAAATGCCCAAGTCTCTTCTTCCCTCTGGATGATGCAGCCCACAATTAACAAGATTACAGTGTAGCAAATGACATAAGAAGACACAGATCTCAACATACTAAAGTAACAGAAAGACTTGAAAGGAAGGACAAAAGGACCCACTTGAAAAGAAACCAGTAGCAAACAGAAGACTTATAACGAAGGAAAGGACCCACTCACAAAGAAAGTGGGACCAAAAGACTTAAAAACGAAGGAAGGACCCACTCACAAAGAAAGGGGGAACCGATTTATGAATCCAAAGGAGTGGAACTCTACACTTCCTAATTCGATGAAAACATTGAAATATGAATGAGGTTCATACCACAACTAGAGTTTGACATTTGCTCTCAAGGACTAGTGGAAATAAATAATTTCACTATGGCAAAACACAAACCAGTTCTTCTTCTATGATGATTGTTTGTGGAAGATGTTCCACTTGTAGAGATGCTTGCTTGCTTGCTTGCTTTGTGAGAACTTAGTGAATCCAAAGAATGGATTTAGTTTTAGCCATCTATTTTGTGACTTGTCTGACTCTCTTCTCCCCTCCCAAAAGATTTTAGAGCAGAATAAGACAAGAACCCTTCATATCAAAAGAGTTGTGAAAAAGAGTGACGCCACCCCATCTTTAAATTAGCTTGAACTGCTGTGGACTTTCTGAGATTCTTATACATTTTGTCTCTCTTCAAGCTGATTTGCAATGTAGGCAAGAAGAGCAAAACCTGAGGTTAAAAAAGGGTTTTCAGTCAAGGTTCTCGAGAGTGGGACGAGTCCGGGTGCTTCCAGCTGCAGGTGCTCGGCTGTTTCCTATCAAAGAATGCTGAAGTGTTTCCCCCTGATCAGAGTAGTATTGCATTCTTGCAAAATGGCGTTCATGTTCAGTCCTCCACAAAGCAACTACAAAAAGCAATAGAATTGCAATAATAGCTATGGAGCCAAAAATTGTTCCGAGGACAATCTTCAAAGCCTTGGCCTGGTGGTGCTGATGGTGAACAGAACTTGCTGCCTGCTGCGGCTCTAGAAGAGCAAAACTCCCTAACTGAGTAAATGAGCATTGCCCTTCTGTACCTGGATCCACATTGCTCACTGTCGTTGTTGTTGTCAAACCTGTTGTGGAATATGAAGCACAAAGCAATTCAGAGCTTGGCTGAACAGTTGCATTCACAGCAAATATGACTGTAATCGGTTTTGCAGAGGTCATACTCAAAGGCAGTTGTGGAAGTGTGTTATTCAGATCACTGGCATCATAGATCATCATCCCTAGCACTTTGCTACTGAAGCTTTTGCCTGCAGGTGGAGAGTAGACTGCAAATTTGCCAAAGTTCTGGTACACCAACATCACGCGAACAATTGAAGGATTGCCAACCATGAACCCTACTGGGAAATGAAACTCGTTGAAGGCAAATCCTCTACTCCTCAGTTTCCTGGTCCGCAGTCGCACTGCCTTCACAGTGATGTTGGACAGCTGTGCCGGAAGAGTGACAGGGAAGGGAATTCCAGTTTTGTTGTGTGCAAAACCCTTGAAAACAGCTTGCTGGAGTTGCTGATGGACAGAAACAGGGTTCACGGCAACCGGCAGCATCATCTCCATCCTTGTCATCTCCTTTGAAGATGCAAGGAATCCTCGTGGAGTGTTTTGTGTGCTTCTTGTTGTTTTGGCAGTTGCATTCTCCAAAAGAGCCAAACCAAAGAGTGTGAGAAGAAGATGGCATACCCATGAGTTCCTCCTCCTTGCTCTTGACCTAATCATCAGGCTGAACTGCCACAAGTCTCCAGAAACACCCCCTTGGAGGAGGACAGATGATGAAGAAATCATGGCTGATGATGGAGGACATGGTGCTGATGGACAGGAACTTCTGGAGAATGCCATTGCCGAGAAATCTGGTTGCAACAACAACCTCCTCATCATCATGTCTGCATTGTTGATCACATCAAGAATTCCAGTAACTCTTCTTCCTCATCGTGTGATTTGTGCGGCTCCTTGCATTGCATTGTGAAGGAACTTCTTGACCTTTTTTTTCCCCACCTCGCACCTCTGTCGTATTGCCTGCTAAGCTTTTACTGCAAATTTATTGAAAGAGAAATACGCCTTTCTGTCCGGCCTTCTTCTTCTCAACCCCTAAACCCTAAACCTCTCTCGATCCGCAAATTCTTATGATTTTAGAACTCCTGATTTCTGGCGCAGAGGAATCATGCTCTTGAAATCTTTTGAGAACACATCAAACTGCGAGACAGTCAATGTAGCTGAACTTGTCCGCGAAATCCGAAACTCACCCTCCACCCAGTAGAGTTTTTCAAGAGAGCAAGAACAAGAGGGACGGCAAAGAGATGAAGAAACAGTTGGGTACTTGAAAGAAGCAACGGAGGTGAAGAAGAAACAAAGAACAGATGATGAACACGCGCTCCAGCAGAAGCTCAGGACTAAAGGAATGAGAGGCAACAACAGTCAGTGCAGTTCAGAAGAAGAAACTTGAGAGAGAGAGAGAGAGAGAGAGAGCGCTCACATTCCCAATTGAGAGAACCAAAAAATCCAGAACGAAAAGAGAAGTGAAGAGTCAGACGAGTCGAGAGTTCTCTCCTCAACAACGACAGAGAACCATTACAAGGAACAATGCGACCCAAACTGCAGCGAGTAGACCATGGAGGACCTAGCTCAGAGAAAGCTCAAAAACGCTTCTTCTTTCAGCTCTTCGACAGCTCGTAGAGTGAGTGTCTGTGTGGATGTGTGGAGTGGGGTCTGTTTGCAGAAATAGGGTCCGACAGGAACGCACGGCAACTGCTGGACGGGTCTGTCTCTCTGGAATCTCAAATTCCGGAAAGAAACCAACAAGATGATGACAAAACCACGAATTCCAAACTGGAGTCCCTGGCAGCAATCTTCAGACAACAAACAGACACAAGTGGAAAGAAAAGACAGAAAACGGATTCCCGGCAGACAGCCAGACAGCGAGGGAGTTCTCTGTCGCGCGCGCACCATCTGGCGTCGTCGTCTAGCCGGTTGCGCCATCGCTGCGCCGGTCACGAGCTCCCGTCACCGCCGGTGGCCGTTCCAGACGTCCATTGGCTAAGCCGTTGGGGGGCGGTTCTCACCTGGGGTGGACGGCGGTTCTTATATTTTGTTTAGAACCTCCGGCTCCGGGGTTTTAGAAAAAACTAAAAACAAAAGAGCCTTTGGATCCGGGTTCCTTAATTTCAGAGTCTCGCCCACCTTATCCTTACCCGCCGGTTCTATTTCTCAAAAAGTGAGTGACGATCCCTGCTCCTCGGCTGCCCTACACCCTGCGGCCGAGCTGACTGGCTGAAACCGGTGAAATCCAGCCGGTGGCAAGTCACCAGGCAGCTGGCGACGAAAGGCACTGTTATCACGGTGGTTACCAACCCAAGGTTTCGCCAAGGTTTTCGCCACTGACGAAAACTCATTTGTGACACAGAGGAAACTGCAATTTACAAAAAGCTTTTTTTTCTTTTTAAAATTCAATTTACAGTTAATGCAGGGCGGGGGAAAATAAAAAGTCAGAAAAATAATTTCATCTGAAAAGGAAGCATAAAAAGCTCATAATACAGCAAAATGGGTCCAGAAATTACAGACAAAATTATTTATTATTTTCTTACAACTTATAAATTGTTGCAGGCCTTCCAAAAGATTGACAGCTTTTGTGGGTAATTACTATTATAATTTACAACTATTATTATTATTATTATTATTATTATTTTGTTGTTATTATTATTATTATTATTATATTTTTATGATTATTATTATTATTATTATTATTATTATTATTACTACTACTATTAGTGTTGATCAATTACTGACACTTGTCACATGGTAAAAGAATTATTTTTCTGCTTGCACCTTTTAAGACTCCATGCAGGCAGTGATTTTAAATTTTTTCATTTTTTTAACCAAAAACAAAAAAGGGAAAATTCTGGATAATTCCTTTTTTTAGTGTAAATTCAACTGATGTTTCTAATTTTTTGGGAAATACTCGCCAAAAAAAAATTATCACAAAATTGGATTTTTTTTTTAAATTTAAACTCTGCTCCA
>Ga0209611_10010237_pt1 | contig 13872 bp, 12 predicted proteins | sample S1TSphgellanicum_3_FD_187693 | JGI IMG/M metagenome (GOLD analysis project Ga0209611, IMG submission 187693) | Host-associated microbial communities from peat moss isolated from Minnesota, USA - S1T2_Fc - Sphagnum magellanicum MG (SPAdes) (version 2) | ecosystem: Host-associated > Plants > Peat... | reverse complement strand
CTGCAGAAGCCATCTGCTGATCAGTCAACAGGATCTCCTATGTGTCCTATGGCACTCTAAGTCATAGAGCCCTCTGCACACTCCAGTCTGCAGAAACTTTGCCAGTATCTCCAAGTCTTTGCTGCTTGGAGCAGCAGTGAGGAGCACAAGGGTTTTCTCTCAAAAGCTCTGTGTTTGGAGATAGCAGCTGCTGAGTATTCTTCATGTGCTCAGCAGCAGTAGCAGCATCATCAAGTGGGAAGAACAACCACCACCACCACCATGAGCAGCAGCAGAAAGACCAGCAACAGGAAGAGGAAAGGTGTTGCTGCTGCTATGCACCCTCGCAACAAGTATGCAGAAAATGCACCTGATTTCAGTCTCTTAGCGTCCAAGTACCCTGCCTTCAGGAGCTTTGTCTCCTATGGTGCTGGCGCCAACAACAGACCCAGAATCGACTGGACTGATTTCAATGCCACCAGAGACCTCACTCGTGTGTTGCTGGACCATGATTATGGCATAAAATGGTAAGCAAGTACACCTACCAACTTTTCCTTCCTTTCTCCAAGAGATTTGCAAGGTTGAAGACGCAGACAGATTGTTCCATCTCTTGGAGCTCTGCTGCATTTGTAGAGATTCATCACTAGAGGAGGAGCTCAGGAGTTTTGGAATCTAATGCCACGATGATCTTCTTGGACGAGCTTCATAGATTTCTGGGCATGTGCACATGCATGAGAAGAAGAAGAAGATTCTCTTTACCTCCAATTTTGATTCTGTCTGCATTTTCATTCTTATAAAATGCAAGGTGGATACCAGATGGGCAGCTGTGTCCAACCGTCACAAATCGAGCAAACTATATACACTGGATTGAGGATATACGTCTGTCGAAACCGTCTTGCTCGAGAGGAGCACGATCTCGGTTTAAAGAAAATAAATACGATTTAAATAAATAAACTGGGCGGACTTCACAGTGACCAAAGGTCACAGGTTCCCACTAGTTTTAATAATATAAAATGACAAATAATTTTGTCACACCAAATATATCAAACCAAAACTTAATGGATTAATTTGTTGAATAATATATTCTTTTGACACAACCTATTTAAGCCAAAGGCTACTACATACATAAAGGCCCACTTGTATGTATTCAGCACCTTGTTTCAACATACATTATGGTCCTTGTCGATTGTGGTGATGTAGCCATTCTTCTTTGTGTCCTATGTTATGTAATACTAACATGAAATGTTTAATAATCCTTGTAGGAAAATCATTGTGCTAGTTTTGATTGCATTGTTAGTATTTTCATAATTGTTTTGTGACCTAGGATTTTATTTTAATTGCTTTGAAATAGTTACGATGGAAGCATTTGACAAACTATTAATCTTTTCCACCCTTGTACTTTGTTCCAAATTGTTAGTAATTTTTTGCACCAATGACATATTGCATGTATATATTATATTATGTTTTTCCCAATGATGTTATGTTGTGGGAGCCATGAAGGACATGCAAAAACCACATTATCTTTTAGTATGGCAACATCATTTATTCTCAAAAAGTTTTTCTAAAATTGCAATACTAGAGGGACAAACTTTTGGTGGACCATCTTTAGTTATAGTGATCAACATGGCACAAGTGTAAGCATTGATGCCTTTTTGCCAAAAAATAAAATAAAAAATTGCAAGGAGGTTTGAATTTGTCCCAAAGAAGTTTTGCACACAATTGGAACACATTTATTTCTGCATCTTAGCATATACACTTTGAACCAATTCTTGATGGTTCATTGCATAATAACAATTTTGATTATTTGTGCAAAGAAGGGAGTATGCATGTATTCAAATAATAATAATACAATATGATCATGAAAAATTGAAACAAGTTAGTATGGTGATGAGAGACAAATGAAACAACATTGAAAAAATTGGGTATAAACTTGATCAAGCATCTAAAATCATCACGCATGCACATCATGATGTTTTTCTCCCTTTCTTGATTGTAAGATCAATAAGAACCAAGGGCATCCCAACTAATCACATAAATATTCAAAACAACCAAGATTAGTAAATTCACAATTTCATTAAAAAATTTGACCTACAAGCACAAAAAAACACTCCAAATACGCATGGAAGAGAAAGATTCCTAATGGAGTACAAAATGGGCTCCACTCACACAAGCTCCGACTAAAGGTCAAAGAATCATAAAAATCCCAATTGCAAGTACCATATGATGAAGGGGTTTCAAGACCCCATATTATTGAGACAATATCACATAACAAACAACTATCTAAAATGTGGTGCATGCCGAGGTTTCCATAACAAGTTCACAAACTTGAAAATGGCCTTAATACGTCACTTTCACTGAAGAGCTCACACAAATATAACCAAATCTGCTCAAGTGTTCTCCATCTTCAGATCACAGCATGAAGAAAACTTGCAGAAGAGAGGAAGAATACATAGAAGCTCCAATTGCAAACTGGTTGACAGATGCTAAAATCTCTCTCTCTCTCTCTCACACACACACACACGTGTGCGTGCGTTCTGCCTTCCATCCAAACCACAAAGAGGATCAAAGCAAGCCAAACATTATGCAGGGCTATGGCATATCATTACCTTACACCAACAGCCACATTTGAAATTGCCACAGGACTGCTTACACACTAAGCACTTGTCTCTCTGACCTGCATTATACCCACTCAAGGCCATGAACTGTAATTTTCCACATCTCCATGATGCATTCATAAATAACAGATGGCCCTAAGCACAACCTGATCTGATGTGCACAGCTGAACTCAAAGCTTGCACCTCTTGCAGTCCCCTTGCTGATTCTACCATGGCTCTTCCAAATACTTAAGCTCTACACCCCTGTGTCCTGAAAATAACCTCCTGAGGCAACAGGCATGAGAGGGGACTGGATGTAGCACTCTTTTAGCCACCACACGAAAGTGCAGCACAATATGCAGCCTCAAACCTTAGAGCAGCAGCCAGAATTGTTAATTGCAACAATTATGGTTGCTGCTCTCAGGTTTGAGGCTGCATTTTGTGCTACATCTTGGCACCAAGGGCAATGAGCAATGGCAACAAGTTCTTTGCCTCATTTAGAACATCAATGACGAGACATTTAACAATTCATCTACAAGGTGACTGGCCACACCACAGGTTGTTCTTTATTGCAGGGGCCATAAGCCTCCTCATCAATAAGCATCACATGTCTAAAAACATCACACTTTGAAGAGCCTATTTCAAGTCACTGTGAAACAGACTTATAAATTTCATCTGAGTACTTGGCCACAACACCATATCTATGAAATTGCAGAGAAATCTCCACAACGCCAATTTGAAGGTAACAGAACTATAAGTGCAGTCATAACCTTATGTGAGACTCACAAAGAATCAGACCTCACCTCCATCACCAATAGCAGTGACAAGCTGCCATGACTGCCTACTGACTTCATCAGCTCTTGAAAGTGGGTGTAAATAAGTATATAATAGTCTGCCCAAAATCTGGACAAACCATTGAACAAAATCTGTGTCCTGAGTTTCAATTGCAGTTCTGAAAGCAACAGAAAAACCCAGTCATGAAGTTGGCTAGCACTTGAGAGATGTACTTGGACACAGCACCACACAAATTGTCTTTCCTGTACTAGTCAAGTCAAAATGGATTGAAGAGACAAGGTCAAATGTAGCAAACAATACAAGCTCTTTGCAAAAAGTAAAGTTCTTGAAATTGTAATAAATGTGTTGATGATATTATGACATCACATAGTTGCTGAACTACAACTGCCTGATCTTTGTGCCTATAAAGAACTGGAAACATCACAAAACTGCACAGGGACATTATTATGTTCATGACCAAGATATAGCTAAATAAACTGTGTCTGGAACTTTGACTTTATCAAAGGAAAAGGTGCACAACAACAATGCTACACTTACAAAACTGGCAATATGGAAGCTGAGTACCAATATTATGTGAAATGCATGCAGAGCTGCTAACAGATGAAGCCGGGAAAGTGGAGATAGGTCTTCTACCTATTTATTAACCCTTCACAATATCTAGGCCTCCAGCTGAGCTGCAATAGAAGTCCTTTGAAAAGGTGTGACATTTTGAACATGAGCTGCAGCCAGCTTCTTTGTGAGGGTAGAGTACAGTTTTCACATCACGTGTGTCTTTACCAAAAGCATACAAGGTGAACCTTATTCACCTCCCAAAACACTTGAGGACTGAGGATGTGATAAGGGAGGTGACAAATTGCATGCCTGCAGTTCCTCCTGGAAAATATGACAGCACATAATATAGCAAAGCTAGAACCTGCAATAATAACAACAATACTCAGTCATAACATCCGCATTCATATGTGAATAAAATATAAAAGTTCAAGAACCCACACTCTTTGTACACATCAGTCTAGGATGCAAACAAGTGCCAAAGGACACTCAAAAAGTCTGAGTAGAAGTCTCAATGAAACAAACCTGGACAGCTGCACAGACCACAGAGAATATATAGCTGTGGAGCACCATAGAGACATAGATTGTGGCTGCCATGCTCCCAAGGAAGCCTGCTGTGAATGGCAATCTCTGCACCACCAAGTACCACATAAGAAAATATGGTCCACATGAAAAAAAAGATTATTGCCAGAGACCATAGCTGGATGCTGCAAACACTGCAGATTGCAATCAATACACCTTGAAATTAAGTTACTCCAGTTTCTATACATGTCACACAACCACTGCATGCACTACAACAAACATCACATCATTCTCTCTCTCTCTTGCAAATATAGAGGTGGCAGTCAAACCCAAGGATGGAAGAAATAAAACAAACCTCTTTGGAAATCATGTGTAGAAACTGGGTCTTTGGCCCTTTGAGGGCAAAAAAGGAGCCAATGATGAACAAACAGCCAAGTGTAAAAGAGATGGCAAACTTTTGCGGGAACAGCACAATAACCGGAAGGAACATGAAGAAAGCCATCAATATGAAGAAGACTCCTGCTGCAGTCATGATGGCAAAACACATGACTGCTTGCCTGGATGGCACAAAGCTGGCAGCAGCCTGTACATTCCCTGGTAACTCTCTCACTCCTTTTGTCACACTGTCCACACAGATCCGCAAAAACCATCACTGCTTTAACACTCAGTCATGACACCCCTTTAATCCAAACAAACATCACTTTTTTTTGCCAACTCTCACAACTACTTCCCACCATACTCCAATACCTATCCCGAATGTAGGGTTTATTTTTCCTCATCTCCTTTTTTAAGCTTCTCTGCAGAAGGAACTTAGGCTTCTGCATTCTCTAGTGCAGATTGGATTAAGCACGGTGCTCTGATTGGTAGCTTCAATTGTGTGCACTAGTATGTAACCCTAGAGACATGGAGCAACCCTGTTCGCGGAAGATGTATAGAGAGCTTTTTTCCTTTTTCTATGCTACGGGAATATACCCTGATGCTTGCAACATCTGAGCTGAGACGATTAGCTTCGCAAATCCGCGAAAAACAAGCTTCAAGCTCACGCAATGGAACGTGAGAGAGCCAGCCCCTGGTCGATCGCGACTGGTAGCCAGTGTCCACCAGCTCGAACAACAAGGTCATGACCACTAGCCCTAGGAGAGAAGAAATCTTACGAGTTGAAGGCGCCGACGATGGTGTTATTGGCGGACTTGAGAAGCGGTGCAAGAGACTCTGGCACAGCTGATTCCAGATCGCGTCCAGTGGAGGATGGATTGGCAGCAGCAGAAGCGACATCAGAGCCGCCGCGAGTTGAAGAAGCGTAGGACCGCCACGCTGCCAGCACGGAGCCCGCTTGCCCCACCTGCTGCTGCTCACCACTACTCTCTACAGGCGACGGCATCCATGCTTTCATCTTGCTCTGGATGGCTTGCCTCCAACCGCTCTCCGGAAGTGCCGTTGCAGCAGTCGCCATCTCTGCACATCAACAACTGGATCTACTTCCAAAAACCAAGTCCAATAACCAAAAAGCTTCTTCGATTCTCTTCGTCTGGTTTTTTGCTCAACTCTTGTGCTTCCGAAAACCAAATCCTATAACAAGCCTCTCCGATTCTTTTCGTCTGAGTTTTTGCTCTGGCTAAGGCACCGTCTCTTCGTCGCGCACTGCTTCTTCTTCATCTTCTTCCTCTTCTTCTTGTTGGTGTTTTGTGGACCCCTGCTTCTTCGGGGGTTTTCCGAGCGTGGGAGCTGCCCGAAGCGTATGTTTGAATGGGGCATGTCATGTATTTTTGTTCGTATTTTCCGAATTCCAGTGTTGAATGGTGTAAATATTTGCGTCCTTGAGGGAATTTGAAGTATTGTTTTTGCATTTTCCGAATTGCAGTTGTGATTGCAGTCATCTTTTGCGTATTTGAGGAGGGCATGCCAGGCATTTTTTTCTTATTTTTCCATATTCCAGTGACTAACTAACGTGTTGGCTTTTTTGTTTTGGTTGACTCAAAATTTCTTGACTGCCAAGTTTCTTCTTTTTCAATCTCTCTCAACCCTCTCTTACATGGTTTTGCGTAGCTAAATGACCTGCTCAAAATTTTTTAATGTCATCACGGAAGGTGACACCTGTCATGCATCGCGAAAAAAACAAGATAAACTCGCACAGTTCTATACACTCAATAGAGCCCTTTCTCTCATGCATGATTCAATGAGTTGCAATTCAATTCAGCCATCTCGAACAAATCTACTTCAATGAACCACAAGTGCCTAATTCAGAGATGTTTCAATTCAAGAAAAAATCCTCTTTCTATGCATGTTCATCTTCAAGAAATCAGCTTCAATAAATCTTAAGGGTTAGACTTCAAAGCAATAACTGTTTAGAGCACACAGGATAAACAGTATTAATCTTAAAGAAGGAGAATATTTCATGTAGACCCACAGATCATGTTGGTTAATAATCAATCCAAACACAAGTACAAAGCACCAACACCACTACAGCTCACTTAAAGATAGATGAAAGCAAAGTTTAGGATTTGCAATTCACCAAAGCATCCATGTGACAAAACCAAAACCCTAAACAGAACTGCTAACAACTAACACTACTAGGCAACATGAAATTGCGAGCTCTGTTCTTCAGCCTGGCATGAAACCAAAAATATAATTTTTAAATGCTACAATATCTTCAGTAAACATGAGGCAGCATCTTCCAGTAGAGACAATTAAAACGGAAGACTAGCTAGTCTACATTGGACTCTCCAGGGCATGTAGGAAGTGGTACAGAACCAAATCAGGACACTATTAACCGTTCCAATGTTCTCCAATGTCAGTTCACAAAATTTTAGTCAAATGCAGTAACCATATCTCCAGCTCCAAAAATGAAGGGGGAAAAAAAAAACTAATATTTGACCCCCAAGCATGTTTTCCAACACAGGAAAATCTTAAGCATTGAGAACTGTCATGGTTGGGAAAAGCTGAAACCACTACTGCTGGGAAAATTCACAGTTTGCGGACTTGCCAAAGCTTTCAGTGAAATCCTGTGCAGAGTACGAACATGCAGGAGTTCCCTGTTGCCTTGAAAGAATGATCTTTAACACATTAGTGTCTCCCACCACCTCGTCCACCGTACCCAGGAGAAGCTGCCCGGTTCACAGGTGGGGATCTGCTATGTTCTCTTGCCCGCACATCACTATAACGATCATAACTACGGCTGCGACTGCGACTATACGCCCGTGAGCGACTAGGACTCCTGCTATAGCTCCTGCTTCTGTTCCGACTCCTCTCCTTCTCTCCATACCTACCACCATCTGGAGCACTGTATCTGTCACCACGGTTGCTATATGCATCAGCATGTCGGTCACGGCTACCATACCCACCACTGAAACCATCTCTTCCTCCACTATCACGCCCACCACCCCAAGATCCCCTTCCACCAGATTCACCTCGTCCCCCATGGCTACTTCTTCCACTCACTGAACGACCACCAGAGTCTCCATTACCCCACCGGCTAACCATCCCTCTTCCTTTGTACATTCCACCACTACGGCTGGCTATGTCCCTCAGCTCAGCTGGCACTTTCTGACCAGCTCCTTCCAACACTTTTATGAGCTCCTTTGCATACTTGCCATCTTGTTCAGAAAAGAATGTATGAGCCTGGCCAGTTGCACCTGCCCGGCCTGTTCGCCCAATGCGATGCACATAATCCTCCACTCCAGTTGGGAAGTCATAATTGACCACCATCCTGAATTCAGGCAACAAACTGGTTCAAAGGGGTTGCCAAGATGTAATTTGTAAATATCAATGATCAAATCTTTTCTCTTTGCTTGCTCCACTTTGCTTGCACTAGCCCTCCCTCAAAAAAACTGGGGAATCCCATTACATGAGGTTACTAACAAATCTCCTAGGAGTAAACTGATTACCTGATGTCTTTAATGTCAAGCCCTCGTGCAGCCACATCAGTGGCAACAAGAATAGGAGTCCGCCCTGCCCGGAACTGAGAAAGGACAAAATCCCGTTCACCTTGAGACTTGTCACCATGAATTGCTGCTGCACCAAATTCCCGGCCCAAATTACGAGCCAACATGTCACACATGCGTTTGGTTGAGCAAAAGATGATAATCTTGGCACCTTGCTCTTGAGAGCGCAAAATCTGCTCCACTCTTCGCTGCTTTTCATAAGGCAGTACTACTTCCACAACCTGTTGCCAACAAATACCATATCAAACAAATCCATAAAATGCAACAAAAGCTCCAAAATAACCCTTGAGCTCCACTCGCCATGTCAGTTCCAGACAAAGAAAAACACCCTTTCTATCCTGTATGTCTGTAAGAATAACTCCAATTCACCCACATATCTGTCAATGAATGACATAGATGCAAACACCGTTTTTTAAGGCTTCTTCATAAACAAACTTCCAGAGTAAGAGCATTGTAATCATTAGCAGATGGCATGCAGTGTTTCCTGACTTCTCAGATGCATGTATCATTATTACCTGCGTAATTGACTTGTTGGCAGCTAGCTCATCTGTGTTACCAATATTGACCTGCACTGGATCAACCAGCAAGTCGCCAGCAATTTTGCGCACTTCCTTTGGCCATGTAGCTGTGTACATGAGGGTCTGTCTTTGATTTGGAATCTCATTGACAATCTTGCGGATCTGAGGTTCAAATCCCATATCGAGCATGCGATCTGCTTCATCGAGCACCAAGTAGGACACCTGCTTTAGGCTCACCTTCTTCACTTCAAGGAAATCATTCAGCCGGCCTGGTGTGGCTATTATGATATCAGCTCCACGCTCAATGTCTCGGAGCTGTGGTCCTTTTGGGGCACCTCCATAAACACACTGCACAAGAAGTCAAGAAATTGAAATGTGCACAATTTAACACCTCCATGTATAACCCACAAAAAACTGCAAAAAACCCACTAGGTGGAAAGAACAAGGAGTTCCACAATTACAAAGCACCCTGATTACTGTATTTTTTGATATGCAAATGGGTGACAATGCATATCACAGACCATCCATACAATTGGGGTTAACACAGAAGAAAAAAATAGTTACCGTGCTTGTTATGCGTGATGATCTTCCAAACTTAACACATTCATCCTGAATTTGAGTTGCCAGTTCTCGAGTGGGGGCCAGCACAAGTATAGTTGGTCCCAAGCGAGAATTTTTTCGCCTGCGCTCCAGATGAAGGAAACCTGGGAGCAGGTAACCAAGAGTCTTTCCTGATCCTGTCTTGGCAATGGCTACTATGTCCCGGTTTTGCATGGCAATGGGCCATGACTGTGCCTGTATGGGAGTTGGTGCCTTGAACCCAGCTGATTGAAGCTGCAAATCAGAAACATGCACACTTAGCATACTTAATGGGCATTGGGCATGTTATAAATAGAGACCAGAAGGAAAATTGTGAGGCACACCAACAACAGAAACCCAAGACCAGTATCCAACCCCACCACTCTCTACATGCCCCTTATTTCTTAAGCAGAGATAAACAAACTGATGCAAATATTCAAGCAACAATCCCCAAGGATGGTGGGTGCTGCATGGTTGCCTGCTGGCATTAAATCCAGGGGGGGTCTCAGCTGAGATGCGGCAAGGGGACATCCTGGCTCGCCCTAGCAGCCACGACCCCTCCTAGCTCAGCCATCCACCAATGGTGACGAGGCCACCAGCAGAAAGGGTCCACTGAGTTCAGATGCACGCAGTCTCCGACAATTAGGAGGTGTGCTATAGTTCTGTTGTACACGGGCACAGTGTACGACATAAGCTCCAAGCTGGAGCAAATATCGCACCTGCAGCAGCCCCCAGGATACCGGTCACCGTGAGTTTGACCATCCATCCAAGAATACGTAGAGTTATAGCACTATCAAAGAAAAGCAACTAAGAATTCACTCTGCAAGCTAACCCCAAGGACCATAAAGTGATTATAAGCTTGAACAACTTCTCAAATGCTACATGACCAAGAATAAGAAAAAAGAGAAAAAATCAAACCATGAACCAACAGCACAACCTTAAACCTAACTTCAGACATACTCTGGCCATGGTGGTAGAGCACCACTCTACAAACTGACATGTGACTATTTCAACATCACACTGGAATTTCAGCACATATCAATCAAATGTAACCCTAACGGACAGCATACACCAGACAAAAGGCTCAAAATGGAGAAACATTCAGCACACCTAAATAGACCTTCTGCATCAGGAAGCACAGCTAATCAATTTCCAGGACTCATGATGAAATACCTCTCTCAGTAGGTCAGGCGAGAATCCAGCAACATCGAAGGTCATGTAAGGAGCTGGAACATTATCACCCTGTAAAAAAAAACCACAGTACATATCCCCAATCAGCATCCACAATCAATTTACAATTTCAACACCCTTAAACAACAGGCAAAAGGAGCAAAGAATATTCCCAATCACCACCACCACTTCGTCTCGTTGCAAGTCACATACCATGGCCGTTACTTCATGCAATCTTCGGTAAGCATCAACATCTGCTGCATCCGCGGCACCATATGCCTGTGTTCGTGGCCGTTTGTATTGATCTTGATCATAAAAATCACTGTCCACATGACCATGCTTGTGCCCACTATTTAGTCCCATCCCTGGAGTGCTTGATGCAACAGGGACTGGGTTATTCACCGAAAGAGAACCCATTTGCATCCCTCCAGAAGCCTGCATTCATTCCCGTTGTGACCACATGAGACATCAGAAAAGCATGTAATTCCTCGAACCTGTGACGAATATTAGGATGGACTGGCAAAATCCCAAGGCATGACAGCAAGAATAATCACAAGATGTTTGTAGTTCTAGAAGGCCAGTCTGAACCCCATACTGCAAAATTCAGTCACCTGCACAACATGAAACTGACGATATGCAACTTGAAGAAAGTTGCCTGTGAGTCCCGGGAGAAAGAAGATTCAAACAGGAGGCAAGAAGGGGAAAAGAAGAAGAGGATGAAAACCTGATGGGCTCGTGGCATCGGAATGGCGGCCAGCTTCGGCTGCTGCGCCGCAATTGCAGAACCAGCAACAATACTAGATCCCTGGAAGCCATTGCTGCCGTTAAGGTGTCCATTCACGGCGTGTCCGTTGAGCATCTCGGATCCAGTAACCGATGCCGTGAGACTGGTTCCCAACACAACAGACGAAGAAGGAGGGGGCCCTGCGACGTGCATAATAGGAGGAGGACCTGCTGCGCTTGGTGGCGGCAATGGCTTATCATATTGCGTGACATTCGTGTCAGGATTCCAGTAATAGATGTACCCCGTGTTGCCATCGACCAAAGCTTTCCAAGGATGCGGCAAAGTCGGATCCGGAGGTGCATACCTCGGCGCAGCAGTGGTTGCCGCTGCTGCTACCATCCTCACAACAAGACTCTACCCTTTGCTTCTTCCCGGCTCACTTAGAACAACAGTCCGGAAGAGAAAAAAGGGGGGAAAAAAGAAGAAAACACGAAGAGCCTAACCACCACCCCTTCCCACACAACAAGTCTTTCCCTCCAGGAAGACACAGAGACCGAATTTTTTTTGTAACACACAAAAAAGTCTTCTGCAAGGGTAACGTCCTTTAAAACCCCACGACAAAAAGAAACGAAACCCTCCTATCTAGACGCGATCTCCACCGACCCAGCCCGGGAGGGAAAGAAAGCAACAGAGAGAATAGAAGATTTAGCAAAGAAAGAAAAGAGATACGATTGCAAGAGAAAAAACTCCACAACTGAGACTCAGCAGAGAAAGCAAGAGACTATAGGACGAGAAGGGGAGATGGGAAGAGGACGGAGCGCGAGGAGCGACAAAGACTGCGAGACCGCGGGACGTAACGCTTGCAACTCCCGGAACATTCTAGACGCGGGGAGGAATGGATGGAGGGAGAGAGGGAGGTAGAGAGGGAAGGAGGCGCGCCAAGAACAACAAACCGCGGCCTACCACCCAGCCACCAGCACCCCCACCACCCTCCCTAAGCAAAAGAAAAACTTACAACCCCTTGAGCCTTTTTTTTATATAAAAAATTACTGGCGAGATTTCGCCAAAAAGTGATATCAAAAAAACTTAAAACTTCAAAATTGAACTGATTTTGGAGGTTTCAATCGCCAGAAGTGAGGAAAAAAATAGTAAAATTCACCAGACTTCTATACTTTGGTTCCTAGTTTTTAGCCGAAATATATAAAGGATAATAATTCAAGATTTCTATTTCATATCTGGTTTATAGCCAGATTTGGCTAAATCTTCTTTAGGGATGACTTCGTTTTAAATTTTCCTTTTAGGGATTTTTGTTTTTACTAGCGTGGCTATCATCCATAGGGAGATGTGGAAAAAGTGAAAATCTGGCTATAAACGAAATATGAAAGAAAAATCTGGAGTTATCCTTCTATATTTCGGCTACACACTAATCAAAACCAGGTACAGAAATCTGGCGAGGTTTACTTTTTCTTTTTTTTCTTCTCTCACTTTTGGAGACTGAAAATCTCCAAAAATCACTTGCTTTAAATTTGGCTAAAAGCTAATTATGATTTTTTTTTAAAAACATCCTATTGTATTTTTGGCTAACCTACTTGAACCAGTTATACGAATCTGACGATTTTTCTTAAATTTCGGTCGAGTTATGGCTATTGAAAATCTTTTAAAACGCTTGATCTTAGCAGTTGTGATTTTAGTTTTCTCTTTTTGGCTATATATGTATATATATAGCCAGCCAAAAAAAGACTGCGACTCCTTTTACGACCCAGGTGAAGGTCGGAAAGAAATTCAGAATCTGCGTAAAAGAAGACCGTCCTCAATCTTCCAGGGCAGGTTGCCCGAAACTTAGGACGCCGCCAACCCTAACCCTAACAGTTAGGTGAAAACATTTCACCTCGATTTTTATTACCACCCTTTTGTTTCAGTCACCGAAAGTTACCAACAGTCGTGTCGTACGTCGATTCCTAAGCCGGCGAGGTAAATGATGTTGAGTTACCATCTTGAAGTCGGGCTGAGAGACGGACTGCCCGAAAATAAAATTTGACACGGCCAATGGCCATGCGGCGACCTAGGTGTTGAAGACCAATGGGAGGCCGGAATCCGGCTGGCTCACGGCACCGCCACGTAGCGGTGCAACCTCCATTCCTGTCCACTCAAATCATACTCTTTAGGGTTAGGGTTTCTTTATGGCCCACCCCAAAAAGTGCAAATCTCATTCGGTTGCAGCTGTGGCCTGCAGATTTTGATTTTTTTTTTTTGGGATTAGGGTTTAAAACCCTAATTCCAAATAATATTTTGGTATATAAAGATGAATGTGAAGAATTTTCTCACTTTTTATTGTGTGGAAATACATCCATAACACCAGCCATATTTTATTATATATAGTGCAAAATTTTGCACAATTGAGGAAAATAAAAATATAAAAGGAATATTTTTGTTGTTTTTTTTTTTTGGGAAAATTTGCAGAATTTCAAAAAAAATTGGAAAAAATTTCATCACATTTTTTC
>Ga0209611_10010236_pt1 | contig 13872 bp, 11 predicted proteins | sample S1TSphgellanicum_3_FD_187693 | JGI IMG/M metagenome (GOLD analysis project Ga0209611, IMG submission 187693) | Host-associated microbial communities from peat moss isolated from Minnesota, USA - S1T2_Fc - Sphagnum magellanicum MG (SPAdes) (version 2) | ecosystem: Host-associated > Plants > Peat... | reverse complement strand
GTTCGCGGCGTCCCTGTCGAGTACCTCGTCGCTGCTGGCGCTGAGGTGCTGGCTGACGATCTGCGGGAGGGCGACGATCTCACGGAGCGCCATGAATGGACGGCTGACGATTTGGCAGCCATCAACGAAGGCTTAGCTCAGCTCGACCGTGGCGAGTCCTTTAGCCAAGACGAAGTTGAAGCGCATATCGACGCTGTGCTCCGTGGATGAGGCGGGTAAGATGGTCGTCGCGCGCCGATGCCGAATTTGTAGATCTGATTACTTACCTTCGAGATCGAAACAGGCCGGCGGCTCTGCGGGCGTCAGCAGAAATCAGGGCCATGACCCGAAAGTTGGCCCCGCATCCCGAGCTCGGACACCAAGGGCGTCTGGTGGGAACGCGAGAACTCAGCTTTCCGCGCTGAAATCAAGTCGTTGTTTACGTCGTGAGCGAGACGGAGATCGAAATCGTTTCGCTGCGCGATACTCGAATCAAATCGAAGATAACCGTTAGAAACCGCTGATCATGCTCTCCATACATAACCTCCACGTCTCCATCGGCGAGACGGAAATCCTCAAGGGCCTGTCGCTGGATGTACCGGCCGGCGAGGTCCACGCTGTGATGGGGCCGAACGGCGCCGGGAAGTCGACGCTGAGTTATACGCTCGCCGGCCGTCCCGGTTACGAGGTCACGACCGGAACTGCGACGCTGGACGGCGAAGATCTGCTTTCCCTGGCGCCGGACGCGCGGGCCGCCAGGGGCGTGTTCCTGTCGTTCCAGTACCCGCTCGAAATTCCGGGCGTTCCGGCCATCACCTTCCTGCGCACCGCCGTCAACGCCCAGCGCAAGGCCCGCGGCGAGCCTGAGATGGGCGCGCCGGAGTTTCTGAAGACCGTACGGGCGGCGGCGGTCGAGCTGAAGATGGACTTCGACATGTTGCGTCGGGGCCTCAACGTCGGCTTTTCCGGCGGGGAGAAGAAGCGCATGGAAATTCTGCAGATGGCCATGCTCGCGCCGCGTCTCTTGATCCTGGATGAGACGGATTCCGGGCTGGACATCGATGCGCTGCGGATCGTGGCCGAGGGCGTCAACGCCATGCGGTCGCCGCAACGTTCTATGCTCGTGATCACCCACTATCAGCGCCTGCTGGACTATATCGTACCCGATCGGGTGCATGTGCTGGCCGGCGGCCGCATCGTGGCGTCGGGCGACGCCGACCTGGCGCGACTGCTGGAGCGCGAGGGCTATGACCGGATCGTGGCGGAGGCGGCATGAACGCCCCCGTAAAGCTCGATCTCAGAGACGTCTCCACCTTTCCGACCCGCCGGGACGAGGCGTGGCGCTATAGCGACTTTCGCCGCGCCGCCCCCGCCCATATCGAGGTCGCTGGCCCGGTCGCGTCGCCGGAGCCCGGCGGCCTGTTCGCCGCCGTTCACGGGGACGAGCTCGCCTTCGCCAACGGCCGCACGGCCGACGGCCAGGGCCGGGCTGAGCTGGCCTTGGAGGGCGGCGTTCAGCGGCTGCGCTTCGTCACCGACGCGAACGGCGGCGGTTGGCAGGCGCAGGTAGAGGTGAGGGTGGCGGAGGGCGCGCGCGCGACCCTGCTGGAGACCTATGAAGGGCAGGGGGCGGCCTATGTCGCCAGCGCGCATCTCAGCTTCGTGCTCGAGCCCGGCGCCATCCTGGAGCGTATCGTTCTCTTCGTAGAGCCGGCTGACGCCGTCAGCGTCTCCGCCGCGGACGTCGTGCTTGGCGCGCGCGCCAGCTTCAGCCAAACCGTCGTGGCCACCGGCGCCAAGCTCCAGCGGCATGAAACCAATGTGATTCACCCCGGTCAGGGCGCGGAATTGCGGATGGACAGCGTCTATCTCTTAGGGGGCGCTCGCCATGCGGACCTGACGACGGCCGTCGTCCATGCTGGCGCCGACGGCAAGACCAGCCAGCTCACCAAAGGTTTGGCGACCGAATCTGGCCGCGCGGTGTTCCAAGGGCGGATCGTGGTCGAGCGTGGGGCGGACCAGACCGACGCTCGGATGCGCCACGACGCTCTGCTGCTGTCGGATCGGGCGGAGATCGACGCCAAGCCTGAGCTGCAGATCAACGCCGACGACGTCTCCTGCGCCCACGGCAATACGGTCGGCGCTCTGGATGCGATGGCGCTCTTCTATATCCAATCCCGTGGCGTGCCGGAGGCGGAGGCCAAGGCGCTTCTGACTCAGGCCTTCGTCGGCGAAGTGCTGGAGCGAATCGAGCACGAGGGGGCGCGGGCGATCGTGCAAGCGTTTGTGGCTGAGCGTCTGGAAGGACTGATGTGATGGACGACGGTTCGCCCCTGTTCAACGCCGCGGCCCTGCAAGCTGTCCCGACCTTCGATGTCGAAGCGGTGCGGGCCCAGTTCCCGATCCTGTCGCGTCAGGTGCATGGCAAGCCCCTGGTCTATCTGGACTCCGCCGCCTCCGCCCAAAAGCCGCGCGCAGTCATCGACGCTATGGTCCATGCGATGGAGTACGCCTACGCCAACGTCCATCGGGGGCTGCACACCCTGGCTAACGAGACCACCGACGCCTACGAGCAGGGTCGGGCCAGCGTCGCCCGTTTTATCAACGCCGCCAGCCCCGACGAGATCGTCTTCACCAAGGGCGCCACAGAGGCCATCAACCTGGTCGCCGCCTCCCTAGGTCTGGATTTTCAGGCCGGCGACGAGATCGTGATCTCTGAGCTGGAGCATCACGCCAACATCATTCCCTGGCACTTCCTGCGGGAGCGCAAGGGCGTGGTGCTGAAGTTCACGCCCGTCCTCGACGACGGAAGCCTGGATATGGACGCCTTCCGCGCGCTCCTGTCGCCCAAGACCAAGGTCGTGGCCCTGACCCACATGTCCAACGTCACCGGCGCGGTGACGGACATTGCAGACGTGGTCGAGGCGGCCAAGGCGGTCGGCGCCTTGACCCTGTTCGACGGGTGTCAGGGCGTCGTGCACCTGCCGGTGGATGTTCAGGCGCTGGGTTGCGATTTCTACGTCTTCTCCAGCCATAAGCTGTTTGGCCCGACCGGGATCGGCGCGCTGTGGGCCAGGCCCGATGTGCTGGCGCGAATGGCGCCCTATCAGGGCGGCGGCGAGATGATCGGCAGCGTCTCCATGGAGGCGATTACCTACGCCGACCCGCCCCACAGGTTCGAGGCCGGCACGCCGCCGATCCTGGAGGCGATCGGCTTTGGCGTCGCGCTGGACTGGCTGTCGAGCCTGGATCGCGACGCCATCGCCGCTCACGAGCAAGCGATGTATGATCGGGTCACGTCCAGGCTTTCGGGCGCCAACTGGCTGCGGATCCTGGGCGACAGCCCAGGCAAGGGCGCCATCCTGTCGTTCACGGTCGAAGGCGCCCATGCCCACGACATCGCCCAGGTGCTGGATCGCTACGGCGTCGCCGTGCGCGCCGGAACCCACTGCGCTGAGCCCTTGATGCGCCGGTTTGGCGTCACGTCGAGCGCACGCGCCTCATTCGCCCTATATAACACCCTAGCGGAGGCCGACGCCTTTGTGGACGCCCTTCTCAAAGCTCGCAGCTTCTTTGCGTAAACCCATGACAGACCTCGCCCCAGACCTGACGCCAGAGACCCTCCCCGCCGCCGAGGCGATCACACCGCCCGGCGACGCTGCGCCTGCGACCGATGCAGCCGCCGCGTCGACCCTGCCCCAGGAAGAGCTGGATAGGCTCACGGCGGCGCTGATCGAACGGCTCAAGACGGTCTATGATCCGGAAATTCCGGTCGACATCTACGAGCTCGGGCTGATCTACCGCGTCGATATCTCCGACGATCGCGACGTCCTGGTGGACATGACCCTGACGGCCCCTGGCTGCCCCGTCGCCGGCGATATGCCCGGCTGGGTCCAGGATGCCGTCGAAGGCGTCGAGGGCGTGCGCGCCTGCACCGTCAACCTGACCTTCGATCCGCCTTGGGACCCGTCGCGCATGTCCGACGAGGCCAAGCTGCAACTGAACATGTTTTGAGAGAGGGCCTCGCCCCATGTCGATCGAGATGACATCCCAGCCCGCCCCAAGGATGCGCCGCGAGCGCCCCAAGCTGATCTCCCTGACCGACGCCGCAGCGGCTCGGGTTCGCGAGATCATGGCCCGGGCCGATCAGCCCTACGCCGGCTTGCGCGTCGGCGTGAAGAACGGCGGCTGCGCCGGCCAGGAGTACGTCATGGAGTACGCCCAGGACGTCAATCCGCTGGATGAGCGGGTCGAGGACAAGGGCGTGCAGATTTTCGTCGACTCCAAGGCCGTGCTGTTCCTGATCGGGGCGGAGATCGACTATGAGACGACCAAGCTGTCGGCCAAATTCACCTTCAAGAACCCCAATCAGACTGACGCCTGCGGCTGTGGGGAGAGCGTGACCCTGAAGCCGGCCGAGTTCGACGCGGCCTGATCGACCCTCAACGCCCCTCGAAGGCGGGCGGCCGCTTTTGCTGGAAGGCCGTGACGCCTTCAACGAAATCGCGCGAATAGCCGGCTTCGCGTTGGGCCTCGACTTCCACGTCAAGCTGTTCCGCCCAAGCTGTATCCAGGCTCGCCCACATGGCCCGGCGGATCAGGCGCAGCGACATCGGACCGCCGGCTAGGTGTTTGGCTAACCCCAAGGCTGTGGCGTGCAACTCGCCATCGGCGACGCAGCGGTTGATCAGGCCCCAGTCCAGCGCCTGGCGCGCGGGAATCCGCTCGCCCAGCAGCGCCATCTCCATCGCGCGGGCCTTACCGATCAATCGCGGCAACAGGTAGGTCGATCCGCCGTCTGGAATCAAACCGATGCGGTTGAAGGAGAGTTGGAAATAGGCGCTCTCCGCCGCCACGATCAGATCAGCCACAAGCGCAAACGCGCAGCCGATGCCGACCGCGGGCCCATTAACCGCCGCAACGATCGGACACGGCAGCTCTCGCATGGCGTTGACCAGAGGATTGTAGACGTCGCGCAAGGTAGCGCCCACATCCCGCGGACCGCCGGCGGACGACGTCAGGGAGCCTGAGGCGCTGAGATTGGCGCCCGAACAGAAGGCGCGTCCGTCGCCGGTCAAGACAGCTGCGCGCACAGCGATCTCGCCAGAGGCTATCCGTCCGAAAGCCGCCGTCAAAGCTTGGGTCATGCCATGATTGGCCGCGTTCAAGGTGGCCGGATCGCTCATCGTCAAGATGGCCACGCCGTCCGCGATGGCGACCTTCAAATTTGGATGGTCCAATCCCGTCTCCCGTCGTTTTGAGGCGGGACGTTAGAGCCTTTCTGGTTCAAATGGAAATATTTGAACCGGATAAAAAGGCTCCAAATCAGAAGTTTAGAGCATGAGGGGCGGCGGAGCCGGCGTCTACGTCCGCCTGTCCTGCTCTACCAGAACGCGGCGTCAGGCGACGCTCTTGAGGGCGACCTCGCCATTGGTGACAAGATTTCTGCCGCCGTTCTTAGAGGCGTACAGCGCGACATCCGCCCGCTCCAACAAGGACGCGACGGTCTCGCCGCGGTGATATTGTGCGATGCCGATGGAGACGGTCACAGCGCCCAGCTCTTCGTTGGTGGATCGCCGCTTCAGCGACCTCGACGCGATCTCAAGCCGCACGCTTTCGAGCAGGCTGACCGTGCTTTCGGCCGTCTCTCCAGGCAAGGCGACGGCGTACTCTTCTCCACCATACCGAGCGGCCAGACGGGGTTCTGCCCCCAGGCGAGCTATCACGCTCGCCACATATCGAATGACCTGATCGCCTGTCTGATGGCCCCAGGTGTCGTTAAACCGCTTGAAGTGGTCGATATCCAGGATTGCGACCGCCAAGGGCTCGCCGCTCCGCGCCGCCTCGCCGACCGCCCTTTCGATCCCCTCATCCCAAGCTTTGCGATTGGCGAGGCCTGTGAGGGCGTCCGTCATCGCATCGCGCCGCACCAGATCAAGGTTCTGCTGCAACCGCTGCACTTCACTCGTCGAGTCGTTCAATCGCCGTTCCAGGGCGCTGGTTTGGCTTTGCACCAGGCGGGTCGCTTCGGTCAGCGATTGGATCATTTGGGTCAGGCCAGGCGGATCTGCGTCTGCAATGACCTCCTTAGCGCCAGCCAGGGTGCGGCCGTAAGCCGCTTGATGGCGCTGGGCGTCCGCGAGGGTTCTACCGATGGTGTCGATTTGCTGCGCCAGCTTTTCGCTGGCGGCGCCCAGGTTGGAGCACGAAACAAGATGGGCCAGATGAGCCGCGGCGAGCTCTGCGCTCTTGGCCTCCGTGATCGGCTCGCCGGCGTCCATCAACCGTCGGACCTCCGTCGCCAAAGCGCCCGATGGCTCGGCGACGATTCGGACCCAAAGCTCGAAATTCAGCGGTGTCGGCCAGACCTTACAGCGACGCATGTCGGCCAAGGCTCGTGCAACGAGATCATACGAATTTGGACTGCGGAGCAGCAGATCTATACCGGGGGACATTAGGGCTCCCGCAAGCTTTTGTATGAGGCGGATCTACCCCTATCTATGCCAACAGAGTCTTAACCGCTTGCAAAAGATTTACAGAGTTTGAAAATCTTGGGACTTTTTAATTAAATATCTTTTGTATAAATAATCAATCTTCGGAAGTTGCGGTTTTACGCAGCGGGGCGATCGGCGCGGCGCGCAGAAGAAAGGCCGGCGTGTCGGCGCCGAACCCGACAACCGATCCATCACGCCCTGAGTCTTGCGCCCCATATTCACGTCGTCCAGGTTCGTCGCGCCGAGATGCACCGCGTCTAACCTCGCGACCGTCGTCTCGCCGTGCAGTCTCCGTTGGGGACGCTTCGACCTGGGCGATGTGTGGGATGCGGCGTGGCGCGCGAGGCTCACGGCGGGGACGGCGACTTGGGACGGCGAGATCCTCGACGTCGTCAATGTAAGGCTGCTCGTCGACCCGGTCGGCCATTTCGGGCGCCGCCAACGCCGTCGGCTGTTCGCGTCGACGCGGCAGCCGCCGTTGGGGCGACGGCTCGACCTCCGTCGTCGCGTCAAGGTCTCGGTCAACGGCTTCGCGAGGACCACGGCCACGGCTACGGTCGCTACGTCCATCTCGGCTGGGACGCCGACCCCGGTCGGCGCCTGTTTCGATCGCCGACCAATCCACATCCAGGATAACCGTCTCCGGCTCCTTCTTGGTCAGCTTCAGCACCTTATCATAGTTGCGCGCATCGTCGGGGGTGACGATCATAAAGGCTTCGCCGGTGCGCCCGGCGCGACCCGTCCGGCCGATGCGATGGACATAGTCGTCGGCATGGAAGGGTACATCGTAATTGAACACGTGGCTGACTGCGGGAATATCCAGTCCGCGAGCGGCGACGTCTGAGGCGACCAGAATGCGCAGGGCGCCTTTGCGGAAATTCTCAAGCGTGCGCATCCGCATGCTCTGTTCGAGGTCGCCATGGATCGGGGCGGCGTCGATGCCATGGCGCGCCAAGGACTTGGCGACGATGTCCACGTCGGTCTTGCGGTTGCAGAAGACGATGCCGTTCTGCACCTCCGACTTCGTGATCATGGCCCGCAGCGCAGTCCGCTTCACCTTCGGATCGCTTGACGGCGTGTTGGCGATGAACTGGGAGATGGTGTCTGCGGTCTGGGCCGGGCGTGTGGCCTCGATCCGGGTCGGATCTTTCAGAAACTGGGTGGTGAGGCGGGTGATCTCTGGCGGCATGGTGGCGGAGAAGAACAGGGTCTGGCGCGATGGCGGCGTCAGCTTGAAGATGCGTTCGATGTCGGGGATGAAGCCCATGTCCAGCATCCGGTCGGCCTCATCGACCACCATGATCTGCACGCCCGTCAAAAGCAGCTTGCCGCGCTCGAAATGGTCGAGCAGGCGGCCGGGGGTTGCGATCAGCACATCGACACCGCGGTCGAGCTTCTTGACCTGATCTTCGAACGATACGCCGCCGATCAGGAGCGCCCAGGTCAGCTTCTGACCGGTTGCATATTTGTCGAAGGCGGCGGCGACCTGGTCGGCCAGCTCTCGCGTCGGCGCCAGGACCAGCGAGCGCGGCATGCGCGCCCGGGATCGACCGGCGGCCAAACGTTCAATCATCGGCAGGGTGAAGGCGGCGGTCTTGCCGGTGCCGGTCTGGGCGATGCCCAGAACATCACGGCCGGCGAGCGCCACGGGAATGGCTTGTTCTTGGATGGGGGTCGGCGTCGTGTAGCCGGTTGCGGCTATCGACTTGAGCGTCTCGGCGCTCAGCCCGAGGGTTGAAAAGTCTGTCATGTCTCGTTGGGAAGCGGCCGGAAAATCCCGAAGATGGGCGGCAGGCGACGCGAGCGTCGACCGATTCCCGGTCTGTTCAAGACTCTACATAGTCGGCGGCGGCCAAAAGTCAATTTTAGATCTCGACGGTCGCTGACGTTGGCGAGCTTGGCCCCAAGGCCCGCGCTAATTCATCAGCTTTTGCGACAAATAAACGTAGTGCCTCGCCCAACGTCGCGCGTTGAGCTCCGGATCTGCATCATTGGCGTGCCCACCGAAAGTATTTTCGTAATAAAGATAAGGATCGCCCAAACTCTCAAGCTTTGCCGCAAATTTTCGCGCATGGCTGGGGTGGACGCGATCATCCTCCGTATTCGTCGTGATATAGGGCTCAGGGTATTTCACGCCGGGTTTCAGGAGCTGATAGGCCGAATATTTGGCGATGAAGGCGCGGTCGGCCGGGATATCCGGGTCGCCATATTCGCCGACCCAAGAGGCGCCGGCCGACAGATGATTGTAGCGCAGCATGTCGATCAGCGGGCTTTCGATCACAACCGCCCCAAACAGCTCTGGATGCTGGGTCATGGAGACGCTCATCAAGACGCCGCCATTGGAGCGGCCGTAGATGCCCAGATGCGGGGGCGAGGTGACGCCGGTGGCGATCAGGTCCTTGGCGACGGCGGCGAAGTCGTCGAAGGCGCGCTGACGGTGTTCCCGCAAGGCCGCATCATGCCAGGCCGGTCCAAACTCGCCGCCGCCCCGGATGTTGGCGACCACATAGGCGCCGCCGCGCTCCAGCCAGAGCTTGCCCATCTCGGGCTTGTAGGCCGGGGTCTCCGACAGCTGGAAGCCGCCGTAGCCGAACATCTGGACGGGCGTGGCGCCGTTGGGCGTCATGCCCTTGGGCGCGACCAGGAAATAGGGAATGCGCGTTCCGTCGGCGGAGGTGGCGAAGCGCTGCTCGACCTGGTCCTTGGACGCGTCGAAGCGCGGCGGCAGGGCTTTGATCTTCTCGACCCGTCCGGTCGCGGCATCGGCCGCCCAGAGCGCGGTTGGGTCCAGGAACCCTTCGGAGGTGACAAACAGGCGATCTGAATCGTCCGAGGCGGCCCGCACGGCCAGCGCCGCATTCTTTGGAAACGCCAGCCGCTTATGGGTCCAGCCATCGTCCTGGAGATCATAGACCTCGATCGCGCCCTGCACATTGTCCAGGAGCTGCACGATCAACCGGTTGCGCGTGGCGCGCACCGCGTCGATGGCCTGGGTGGGGCTTGGCTGCAGGATCAGGCGAGGGCGCGCCGAAGCCGGCGAGGACTTCAAAGCCGCCAAGTCGTAGGCCAAAAGCGCCCCGGCTTTGAAGCCGTGCCAATCCTGTTGGATCGTGAACGTCAGCTGATCGCGGACGAGGGCCTGCAGGGTTGCCTTTGGCGGCAGGGGCAGTTTGAGGGGCTCTGCGTCGGTCAGAAGGTAGAACGCCTGTTCGAAGAAGCTGAGGCCCTTCTGGATCACGATCGCGCGCACCGCGCCGTCGGGCGCTGTGAGCACCCGAGGCTCAGCCCAGACGTCGGTCGTCGCCCCTCGAAAAACGGTCTTGGCCTGGTCGATCGGCTGGCCCCGCTTGACGATCTTCACGACGTAGGGGTAGCCCGATGCGGTCAGGTCCGCGCCCACGCCAGACCAATCGCGACCGACCACCAGGGTGTCGCGATCCAGCCAGTCGACGTATTGTTTGCCGACGGGAAAGTCGAAACCGCCCTCGACGAACTGCTTGGTCGCGGTATCGAACTCGCGCACCCGCACAGCATCGCCGCCGCCGTTGGAGAGGCGCACGAGACAATAGCGCTCGGCTGGCCAAAGGCAGGTCGCCCCCTTCCAGAACCAGCTCTTGCCTTCCGTCTTGGAGAGCTGATCCAAGTCCAGCAGCACGTTCCACTGGGGATCGGGCGTGGCGTAAGAGGTCAGCGTCGTGCGCCGCCACAGGCCGTGGCTGTGGGTCGCGTCCTGCCAGAGGTTATCCACGCCATCGCCCAGGAAACCGGGATAGGGGATGCGGTCCTTTGCGGTGAAGATGGCCAGCGCCTCGCGCCGGAACAGTTCATAGCGGGGGTCGGTCTCCAGGACGGCGGCGGTGCGGGTGTTTTGCTGGGCGACCCAGGCCAGGGCGCGCGCGCCGTGGATGTCCTCCAACCAGCGGAACGGATCGTCTCCCGGCGTCTGCGCCAAGGCGACGCTCACGAACGCCAGCAGGATTAATGGCGCTGCTCCGCTCAGGCCCGGCCTGAGCGGCCCCCTCCCGCCCTTCGGGCGTACTCCCCCATCGCTTTGCGACAGAGGAGATGAAAACACGCGGCTTTTCATCCTCCCCGCGCGATCGCGCGGAAGATCAAAGCCGCAGCGATAGGCGCAAGATTCAGCCCTTTCACGACTGAGAAGCCTCCGCAACAGGCTTCTCACCGGGATCAAGACCCGCTCTCGGTGGCGTCATAGAAGCGCGCCACATCGGCCTTTAGCGACTTCAGCGCCTCGACGTTCAGATAGACCATGTGGCCTGACGGATAATAGGCGAAGTGCAGGTTAGACCGCAGCGACGGGTCCAGCTCCATATGGGCCAGGTCGTACTCGGTCTGGAAGAAGGGCGTGGCCATGTCGTACCAGCCGTTCAGGGAATAGAGCTGCAGATGCGGGTTCTCCCGCATGGCCGCCGATAGATCCAGCGCCACGTCAGGATCGTTTTGCGGCCCCCGCGCGCCGGGCGCCCGATGATGCCAATCCCAGGGCGTGCCCGACTGGTAGAAGGTCGGCCGATAATCGAGCCGGGTTTCGAAATTCAGGTCATCGGTCAGATAGCTGTGGAAGGCGGCGACAAAGGCGCCCGTGATCCCGGTATCCGACGGATCGGTTTCCGGCGCATCGGAGGTGGCGTCCTGGTCGATGCCGGTGAAGCGGCTGTCGTACCGGCCCAGGGTGCGCCGCTGGTCGCGCAACAGCTCCTTGCGGAAGCGCTGGAGGTCGACGCGCAGGTTGGACTCCTTCAGGTAGGCGACCGATAGGCCGGTATAGGCCGAGAGCTGCTGGGCGACAGCGTCTTCCTCGGCGGGGCTCAGGTTCTGGCCCTTGGCCAGGGCGGCGGCGTAGGGGCCTTCTGCATACGCGCGCACCTGCTGCAGGAAGGGGGCGAGCTCGGCCGGCCGGTTGGGGATGCGGTTGTGATACCAGGCGGCGGCGGCGTAGCTCGGCAGATAGGCGCTGTAGATCTGATCAAAGCCCGGCTGGCGGATGCCGTAGTTCAGGATCGACGACAGGATGATCGCCCCGTTCAACTGCACGCCCTTTTCCTGGAGCATGTAGGTGAGGCCGGCGGTGCGGGTGGTGCCGTAGCTTTCGCCGAACAGGTACTTGGGCGAGTTCCAGCGGTCGGTCTTGGTGATGTAGCGGATGATGCCGCGGGTGAAGGCGTCCAGATCCTGATCCACCCCCCAGAAGGCCGACAGCTTGGTCTCGCCCAGGGGCCTGGAGAAGCCCGTGCCGACCGCGTCCAGGAACACCATGTCGGTCTTGTCGAGCAGCGTATATTCGTTGGGCGCCAGGGTGAAGGGCGCGCCGTGGGTGGCGGCGGGAGAGTCCGTATGGACGCGCATGGGTCCAAGCGAGCCCATGTGCAGCCACATGCTCGATGAGCCTGGGCCGCCGTTGTAGAAGAAGGTGACGGGCCGCCGGGCGGCGCCCTTGGCGTGATCGGCCACATAGGCGACGTAGAACATCGACGCGATCGGCTTGCCCTCGTCATCGCGCAAGGTCAGCGTACCGGCGGTGGCGTCATAAGCGATGGTCTGGCCGTTGACGGCGACGCTGTGGTGGGTGGTCCGCTCGATCTCATTGACCGGGGCTGTAGCGATATCGGAGTCGCTGATTTTGCCCTCGCCGACCGCCTTGGCGGCGGCGTCAGGCCGCTCCATGCCGGGGCTCTTGCCGGTTCCCGGTTCGCCGCCCGGCATGTGGGTGGCGGCGGCGGGCGCTTGCGCCAAGGCGCTTGCGGTATCCAGCAGGGGCGCGGCCCCCATGGCGAGGGCGCTGGCGAACAGAACAGCGAGAGAGACGCGCATAGGTTAAGCCTTGGACCTTGAAAACAGAGCGATGGTTCGGCTAGGCCCGCCCCCGATCGTCTGTCAACGCATAAGTCCGAGGGCGCGGCGCTTCATCGGTCACGGCTGGTGGACTGGCTTTGGTATGGGCGGCCAAAGGCCAGGATCGAAGCGTATTTCAGGGTTGCCATCTTTGCGAAGGCCAGATCGCATCGGCCGCGCCGCCGTCGCGATACAGCTGATCGAGCAGGTAGGCGAACACGCGACCGACCTCGAACGTCGCCCAGGTCTTGCGCCAACCGCTTTGCGCCATCGCCCGGGCTTTGGCGTCATCGTGCACGAGCGCGGCGAGCTTGGGGACAAGGTCGTCCAGCCCGCGGTAAAAGACGACGTCGTCTTCGGTATAGATCGGGTCGAACCCGCTGTTCGCGTCGATCAGGGTCAGGAGGCCGCAGCCCAGCATGTGCGCCATCCGATCCGACGCATACCAGGGCTGGTCATGATAGCGCGACAGAGCCCAGCCCATGCGGGCGCCTTGTAGCGCCTCGAAATAGCGAAAGCCTCGCAGGCGCGGCGATCCTAAACCCGGCGCGGCCAGACGAAGGGTCGGCAGGCGGCTTCGGAGGTCAGTCACGATCTCAGACGGCGGCTGACGCCGATCGCCCAGTTGGCGGGGGCTGTCGTCCCCAACGGGCAGGATCAGGTCCACGGCCGTGCGGTCTGTCTCGAACGCGCACGCCGTCTCGACCGCCGGATCGACGGGATTGGGCATGAAGGCGACGAAGCCGTGATCGCTGGCGAACCGTTTCAATCCGGGTCCGGCGGTCGTGACAAAAAGGGCGTCCACCGTCCCCCGACGCTGCTCCAGCCTCGCGATGGTCTTAAGGTCGGGCAGGGGGTCGATATTGATATCGACGAGGGTGACGCCGGGCGCCAGCCGCCGCGCCTCGGCCAGACTTGCCGCGTCGATGTGGTCGGCGAAGTGCAGCAGGATCAGGTCCGGTCGAACCTCATCGACCATATGCAAAAAGCCTCTCCGCGCGGCCTTGCGACCGGCGCTCCGCCAAGGCCAGGTGCCCGCGCGGCGAGCGACGGCGCGATCGGAATATTCCGCCACGAAATGGCCCGCGCGGATGGCGGCGTTGGTCAGTTTCGAGCGGATCGGGAACAGGTCGACATTGGCCGTGTGGGTCTCGCGGCCGGTCATCCAGTTGAAGTCCCCGACATTGAGGATGCGCATCGCCGCTCCAATCGCTACAAGGCCCGGCTAAATCATGGACCGGCCCAGCGCTCAACCGCTGTCAGGCCCACGCCCACTTGGATCATGGACCTATTGGAACGCTCAAGATTGCTATTGAAGTTCGGGCTCGCGGCGCTGCTGTTGTTCGGGGGCGCCAACTCGGCGCTCGCCGAGGCTCAAGGTTCGCCGCCGCTGGCGTGGATTCAACTCATCCAAGGCGGCGCGCAGGTCCGGGCCATCGTTCAAGGTCTGCGCTGTCCCGTGGCCAAGATCGACGGCGTCTCTAAGCCGCTTGAACTGCGCGCGGTCGTAGACGCCGCCTTTCCCACTGTCTGTCAGGCCGACTTG
>Ga0209611_10010234_pt1 | contig 13875 bp, 12 predicted proteins | sample S1TSphgellanicum_3_FD_187693 | JGI IMG/M metagenome (GOLD analysis project Ga0209611, IMG submission 187693) | Host-associated microbial communities from peat moss isolated from Minnesota, USA - S1T2_Fc - Sphagnum magellanicum MG (SPAdes) (version 2) | ecosystem: Host-associated > Plants > Peat... | reverse complement strand
TGTCTGCCCTTTTAGGTGCGGTCAGCGAGCCTGTAGCTCAGTCGGTAGAGCACGAGACTTTTAATCTTGGGGTCGTGGGTTCGATTCCCACCGGGCTCACCATCATATCAACCCCTTAGGCGCCACCCTTCGGGCCGGTTGACAGTTTTGAGTCTTGCGGTTGACACTCGTTGTTCTGCCTACGTTTTTTGCCAGCCATGCGCTTTATCGCAGATGCAGCCAAAATCTTCTGCTGCGCACCCCTCGTATAACGCGCCACCATGCTTCCGCGTCTTGTGGCCGGTCATGGCCTGGAAGCGTTTGAGTCGGCGTATCGGGTGGGGGCCGAGGCGCTGGGGTTGCCCCTCAGCCAGTAATCAGCCGCGCTATTTCGAGCGCTTCACGGCGCACTGATGCCGGCGCCAGCATGGGGTTGCCGCGCTCCACGGCCAAAGCCAACGCCGCCCGCTCGACCGCCGCGATATGGATTTGGCGCACCTTGGATACACCCCCCTCAATGTCCTGGTAGGCCCTCAGACCCAAGCCAATTCGCTCAGCCATTTCAGCCTGGGTCAACCTAAGCGTTGCGCGAATTGCCGCGATTTCCGTCATTGAATTTCTCCAATCTCTAGACTAGCCTGCTCCGCGAGGAACCGGGATGGGCGGACACCCACCCCGGCCCCTGCGGGCTAGAAGAAAATGGTTACCGTGAGGCTCCACTTCTTCCACCGCAGAGTGAACGAGATGAACATCTCTCTTTCTCCTCTGTGGTGCCGGACGGCATTTGCCCGGCACCATCCTTATACGCAGAAACCGCGTGATGGTCAGCGCCATCACGCGGTTTTTTCGTATTTGGCGGTTGATTTTCGAAAGCCGTCGCAGAATGACCTGCGGCGGCTTTTTGGCGCTGGCCAGATGGATTTCGACACTCAATCACAACTCGGAATCGACGCCAAACGGTTGACACACCTCGTGATCTTTGCTGAGCACTCATAGCTCGAAGCGGTGCAAAGAATCTGTCAACCGCCGTGAAATCGCAAAAAAGACACAAATCTTTTAATCTTGGGGTCGTGGGTTCGATTCCCACCGGGCTCACCACAAGCGGTTCGGCAGCCAGTGAGGGCTGGTTTAATGCGGTTTTTCGCCGTGCTATGCCGCGGGCCTTGGACGGGCAGTGAACCCCCAACTATGCGTTTGCGCTTCCGCCAGCCCTAGAGCGGGATGCGATCTGATCGAATCGTTGTCGCGTGTCGCATCCCGCTCTCGTTCTTTGTTTTGGCGAGCATGTTCATCCGGCAGCTGACCGCATAGTGCCGGATCATGCTCTAAATGCGTCGCCTCGCATCTGTGGCAAATGGGAAACCGCATATTCACGCTGGCATTGCCTCCACCCGGATGGTCATAGACGCCTCGCACATCGCATGGCGCCGTCAATGTCGTTATTCCAGCTGTTTGTTTGACGAGCATCCTTATCCGGCGGGGTAATCATTTCTGGTCGGATGATGCTCAATCGACGCCGTGCCGAGACTGGGCACGCTGCCCTATCCGCTGGCGGTTGATGAATGTCCGTTTGGACGTGCTCAGCCGCCCTGTTGCCTTGCCAAAGCTGCCGCTTTTCCCATCGCGGCGCAGGCGCGCTCTTTTACCGACCGGGGGCTCGCGGCCCTGTTTGGCATCGAGACCTATAGCCCGATTTCAACTTACATTTGTATGCCAACTCCTCACATTGGGCCTTGCCAGCGGGGCGCTTTCTTATTAACCAAAACGCATTCTGGTTGACCCTTGCGTTAACCCATTATTCGGCGACCCTGGGGGTTTTTCAATGTTCCGTTCCTGTTCAGCCGCTTGCATCGCCGCCACACTTATCACCGCCGTGCCGCTGGCGGCCTCAGCCGACTCGTTCAGCTTTACCACGTTGCACGCCTTCAGGGACAAAAGCGGCGGCGGATCGATCAATGATGACGAGGTGCCGATCGGCCGGCACCTTTACGGCACCACCAATGGCGGCGGCAGCTTCGAGAACGGCACCATCTACCGGCTGAATATCGCCACCGGCGAGGAGAGGGTCCTATATAAATTCACCGGCGGCAATGATGGCTGCTTTCCTTCCGGCATGACGCTCTACAACAAGGTGCTCTACGGCACCGCCGTGAGTTGCGGCGCAGCCGGATATGGCACCGTGTTCAGCATTGATGTCGCCACCGGCACCGAGCACACCTTGTATAGTTTCCAGAATGGCGCGGATGGGTCCTACCCGCAGGGCAAGTTGGTCGCGTTCGGCGGCTATCTCTGGGGAACCGCCGATTATGGCGGTGCGAACGGGGCAGGCACCATTTTCAAGCTTGATCCGAATAGCGGCACAGTCACACCGGTTTACAGTTTTGGCGCCGGCAGCGATGCAGCCTATCCGCCGAACAGCATGATTGCACAAGGCAGTGTTCTGTACGGGGTAACGCAGTACGGCGGCACCAACAACACCGGCGCGGTATATGCCTATAATACCGCGGACGGCACAGAAAAAGTGCTGTATAGCTTTGGCCCGTTCGCCGGCGCCGACGGCTATCGCCCGGCCAGCCAGCTGCTTTATCGGGCCGGCTATCTGTATGGCACGACCCAGGCAGGCGGGACGACGTATTTGGGTGTCATTTTCAAGGTGAATGCCAAGAGCGGAGAGGAGGAGGTGCTGCACACGTTCACCGGCAAGGTGGATGGTGCGAACCCTTATAACGGCTTGGTCGCCCTTGCCGGCGACAGCAACGGCTTGGTCTATGGGGAAGCAGCCGGTGGCGGCAAACACGACAGAGGCACGCTGTTCAGTTTCGATCTCGGCAGCCTCACCCTGAAAACCCTGCATTCCTTCACTGGCGCCACCGATGGCGCTTTGCCATATTCCCAGCTAAGCACAGCAAACGGGGTGTTCTACGGCAACACCGCTACCGGCGGCGCAGTGCGCAAAGGCACGGTGTTTTCCTTCACGCCGTGAGAAAGTGAGATCGTAAGCCCACCCGGTCTACCGGGTGGGCGCGGCATTCGTCGAGACGGTTGTGATATTGGCGATCACCTTTGTGGCGAAGCAATCATTGCACGGGGCGTCGGCATTGCCTGGGCCGCCGAGGAAATTGAGGCTGGCGACAGTGCCATCGGCCGAGGGTCCGGCGCTCGCCCCTGGCTCGATACCGCCGGAACTCACCGCCTGAGTGCCGATCTTGCCGTTGAACTCGAATTTTACATTATTCGCGTCTGGTCCGCTATCGCTGGTGTCCAGCGGACTGCCCGGTGACGAAAAGGAGAAGAACGATCCGCTCGGATGGGTCTTCTTGTCGTTGCTGGCGCCGGGCACGATCACGAAACTGGCGCCTGGTTTCAGCTTGCCGATGTGAAATACGTCGTGAACAATGCCGAGCTTCGCATTCGCAACGATTTCAAAGGTCGCCGCGGTGATGGCCGTTTTGCTGGTATTGGTGAACTGGAAGGCCGGTGCGTCAACCTGCGGGAAAGTCGTGGCACTGGGCAGCGCACGGCCGCCCGGGTGCTCGCCGGAATCGCGCAATTTCTGCGCTTCGTTGGGGTCATGCACGATGCCCGGAATATTGGCGAAACTGCATTCCGGCGAATAATAGCACACCGAGACCGTGCCAACGACGGTTTGCGCCGATGCTGCATGCGATAGACCTGCGACAACGGCCCCAATAGACATTACCACCCAGACGTGCCGTTTCACCCCATATCCTCCCCTGATGCGACAGACCTGTTTCATGATGACGGTCATTCCACCAACAACACCATACTCTAAAGCGAATGGCCGCCGTCGCAAGGGGAAGCCTGAGCTGTCACAATTCTATCGCATTGGCCGCCGCAAACCCGCTCAGTCCCGGTTTTCCGTAGCGGACTGGCTGGGTGGCGCCGTATGGAAGGCCGCCACGGCCGGATCGGCGGCGTCCAGGCATCGGAATGTGGCGTCGAAGGCGGTTGGGTAATAGGGCGTGAACGGGTCGCCATCCGGGCGCAGGGTGATGGGGACAAAAACGCGATTTTGCTGCCGGCAGAAAGCGTTGCTTTCCGTCAGCAGAATCCGCCGCGCCTCGGCGCCGCCGCCACGCGCCGGGGCTCGCATTTCCGACAATGCATAGCTATCCGGTCCGATGGGCACGATGCCGGTGCTGAACGTGCATCCTGCCATCACCGACAGCACCAGGACGATCGGCGGCGGTGGTCTCATGACAAAAATCCTGTTTGTCCGCAGCGTCTGATCAGCATGTGCCGTGTGGCCAGCAATGCCAGGTCCGCGGCAGGGCGGCGATAATCCCAGATCGCACCGGGTGGCGGGGGAACGATCGCCATGGTGGCATTGGCCTCGAACACAATGATGCGGCCATCCGCTGCTTGCGCGAAATCGATGCCGCCATAATCCAGATTGAGCCGGGCTGCGACCTCGCGCAAGGCAGCGATGGCGGGCGTTCCGAGAAAGCCGCCTATGTGGCCAAGGAAGCGTGCCTCCTCCGCGCGATGCTCCGGGTGGTCCGCCATATCCGCGGTGAAATAATGGACTTTCCAGTCCGAAGCGACCGCCCAATGCAGCGGATACAGCACGCCATCGATCATCATCACCCGGCCTTTGCGGGTTTTGCCGTCGGCATGCCGGGCATCGAGATAGGCCATGGCCAACACCTCCTCTCCCGGTAGGAGTCTGGCGCACGCCGACAACGCCCGGCTGGTATCGGCACGCAGGAAATGCCGGCCGGTGTGAAACCCGGGCGAACGCAGCAAAACCGGAAAACCAATCTCCAGCCGCGCCAGAAACGCTGCCCCTCCGTCGCCACACAGGGCCGCACGCGGCACCACAGCCATACGCGGCGTTGCCAGGCCAGGAATGGCGCGCAACGCCTGCGCGTTGTCAGCACGTCCGGTGGGAACGATCTTCGCAGGATGGTTGATAATCGGTGCCGCGCTGCGCGCGACCAGATGTTTTGCCGATCTCAGCGCATCGCCGCAGAGATCGGCATCGCCAATCGCATTAAGTACCAGGTCATGCGCGGGCAGTTCCATGGTCTCGCGGTAAAATTCCATCGCAAGGGTGGTAACGGCGAACACCTGGTCATCCAAAATTTGCCGCGCTGCTATATTGCCATTTGCCACTGAAATCAGCATCAGGAGTCGCAATGGCTGTGCGCGGCCGCGAAACCGCCATTCATGCAGCGCGTGGCCGGTATAGCCGCGCCGCCAATGAATCTGCGCGTTCACCTGGTCGCCACGTTCGGCAAAAATATCGCCCAGTGCCTGGTGGGCCTGCGGAAAATCCGGCGCCACACGCAGCGCCGCTTGCAAATGTCCTTGCGCAGAGTCGATATCGCCAAATGCGCGCAACATATTTGCCAGATTCACCCGGCTGGCCGGGTGGTCCGGATGGCAGCTGACCGCGCGTGCAAACACGGTGCGCGCGGCGGAGCTATACCCGGTGCGATGAAGCAACGCACCAAGCCCGTTCAGCGTGGCTTTATCCTCTGGGTAGTCGGCAAGGATCGCCAAATAGCAGTCGCGCGCGTCCTCGCTACGCCCGAGCAGATCCAGCAGCGCCGCGCGCTGGCAGCGCAGTTCGGCACTGGGCGCGTGCGCCAGACGGGTGTCGAGTTCGGATAGCGCGGCTTCCCGCGCCGAAGGCGAGATATGGCTCATCGTGTCACCTCTCCTGCCTTATCCTGGCAGAGAGGTGTCACGAAAAGGTTTTGGCGTCGGGCGCGCGCCCGAGCTGATTAAGCGCGGCGCAGCAGCATGAATATCAGAATCACCAGCAGGATCGTGCCAAGGCCGATGCCGCCATATCCGTAATGGCCGTAGCCCGAACCGCCCCAGCCGCCGAAGGTAGTACCAAGTCCGCCGCCAAATAGCAGGATGACCAGCACGATTAAAAGAATCAGGCCCATATGCGCTCCAGTGAATGCAAGAACAGTCACACTGCAACGCCTGTGGAATAGAAAGTTGCGATACCGTCCCGGCCGCTATGGCGTTTTCCAGTCGGGCTGAGGCCGCCCTGCATCGGTCCGACGCCAACCGCCATCGCCGGGCGGCCGAGGGGGGGTGGCGCAGACAGCGCGCCATACCGTAACTTAGGGCCGATGAAGGAAAGTCTCGCCTTGCCGGGCGGCCCCGCCACCATAGATTGGCGCCGCAATGTCAATGCCAGGCGGATCACCTTGCGCATCGATCCAGCGCGCGGCCAGGTGGTGGTGACCCTCCCGGCCCGTGCCGCCCGCGCCGACGGCCTGGCGCTGCTCACCCAGAATGCCGGCTGGGTGGCCGAAAAACTCGCGGCCTTGCCACATGCCCGCCCCTTCGCCGACGGTGCCGGCATCACCATCGACGGCCTGCCCCATCGCATCCTGCGCATGCCGGGCAGAGGCGGCGCCTGGCTAGAGGGCAGCACCCTGCACGTCTCCGGCGAGCCGGAATTTCTCGCCCGCCGCGTGACGGTTTTTTTGCGCGCGGAAGCCCGCCGCCGCTTTGCCCGCCAGGCCCATGCCAAGGCTGGCCAGGCGGGCCTGGCCATCAGCCGCGTGGTCGTGAAGGACACCTATGCGCGCTGGGCCAGCTGCTCGCCGCAAGGCGTGCTGATGTTCTGCTGGCGTCTGCTGATGGCCCCACTTCATGTGCAGGATTACGTGGTGGCGCATGAGGTGGCGCATCTGCGGCACCTCAATCACAGCCCCGCCTTCTGGGCGCTGGCCGAAGCGCTCTCCCCCCACCGCGCCGCCTCCGACCTCTGGTTGGAACGCGAGGGTCCTGGGCTGCTACGGGTGGGCTGACATTCTTCGGCGGCCAGCGCCAGCATGATCGGCAGCCAGATAATGAACCAGATTTCGCCTGGCCCCTTGGTGATCTGCCCGAAATCAGTCAGCCCGGCGAGCAAGCCGTTCAGCCACAATGCCGCCAGCCACGGCCCCTCCGGCCGGCGCCATCCTTGCACCAGCCGCGCGGTTACCAGTGCGGCAATGGCGGCAAACAACGCCAGCCCGGCCATGCCGCTGTAATAAAGCAGCGACAGATACAAGCTGTGCGGAAACACGGCGCCGGCAGGCGGCAGCTTCGCCGCCAGCCCCCATCCGAACACCGGGCGTTGCCGGATCGCCGTCCAGGCCGCCTGCCAGATCTCGAACCGGTGCGAGGTGCCGCGCGCCAGCAATGGCGCCCACAGCCCGGTCGGCAGCAGCACCAGCGCCAACGCCGCCAGCACGGCCAACAACCCCGGCAAGCCCCGCTTTCGCCCGGCCCCCGCCGCCACCAGCAGCAAGCCGCCAGCCGCCCCCAGTACTGCGCCACGGCTTTGCATGGCCAGCACAAAACACCCCATCACCGCGGCCGCGGCAGAGTAGCTGCCTCGCGCCTGCCGCTCGCAGATCGCGCGCCAGAAAGCGGTCAGGAAGGCCACCGCCATCACCGAGCCGCCAAGAACGGGGTGCCGGGTGATGCCCCACCCAAGCATCCGCTCGCCATGCAGCAGCGCCGGCATACCGGCCAGCAGCATGCACGCTGCATTGCCGGTGCCGAGCCAGATCAGCGCCGTTCCCATCCTTCGCCGCATGTGCGGGCTGGCCAGCAGATCGGCCAGAGCCAGCACCAGCGCCGCGGTGGAGGCCGCGCCGAGGCCGAACGCCAAAGCGCGATGCCCCGGATCCTCGCCCCACGCCAGCGTCAGGGCCGACCAGGCGATCAGTGCCAGCGCCAGCCAGGTGGCCGGGGCGATCGGCGGCAGCTTCGCCCGCTCCAACACCAGCGCCGGCAGCACGCAGAGATAAAACACCAGGCTGTAGGCCGCTTCGCTGGGCAGCAGGAATGCCCCGGCCAGAAAGATCAGCAGCGCGGCGGGCAACCAGTTTGTCACGCGATCAAGGTAGGCCACGCGTAGCGTGTCGGATCGTGGGCATCGAACGCCACCTCCATCACGTAGCGTGCCACCACCGTTTCGTTGAACAGAGCATGGTAGCGCGCCCGCCCAGCCGCCGCCATTGCGCAGCGCCAGGCCGGTTCGGCCACCAGACGCCGAAGCTGCGCCGCCAATTCGTCGAAGGTGCTGAAAAACGCCATCTCGTCCGGCCGAAACACCTCGCCATAGCCGGTGCCACGATCGATCAGGATGGCCAGGCCGTTACCGGCCATCTGCGCCAGCCGGTCCGAGCTATAGAGTCTCACATCGTTCCGCCGGCTGACATTCAGTCCGATCGCCGATTGCGCCAGCGCCGCCTGATAGGCCTGCCCGCCCAGATGCGGCTGGCCCGCCAACCCGGCAAGCCGCAGCCGCACGCCGGGGGCCGCAGCCTTCAGCTGCCCCAGAAATGCCTCCATGTCCCAGGCTTGCCCACAGACCATGCGGCGCGGGCGAGACGGGTGGCCGCAGGCGAAAAACAGGTCGTAGGGCAAATCCGCATGCAGATGCGCCTGGCCAGTCTCCACCGAAAAATCCACCGGATTGGGCAAGAATCCCAGCCGCATCCCTGGCCGCCGCAGCGTGGCCAGTTCAGGCCCGGCGGAGGATACCAAGGTGGCGTCCACCACCTCCAGCTTGCTGCGCAGGCGGTTGAGATTGCCGCGTTCGAACAGCGGATCGACATTCCATTGCAGCACCCGCATCGCAGGCATCGCCGCCCGCAACGCGGCGATGGTGGTGGCCCTGATCGTGTCCGCATGCCCAAGCAGCAGTAATTCCGGGCGCAGATCATGCGCCAGCCGGCGCAAGGCCCGGTTGCCGGCGATCACCCCCAGCTTGCGCGCGCCGAACGGCGTGCCGGCCCGCGCCACATCGCGATCGGCAAATTCCACCACCTGGTGCCCGGCGCGGATCAGTCCACGGCTGAGTTTTGGCGCCACGGAATGGAGAAAGGCCCCACTCGCCCTGGAGCCAAAATTGCCGACATGGAGTATCCGCATCAAGTCAGTTTTCAGTTGTCGGTTTTCAGTTGTCAGACCGGGTGGCCACTGACAACTGGCAACTGACCCAGGCTTTCCTTCCTGGGGGGCTTCCTATAGGGTCCGCCCGGCTTCGGGGCGTAGCTCAGCCTGGTAGAGCACCTGCTTTGGGAGCAGGGGGCCGGAGGTTCGAATCCTCTCGCCCCGACCATTTTTACGAGTTGGAGACAGTGATGCGCGCCCGCATTTTCCAGCAGCCAAAGACCGCCATGCAGTCTGGCGTTGCCGGAACCCATGAATGGGTGCTGCAATGGGAACCGACCGATGCCCGTCGGCAAGACGCGCTGATGGGCTGGTTCGGCAGCGCCGACACCCAGTCCCAGGTGATCCTGCGATTCGACACGCGTGACGACGCAGTTGCCTATGCCGAGAAGGCCGGGGTGGCCTATGATGTGGAATTGCCGCCGGTGCGCGTGCGCACCCCAAAAGTCTATGCGGATAATTTCAAATACGGCCGTCTGGATAACTGGACCCACTGATCCCGGGTCTGGTGGCAAGCGCCCTTAGCTCAGTTGGATAGAGCAATAGCCTTCTAAGCTATGGGTCACAGGTTCGATTCCTGTAGGGCGCGCCAATTCGTCACCGGCCATGCTGGCGTGACCAGCGCGTAGGGTAGGATGCTCCTTGGCATCCCGCCAATCGCACAGCGTATGACCGCCGCATGAGATACCCTCATCCCGCCGCGCTCGACGGCCGGTGGTGTGATGCCAACGGGCATCCCACGCTGCGGCGGCCATTCGCGCGCGCTGCCAGATTACCCCAGGGGCTTGGCCGAACGTCGTGTTGCGCGGCGCGGCGCTTCCATCGACATTGGTAGAACGGGTAAGGGGCCGGCCGGGCGTGGCGCCTTGGCCAAGCTCGCCATCGGAGTTTTTTCATGAACGACTACAGCATCACCCCAGCCGCTGATCGGTTTTTTTCCGCGCCGCTGGCGGAAACCGACCCCGAGCTGGCCGACGCGCTGCGGGCCGAATTGGTGCGCCAGCAGGATGGCATCGAGCTGATCGCCAGCGAGAACATCGTCTCGCTGGCCGTTCTGGAAGCCCAGGGCAGCGTGCTGACCAATAAATACGCCGAGGGTTATCCTGGCCGGCGCTATTATGGTGGCTGCCAGGAGGTGGATCGTGCCGAGTCGCTCGCCATCCAGCGCGCCTGCACGATATTCGGCTGCAGCTATGCCAATGTGCAGCCGCATTCCGGCGCTCAGGCCAATGGCGCGGTGTTCCTGGCCCTGCTTCAGCCAGGCGACACCATCCTCGGCATGAGCCTGGCTGCCGGCGGCCACCTGACCCACGGGGCGGCGCCCAACCTTTCCGGCAAATGGTTCAACGCCGTGCAATATGGCGTGCGCCGCGATGACGGGCTGCTCGATTACGAGGAGCTGGAGCAGCTGGCGCGCAGCAACAAACCGAAAATGATCATCGCCGGCGGCTCCGCCTATCCACGCATTATCGATTTCGCCCGTATCCGCGCGGTGGCCGATGAGGTAGGCGCCCTTTTCCTGGTGGATATGGCGCATTTTGCCGGGCTGGTCGCCGCCGGCCTGTATCCCAGCCCGCTGCCCCATGCCCATGTGGTCACCACCACCACCCACAAAACGTTGCGCGGCCCGCGTGGCGGCATGATTCTGAGCAACGACGCCGAACTGGGCAAGAAATTCAACTCGGCGGTGTTTCCCGGCCTGCAAGGCGGCCCGTTGATGCATGTGATCGCCGCCAAGGCCGCAGCCTTCGGGGAAGCGTTGCGGCCGGAGTTTCGCGCCTATCAGCAGGCGGTGTTGGAAAATGCGCGGGTCTTGGGCGAAACCTTGGTCGAGGCCGGGCTCGCCATCGTCACCGGCGGCACCGATAGCCATCTCCTGCTGGTCGATCTGCGGCCGAAGGGCGTTACCGGCAAGGCGGCCGAAGCCGCTTTGCAGCGCGCCCATATCACCGCCAACAAGAACGCCATACCGTTCGACCCGGCAAAGCCCGCCGTCACCAGTGGCATCCGCCTGGGCAGCCCGGCCGCCACCACGCGCGGCTTCGGCGCCGCGGAGTTCCGCGAGGTAGGCGAAATGATCGCCGCAGTGACGGACGGGCTTGCGGCTTCGGGCGACTCCGGCAACGAGCAAGTGGAGCGCGAGGTTGGCGCCCGTGTGCTCGCCCTGTGTGCACGCTTCCCGATCTATCGCTGATCACCCCACCCAAACTGACCCGGAGGCCATTTGGACGCGCCATCCATTGATGCTGCTTCGCCCCACGATCAGCATAAACACGTAAAATCAGACGCGGAGATCGCCCAGGCCGCAAAGCTCCTGCCCATCCTGGATATCGCCCGCGACCGGCTGGGCATCGGCGCCGAGTATGTGCAGCCTTATGGCCATACCAAGGCGAAGATCGATCTGCCGTTCATCCGCTCCTTGGAAAGCCGCGCCGACGGCAAGCTGATCCTGGTGACCGCCATCACCCCCACGCCCGCCGGCGAGGGAAAGACAACCACCACGGTCGGGCTCTCGGACGGGTTGAACCGGATCGGCAAGAATGCCGTGGCCTGCCTGCGCGAACCATCGCTCGGCCCGTGTTTCGGCATGAAGGGCGGCGCCGCCGGCGGCGGCTATGCCCAGGTGGTGCCGATGACCGATATCAACCTGCATTTCACCGGCGATTTCCACGCCATCACCTCGGCCAACAACCTGCTCGCCGCCCTGGTGGACAACCACGTCTACTGGGACAACCAGCTGCAAATCGACCCGCGGCGGATAAGCTGGCGCCGCGCCCTGGATATGAACGACCGCGCGCTGCGCCACATCATCTCCTCGCTCGGCGGCGTCTCCGACGGTTACCCGCGGGAAGACGGATTCGACATCACCGTGGCGTCTGAAGTGATGGCCATCATGTGCCTGTCGCGTGATCTTGAAGATCTCCAGCGCCGGCTGGCCAATATCATTGTCGGTACCACCAGCAAGCGCAAACCGGTCACTGCCGGCGATCTGGAGGCGGCTGGCGCGATGGCCGCCCTGCTGCGCGATGCGCTGGCGCCCAATCTGGTGCAGACCCTGGAACATAACCCCGCTTTCATCCATGGCGGTCCGTTCGCCAATATCGCCCACGGCTGCAACAGCGTCATCGCCACCAGGGCGGCGCTGAAACTGGCTGATTACGTGGTGACGGAAGCCGGTTTCGGCGCCGATCTGGGTGCCGAAAAATTCTTCGATATCAAATGCCGCAAGGCCGGGCTGGCGCCGGCCGCCGCGGTGCTCGTGGCAACCGTGCGCGCGCTGAAGATGCATGGCGGTGTGGCCAAGGATGCGCTGAAGCACGAGGATGTCGGCGCGGTGGAGCGCGGCTTTGCCAATCTGGCCCGCCATGTGCGCAATCTGCGCAAATTCGGCGTGCCGCCTTTGGTCGCCGTCAACCGCTTCAGCGCCGATACCGAGGCGGAGATGACCGCGTTGCGCCGGCTATGCGATGGCCTCTCAGTGCGCTGTGTGGTTGCCGACCACTGGGCCCATGGCGGGGCCGGCGCCGAGTCGCTGGCGCGCGCGGTGGTCGAAGAGGCGGACGCCGGAACGGCCAGCTTCCGCACGCTTTACCCGGACGATATGACCCCCTGGGACAAGCTGCGCACCATCGCCACCGAAATCTACGACGCTGCCGACGTGACGGCTGATGCGGCGGTGAAGAAGCGGTTTGACGCGTTGCAGGCCGATGGCTTCGGCCATCTGCCTGTCTGCGTGGCCAAGACCCAGTATAGCTTCAGCACCAACCCCAAACTGCTCGGCGCGCCCAGCGGCCATGTGCTGCAGGTGCGCGATGTGCGGCTCTCGGCCGGGGCCGAGTTCATCGTCGCGATCTGTGGCGAGATCATGACCATGCCTGGCCTGCCGCGGGTGCCGGCGGCCAACGCCATCGGCCTGACCGAGGCAGGACTAATATCCGGGTTGTTCTGAACCGCCTTATCGCTTGATTTGTATTCATCCACCCATTCCGGGCAGGCGCCAGAAGGCGCCGCCTGGCGCAATTCTTGAGGGAGAGCACGATGCCAGGCCGCCATTTCCTGAATGTTCCAGGCCCCACCAACGTTCCGGACCGTGTCCTGAACGCCATGCGCGTGGCGATGGAAGACCATCGCAGCCCGGCATTTCCCAGCCTGACGCTGCCGCTCTTCGAGGGGCTGAAGAAGCTCTTCAAGACCACCAGCGGCACGCCCTTCATCTTCCCGGCCACCGGCACCGGCGCCTGGGAAGCGGTTCTGGTCAACACGCTCAGCGCGAATGACCGTGTGCTCGCCTCGCGCTTCGGCCAGTTCAGCCATTTATGGATCGATCTCGCCCAGCGCCACGGGCTGGAGGTGGTGGTTCAGCAGGAGCCCTGGGGCACCGGCGCCTCGCCGGAGCGCATCCATGATGCGCTGGCCGCCGATACCGCCCACACGATCAAGGCGGTGATGGTGGTGCAGAATGAAACCGCCACCGGTGTCACCAGCGATATCGCCGCCGTGCGCCGCGCGATCGATGCCGCTGGCCACCCCGCCTTGCTGTTCGTCGATGGGGTGAGCTCCATCGGCTCGATCGATTTCCGGATGGATGAATGGGGCGTGGATGGGGCGATCACCGGCAGCCAGAAGGGTCTGATGATGCCGGCCGGCATGGGCCTGTGCTGCGTCAGCCCCAAGGCGCTGGAGGCGCAGAAACACGCCCGCGCCAACAACCCGCTGCGCCGCGCCTTCTTCGATTTCGACGACATGCTGAAGACCAACAAGGACGGGTATTTTCCCTACACCCCGTCTTTGCCGATGCTCTACGGCCTGCGCGAGGCCCTTGCCATCCTGTTCGAGGAGGGGCTGGAGAATGTATTTGCCCGGCATCGCTTTCTGGCCGAGGGCGTGCGCGCCGCTGTGCTGGATGGGTGGGGCCTAAAACTCTGCGCGCGCGAGCCGAAATGGTATAGCGACACG
>Ga0209611_10010231_pt1 | contig 13878 bp, 8 predicted proteins | sample S1TSphgellanicum_3_FD_187693 | JGI IMG/M metagenome (GOLD analysis project Ga0209611, IMG submission 187693) | Host-associated microbial communities from peat moss isolated from Minnesota, USA - S1T2_Fc - Sphagnum magellanicum MG (SPAdes) (version 2) | ecosystem: Host-associated > Plants > Peat... | reverse complement strand
ACCCCCTAGTGAATGGGGACCAATTGTTACGAACAATGAATTGTTTCACTAATTTTAGTGAAACAAGGTTAATCTCAAATGAAATACAAATTTACCAAGTCATTCACTTGCTAGTTAATTAATTAGTTAGCATGGAAATCAATTAAAATTAAAATATTTAATATATAATATTATTGATAATTTCATGATTTTCAGCATATGAATTATTGACACGTGTCACTACTTAGGTTAGGTTAAAAACTTAACCTATGTACGTACATAAGCCACGTAATCAACCTAGGCACCTATTTTAGGAAACTAGATAGGAAAATATTTGGTCAACTTACCAATGTTGAGCATACACAACACCACTTATGAAGTTTGATCCTTTGACCTTTAAAATGGAGGCAAACACCCTTACCATCAAATCACCCCACTTGTTGTGATAATATGTTACATTACATTTTATTTATCAAATACTTCATTTTAAACATTACAAAACATAAATTTTGAAAATTCATATTTTATTGAAATTTTGTTCAAATGAAATGATTTGAATTTACTTTTAAAGAAAATCTAATAATGTACATAATTACATTTTATTTTTTTTGAAAATGTAAAATCATTTGAACAAAAAAAAAGTTGAATATTATTATTCAATAACATTTCAATGACCATTCATTTGAAAAAGAAAATGTTTAATAAATGGATAATTTTTTTGTTAATGTAATAATATTACCTATGTTAGGTTATTTTCAATTATTACATGGCTACTTTTCATTATTTTAAATTATTTCACCCTACATTATTTACGGCTATTCATGGTTATTCTCAAATTTTTTGGCTATTTTTGGCTATTTCACCTTAGGCTACTTTTGGTTATTCTAAATTATTTTTGGCTATTTTATGGTTTTTGGCTATTGTATATTATTTCACTTTAAGTTACTTACAATTATTATAAATTATTTTTGGCTATTGAAAGTTATTTCATTTTAGGCTATTTTTGACTATTTGAAGTTATTATTGGTTACTTTTGGTTATTGAAGGTTATTTTACCTTATGTTATTATAGGAAATTATATGTTATTATAAGTTATTTCACCTTAAGTTACTTTTGTCTATTGTAGATTATTTCACCCTAAATTATTTCTAGCAATCCTAAACAATTTAATATATGGCTATTGGTTGTTCTTTTATTGGGGTTATTGGTACCTATTATATTGGTGGTTATCAATGGTTATTTTATTGGTGGTTATTGGTGGCTATTAATGGTTATTGGTGGTTATTTTATTAATGATTATTAGTAATTATTTTATTAGTGGTTATTAGCAGTTATTTTAGGTTAAATTATCATAAGTTATTAATGGCTATTGATGCCTATTGGTGGCTATTGTATTAATGGTTATTGGTGAATATTTTATTGATGGATATTGGTGGTTATTAATGGTTATTAATAGTTATTATCTTAATGGTTATTGGTGAATATTATATTAGTGGCTATTAATTGTTATTAATGGTTATTAATGATTATTTTATTTTAAATTATTGTTGGTTATTATATGTTATATTATGACTATTGGTGATTATTTCATTATAAATTATTGTTGGATATTCTATGTTATAATATCATATGTTATTGGTAATTATTATATTGTATGATGCGTTCCCAAACTCCTCGATAGATTCAAATGTGAGTTTGAAGTGAAAACAATGGAAGAGTAAGGGGTTCGGGCATGTTCCCTGGCTTACAATACTTTGGGGGTAGAGGGTCGTGCTAGAACTTCGAGATGGGACTAGGAAGAATGACAAGCGATCAATCACTTGCACAGACCTACACAAACCAAACAACAAGTTGGTTAGTGCATAGTTAGAGCACTTTTAGTGTTAGGACGAGTCACGAGCAAACTCGAACTCACAAGACTCACCACGGCCCGGACTTGGGGGAAACCACCACCTTCCCCCTTATAGTATACTCTGTGCTTGGCTACGAGACTAACATCCAAATGGCATTTTGTCCCGGGATTCCCAAGTGGGAGTCTCGAAATTCCCAAAGTTGGGACTCCCGCGAGTTTGAGGGCCCATAACTTTGTCCGTAGACCTTTAATTGAGATGAGGTCTAAAGCAAAGTTATAGCCCTTGTCAAGATTTTTCCAATGATATGTCACACGCCACCTGAGCACAAGGAAATTGCGGTGATTCCCAACTTTTAGTGGTCGAAAGTCAAATTGCCAATTTGACTCCCAGCCTTTCTTTTGGCCATAACTTGTTTTTCAAGTGTTCAAATGGGTCATGCGAGCCCATTTCAAACATCTACATTCTAAGAGATTTTCAATGATATAAAAAACATCTTAATCCAATGAATTTTGACCGCTGCAATCGCCCTCTAAAAATTCAAGAGTCCATTGGGACTCTAACTCCCAAAATGGGAGTTCACTCATTCCCTCACACTTTTTTGCATTCCCAGGAGCATGAAATGTGATTCTTGGGCTTAGTCTTGGCCCGCACCTTTGTAAACCCTTGCCTTGGTCGTGAACCTAAGGCTAGGGTTATGACATTGTAAGTTATTTTAAATTATTTTTCATAGGCTATTATTTTTTATTCTAAATTATTTTATCTTAGGTCATTATATTATATTTTAAATTATTTTAAATTATTATATTTATGATAAAATAACTTATAATAACATAAAGTAGAATGACCTTCAATAACTTAAAGTATAACTTAAATTAACATAAATTAATTTAAAATAAAATAACTTAAAAGCTTATAATAAACTAGTTAAAATACCTTAAAGTAAAATAACGTATAATAATTTAGGGTATAATAGTTTATAATAACTTATAATAACATAAGATATGAATTAGAACAACTAAAGTAACTTAAGATCACATAAGGTATATCATAAAGTAGCATATATAAGGTATTTTTAAAAACATAAAAATAAACCTATTAACTATAGTAAATTATAATAGTGAATTATGTTAACTAATAATGAAACATGATGTTTACATAATGATATTATAGTGAAATAACTTTAACCAAGGTGAAATTAGTAAAATGTAATGAACTTATTTCACTTTTAAGGTCCCATAATGATTTAGGCTAGTGAATTGCACCCCACTTTTGTAGTAGTGAATACCTAATACACCCACTATGCCTTAAAAATGCAAGCAATTTACTCTTTTTTAATCTCAAAAGAATTTAATGATCAATTATATGGTTCTTGATCATTTCTAAATATATTTTCCATCTTTAAAAAACTATAAAATTCTTATTGGAAGAGTTTTCATCTCTTTTGATAACAATTTCAACTCTTTGACAAAAGCCACAACTATCATGTCAATGCCCCTTGTGATATGGATGGGACTAACACCTACAATTGTTTGCTCATGCAAATAATTTAACCACAAGTCATTTTAAATGTTATGAAGTAATGTTCTTCCCTTTTAACCAAGTTTCCACTCTTTGGCCTTCATCTTTTAGGCCAAGAAATCAAGTGTCTTTTGTAAAAAATCATGGATAGAATTGAAACAAGCCTCATTCAAACATAGTGAAAAATGAAAAACTTACCTTCACACCCTCAATAATGAGTCCTTGTGTTGTACTATAATAGATGTGGTGGTGCCATCATTGGCCAAGTCATTGGCCTTTGTTGCTTCTTATCGCACAAGCTTAACACCAATGTTTCATTGCATCTTTTAATTCAATGTGCAACATTCGCATCTACCATTAGTGTAGATTATGACAACAACCATGGAAAAAAGTAATAGACACATACAAGTAGAAACATTTTCTGTAGATGATAACACATTGGAAGTTATGGCCACTCCTTACCTCCTTTGCAACTATGATTACAATTTTCAAAGTTTTGAATGAACCATATTTGTACTGCAAAATCAAATTTCTTCCCTTGGGTCTAAGAGTCACACCAACGAGATTAACCAACATGTTGATTCCAAATTATAATGCTAACAACACAAAATGAGGTTATGGTCTCATTGCAAAGTTACATGCAATTTTCATTTTATGTACACAACATGCAAAAAAAGCAAAGAAAACTTGATACTTTAGTGTTATATTACATTTGTTTAGGCAATTTGAAGAAGGAGAATCTCATACCATCTCCTTAGAATTGGTTTACAAAACCTTCATTCCTTGCATGTATCAAGCATAAAAAAACATAGATAATAGCAATGAAACATCATAATTAATACCATTGTGGATACAAAACTTGAAAAACAATTGAACATTTCATTGTTGATTGAGTGGTAAAGTTAATCACAACAATTGTCCAATGATGGTTCAAAAGATCTTGTAAAAAAAGGTATTAGACCAATGGTTGGCCACAATCTAAAGTCATGCACTGAGAACTTGAATAAAGGTGGTATGCAATTGTTGTAACTATTTCTACATATCCAAAACATGCATAAACAATTCCTTTCATGTTGTTTTCAACCAAATGCATAAGTAATTAGTTATATTCCTCCCAATGCCCATCTTGAAAGCTAGCAACCTTTTTACCCTCAACCCAATTGATTAATGCACCAAATCTAATAACCAACATATCATTTATTGTTTTATTGTTGCAACAATTCACTGTCTTCACACACACACAACACAATTTTCGCATCCTAACACATTCAATATCAAACTCAAATTCCATCCATTACCTTGCACTACCCATGCCATGTCATTGTATACTAAACAAGTTTTTGCATTTTATCATCACTTATTTACAAACAATTGCATGGAAAATTTAATCAAATTTCACATTTGGGTCCAACCTCTTTAGTAAAATGAACAATCACAAAAAAAATTGTTGATAGACATTCAAAATATCCCATTTTGGCCATGGTCACTTCATCTTTTGCAAAAAATGGCATTACCATACAAAATCAGTACCCATTACATCCTTCAAAACCAATTATAGGGGCTCATTGTTCAAGTTAGGCACATGCAATGGAATACCGCCTTTGCCTTTGACAACTTCAACAAGTTCCGCCTTTAGTAAAACTTCTTCAACTCAACGCCCATGGTGCATGCACCCCTATGCTCCAATTAATTGTTTGGTCTTTATTCTATCAATTTGAAATGACAAATAGTTGAATTCCCACCTTGCCATATTCACGACATGTTTATTTATTACACTTACGTATATGATGGCATTTAATATGGTTTTTTTTTACTAATATAGCAAAGATAATTAAGTTGTTTAATCTTTCCACTGTTTATCTCATTTGTTAATGTCCAACAAATATTTTAAAACTTTTGTTTGCTTCGTTTGATGCATGGTAATGCAACAAAGACCAAAGATGGTTGTCTTGTTGATGTTGTTAATATAAATAATTAATCTTCAAGTCGGGTGGTTGCAAGACAAGGTGGACTGATTTTGACAAATAAAGTGGTCCATAAAAGTCCATTTGGTAGTGTTAAAATTATTTTATTGTGATATCATGTTATTTAAGTGGGGGATTAAAGATGATTAATGAACTAATAAAAATTATGTAAATAAAAGATCAACTATATGACTCTTTAACATAGACATTAAAACAAAAAAAAAAAAATCCATCAATAAATGATTACGATATGAACTTTTGAAAATAAGGTTCATTTTAAGACATTCAAAAGTTCATAACTTTTTTTGGGTTAAGTTTTTTTTATACATTCAAAAGTTCATAACCTTTTTTTCCCTTTAATATATCATGTATTGAATCCTTATAAGATATCCCTCAAAAAATTTCATAAACAAAAATGTATTTGTATAAAGTCATTAACAAAATACAAGTTGATATTTTTCAACTTCAAAAGTCGATTACTATACATTTGGAAAATATATGTTGGAATTTTGAATGATTATTTATTTTTATTTAAGTTGAAAAAATTAATTGAAAACTTAAAAAACATTTATGATGATTTTATGGCATGTAAGTTAATGCACAACACTTAGTAAAAACCTAGAGTGTGACACAAAAAATGCTCTTCTTTATCTTGCAACCACCCATCTTGGCATTGTTATTAATATATATCAAAGGTAATTAAGGTGTTTAATTATTTTTTATCAATTTAACAAAGACAATTAAATTATGTTATTATGTTATTATTGTTGCAAATTTATAAAAGATAATTAAACTTTTTAATCTTCTTATTGCTACTAACCTAAAATATATATTTAAGATGTTTAAATTGTGCTTGTTGCTATTTTATCATAAGCACCTACTATTATCAGGTGGAAATAAAAAGGTCTAAATGATTGACATCCATTGGAATCTCATATGTGGCAATTGAATTCAATCCAACAATTGCCATCTTTAAAATTGATGGGCTCCGATGAAATTTTTTCCTATAAAATTTTACCTTAATTTAGAGAATGGAATGAAAATCCTTTGTCCATATGCATCAACATAAACACAAATCACTCATCATTTTGGCTTCAACCCAAGATTTTCTACCATACCCATATATATGTGTGTTTACATTTTGAACTATAACTCTTGCATTAGTCATTTGTTCACTCCTCTAATTTTTTTGTGTTATGTTATTCCTAGTATGTGATAAGCTTGTCCCATTAATTTCCACCCACTCCCATAGAGCACATTGATTTCTCAACAAACTTTTTATATTTTTTCTTCAACCAAGTTCTTTCAAATTTAATAAACCACCACATACAATCTTTGGACCCTCATGCAATCAATTCATGATTGATATATTCAAATTCATTATCCAATTGTTTATGGAATTTAGCCACATTGATTGGGTTATGTTCACCCACCTTCACAATTGCCATATTTAAAATTTATGGAATTATACACCAAATTGTTGAGTCCCATTCATTTTTTTCCACCACAAGCACCATCAATCTTTCCATTGTTCATCAACTCAACTATAAAAGGAAACAATCCTTTTGGCTTTTGTTCCTTTACAATTTAGTTTATGGCCTTCTTTGTAATATGCTTCATTTGTGTTTTACACATCAAATTTGGTTCCTCCATTTGGGTGCCCTTTTGAATCACAATTATTTCGATTGTTGTCAATGGAACAACATGCACCTTTTAGTTGTTCATGTCCACTTAGTATAATAGCCTCATCATCCTTTCCATCCAATGGTGATTGTGCAGGGTGCCCTTTGCATGAACCAAGCCTAACTTAAATGGTGTCGCCACGTTACTAGGTTAGACTTGTACTTTGCAATATGCCATAAATATGGCAAGTTATTTGCCAACCATAATAATGTATTAAATGGCCATAAAAATAATTGATGGCATTTTAGTTGATTATGTCCATAAAATCAAGGCGCACTATGAGAAATTATGTCTTTTGTAACTTGTCCTATGCAACTAAAAAATGTCCTTTAGAACTAATTTGTAACTCAAACTAGTTCTATAGGAAAAATTTTAATTGCATAGGACAAGTTACAAAGGACATGATTTTTCATAGTGGCAATTCAATGTAAGCATCCACAAAGCCCAAGTTGGGGTCAACCTTCTAGTTGGTGGTGTCCAAAAAACCTAGGTGCACACCATTTGGTTGATGGATGATTGACAACCAAGGCTACCCATTGTAATGTTGATGTGGACTACCTTGTAAATATTGCCAATTTTCCCCCATTCCACTTGAATTCACACTAGTTTGCAACATCCTACACCTTGTTGTACTAGACTTGTTGCACAGGTTTTTTTTCACGCACCATTTTGCCCTCAATCATCTCATGCACATGTTAACAACCTAAATCATTTATTTAGCCTCCATATAAACACTACATGTACACATTGGTTCACAACATAAAAAGTACATTCAAAATCATTATGAAATAAATGTTAAGCATCCATAATTTAGAATGGGTTTTAATCAAAACTAGAATGTCATTTATAAAACATATTCACACCATCATCTTCAATTTGAAAACCCATGCTTTGAATACATAATAAATTTCCATAAGCAAGTTCAAATGAATTTAATTGAATGCATGCAAGTGAATCCACACTTATAGATGTTTTATGGTATGTTGGATGCACACCATGTAGGTTAGAAATATATACGCCAACATAAAGACTTGGCAATTGACCATTAAATAGAAAATAAAATAAAATTTAGGGTTTTTAAAACACTTTTATGATGTTAAACTTGAATGATCCAACTTATATTATTTGAATGACCATGCGGCTGCATGGCATCTTAAACCTAAAATATGAAAACAAATCCCACTAGCATGTTCATGTAGAAAGGGTGGATTTCACAAAACTAAAACTTGATGTTATGCCTGAGTCAATATAATAATGGCAATCTTAGTCCTATTTTAATCTATTTTAAACATCATGCAATTTCAATAACCTATTAGGCTTGAAGTGCAAATAACAACACACAACCCATTGCACACACAAAAAATACATGAAAAGAAAGATAAAAATGAAACAAATAGTTTGGCAAAAAAGGCTTGTTCACCTCCTTCACGATTGAGGTTGCATAAGAGTGGTTTTGGTCATTGCAATACCTTGTTCTCGATGTTGCCCCTATAGTGAATCAAAGACTTTTGATGATTCTTCAATGTTATTATGGTGTTCATTTTTTGAAGGCGTTGATGTAGATAAACCCCTTTTTATGCCATGTTGATGCATGGCTTCCTAGCTATGTGCACATTTCTTTGTGTGTTTTTCCTTCTACACAATAATGGTTGGAATAATAGTTCCTATAGCCTTCCCTTTGCATAAACCAAGTTCAAACATAAACCATGTTGCAAACTTAGTTGTACACTATCATTCAACTTGGACAAAAAAGACTTAAAAACATGACCCTTACACAAATTAGTCTAAAAAATTTGAACCACAAACCTTCTTAAGGTGGGAAGAAAAATTCACTTGACTTTTCACCATACTGGTACATGTAACATTGCCTAATTAGAACCCTCTAAAAAAACCTTAACAATGTGTTAACTATTTGTTTCCACCAAAACTTCTTATTATTATGACAAGATCATTTTGTTAACAAGTGATGAGCTTTATGAATCCTTTGACAAGGTCAAGGTCAATCAATCCTTGACATGAAAATTGTAATACAACACTTAAATCCAACCCTTAAAACACTTGTGAAAAGTAAATATGGAACGATACCTTGGGATATTCTAGTACACCTTCAATACAATGATTATTATAATCTTATTATAATTTTAATGTATCATTAATTTTACCTTAAAATAGACATAATATATTTTTAATATATGCATGATGTATTATTAATATATCCATAATATGTGAAAGATGTACACTTAATAAACCTTAAATACAATCACAATACACAACTTTATAAATATACCCCTAACATATAGCAAAATGCCCTAGTATACATCAAAAGTATAGGTACATCACATAGAGGTAATTAAATTGTGATTATTTTTACAACTATTTGGATATAGAGGCTTATTTTTGGATGAAAAACTCAAAAGTTAATCAACATGCAAGGATGAAAAATATAGTAATTGCAAACTAGTTACACCATAGTTGCAAGAATAGTAATAGATTGGAAAAAATGGTGGCTAATTGTTACAATGAAAAAACACAATTACAAATGATAGTTTGTTGCATATATTCACAAATTATATGGTTGCATAATACATGATTTCTTCTAACGACATTTAATATAATGTGTGCATCATAATCTATTCATGGAATTAATAATGTTTTTGTTTGTTTCAATTCATGGAACAATGCCCAACTAATAATGCTTATGTTTAAATGGAAATTGAAATTCATAAATACCATGAGCATAAAATATTAGCATCAATTCATGGAACTAATAATGTTGCATATGCTTCAAATCATGGAATTAATAATGTTGTTTATGTTTCAATTCATGGAGCAATGGATTGATAATGCTTGTGCTTTAATGCAAACTCAAATTCAGAAAAAAAAAGTATTTAAAGATGTTTTCTTGGGTTGTTGTCCATGATTTCGTTTCCATCGAATTCTTGTGTTCTTTTGACCATTTTTTTTTACCACCTTTGTAATCAAAATGTAATGTATAGTAAAGTAATCAAATTCTAGAATAATAACAATGCACAATTTATAATTAACATAAACAAAGATGGTGAGGTGAGTAGCGTCATACACATTGGAATAATGATGACATAGACATACTACATAAACAAATAAAAATGGCATGTAAGGAAGACAATAACTAACACTAAAATAATGGATCATTTTTAAAAAAATTATGTAGTAAGAATGTTTTCCATTTGAAATATACAAAAATTAAAGATTTGGTGTTAGGGTAAACCCATCCTTGGATAGTGCCATTAGGAATCACTTCAAGGAATTCCTTGAGTAGAAAAATTGGCCAAATAATATTCCTAACCCCTTTCCTTAGATTTTTTTAATTATATATGTGCATATACACATTACATGCAAAAGTATATGGCCTAAAATGTTCATTGGAATAGCAAAAGAGAGAATTAATCACAAATTTGTTTTCCTTTGACTACAATGGCTTTTTTTTAAATCACATTTTGTTTACTTTGAAAATTCATAATTAAATTATACCAACTTAATAGATTACATTAAAAATAATAAAATGAAATACCATCAAACATACCTTGAAAACCATTTTTCCAAGAAAAAACCAAAATATGTTTCAAAATTATGTTGTTGACCAAAACATTCAAGGAAAATAAACATTATTAAATTCTTGAAACCTTTTCTAAAAGCAATGATTAAGAACACAAATTTTAAAAATATTTTTGATATCATTAAGTTTCAAGTCTAAAACCCTAATAAATGTAGTCACCAATTAAAAAAATTTGAAGTCCTTATTTAAGTGTTAATTTTATAATTTTATAAAGTTTAATGGGTCCAATAAAATGAATTGTGAGATTCCTAATGGTACCACCCACAAATGGGTTCGTTTGTTAATGTTGCTATGTATTTCTACCTTGTTTCTAACATAATTTTGAACTCATTTTGATTGCCATATCAATTTCCATATTGATTTTGGTGCTACTTATCATTGTAGATGTGTACACAAGGACTTCAATAAAAATGTTATCCCTCATTAAAGTATTTACAAATGTGTTCATGTTTTTTGTTTGGTAATTAAGCATGATTGCATTGTTGTTCACCTTGTAGCATTTAAACGTCCTTTAAAAAATGAGGACAATGTGCACAAAGTTCACCCAAGTTTTGACTCCAATGACTTAAGTGCATTTTGAAAACCAATTGGCCCATGAGCCCTACCAAAGTTATGTTGATCATAATAGTTAGTAATATATAACACAATTAATGAAAAATTGGACCCATAACCTTTTGGGAGCTAACTTCATGAATCCCAACAATTGTGTTAAAAATCTCCACATGGTTAAAATAAGAAAACAGTAGAGATATTCATAGTCATGAAAACTTAGTGTGTAGACCCAATGTTCAGGCAAAAGACAAGATGATTCATCAAATGTGGTTTGAACATGGCAAAAAAGAAAAAAAGGTAAGGTGAAACTTGGAAATTCTTGATTTTGGTAGTTTTTGAGTTTCAACTCATGTTTAGATGTTTTTGTGCTTCTTGTGTGAGGTTCTTGTGCAAGAGTTTCATGGTGTGAGAGAAAATAATGATGTGATGTTTGCACAAAGAGAGATAATGGGCAAAACAAACATTGTCTACTTCAAACTCCAAGTCTTCATCTTTTCAAATGAAACTTTTCTAAGGTTTTTTTGTTCCATTTTTTCTCTTCAAGTTGGACATGCATCACACTTTAAGCTTGACCTATTTTTGTTTTAGTAGGTCATCACCATCATTGCAAAAAAATAGCATAAATGTTTTCCTCTCGTTTTTTCTCCTTCTATTTTTGTGTTGGGTGTGTAGAAGGATGCTAAAAAGGTCATCACGAAAGAGTAATAGCTTTTTTTTTTCCTTCTTTTTTTCTTTTCTTTTCATTTCTCTTTGTCTAACATTGTGTGTATGAGGATGTTGAAAGAGGTCATACTATCATCATTGTAAAAACATTTCTTTTCCTTTCTCTTTTCTTTTCAGCACTATGTGCAAGAGGTAGAGCCCTTTGTGTAAGCAAAGTCATGTGAAGGTGAAAGAAAGGATCTTTCAAAATCTAACCTAACATCAAGAGGTAAAGCCCTTTGTGTAAGCAAAGTCATGTGTAGGTGAAAGAAATGAAATTCAAAAATTGACCTAACATTGACTGATGTTTTTGAGTTTGGGTCTTAGTTTTTGGGACTTCAAAGAAACATGTAAATTTAAGGTGAAAAACAAAAGTGAAAATGAGAGACAATAAATAGGGTGTCATTTTAAAGATATCTTTAATACAAAGTGATGTACACAAGGTTTAGGGCACCAAAGCCAAAATAAGAAACACCATGAGAATTTGTGGGTATTGAAAAATAACAACAAATTGAATAATAATCATGGAAAACAAATTGTTGAAGATTGGCTCCTAAGAGAAAGGTGGAGATTGGTGTGTGGAAAATGCGAAAGATGAAAAACAAAAATATAAGTAAGAATACGACCTCAATAATATGTGAATACATACATAGAGAAACAAAACAAAATTAAAGGTTGGTAGGACATTGCAAATGTTGGGTATGGTATAGTTACATGACTAATGAATTTTTTTGGGAGCATATATCTAATGTTTATACATGAATATTATAATACATGATTATGCTTTAGTTGGGTCTATGACAATTTATCCTTAGAAGTAGATAAGGGGAGGCAAATGATTTGATATTCCACTTATTTCAAAAATCTACTCCATTGTTATGCATTATGGTTATTTTGTTCTTATGAAATTTTGGTTTAATTGCATTAAAAATCTTATGTTAAGAAACACAAATTACTATGTTAAAAGTAAATTACATAATTTGAAATGAAATCATGTTTCAAACTAAATAAAATAAAATAAAATATCATGGCATGGACCATGTGTATATTACACCTTTGTTTCATTAGGAGGTGATCAAAATCACATTTTCCCAATCTGATTGGAATGGGAAGCCTCCACCACTTGTTCTTGTCCTTGAAAGCAATGCTTCTCAGCATATTGTAGGGGCATACTCCAATACTCCTTTGCCATTGAGCCCAACTAACAATTATTGAATTTTGCAAGTCTTGCTCAACACTCCAATTGTTCATTAGCATATGAACCTTTGTGGATGAAAATGATTTTGCAGTGATTTTTTTCCGACAAATTTTCTTGCCTTTTGGACCAAAAAAAAATCAGGAAATTTTGGTTTTTTAAAATGTAAAATTGGGTGAATTTTCTGTTCCTTGGCTAAACTTTGCCAAATTGCCAATATCACAAAACTGGGGGAAAAAAAAACTGTTTTTAGAAATGATCTCTTTGACATGTCAAAACTTAAGAAAATTATAAGGGAGGGAAAAATACAAAAATTGGTGGAAATTTAGGAGCCTCTTGCTTCAGGCCAGGCCACTTGTAGAGCAAGTAATCAATAATTGACAACAATTTTCTATCCTATAATTTGGTCGAACATTATATGTCTCCCACATCTTTGCAAAAGGACACAATATAAAATGTTGGAAAAGGTCTCATTATGTTAGAGGTTCAAAGTTCAGAAAACCATGAAAGAAATTGCCTATATTAATTGCCAAATTTTCTTAAATTAATTAATTAATTTTAATTTTAATTTTGGCCAAAGTAGATTTTGAAAAATAGAGTAATTATTCGGCACCCTAGTGCCAACCTGAAAAGGTGATACAATACTCAAATTGCAACCTCAGTTGTAGTCCTTTACAATGAACATCCATCTCTAACTTCCCCTAACCTTCCAATGCAGTGATTTTTTTTTGGGTAGGGAATTTTCATTTTTTTTCAAAAGTTTTGGAAAAAAATTGGGAATAATTTTTTTTGATGTAATTTTTTTTTTCCTGGCAAAACTTCACTACTTTTGCCAAA
>Ga0209611_10010230_pt1 | contig 13881 bp, 5 predicted proteins | sample S1TSphgellanicum_3_FD_187693 | JGI IMG/M metagenome (GOLD analysis project Ga0209611, IMG submission 187693) | Host-associated microbial communities from peat moss isolated from Minnesota, USA - S1T2_Fc - Sphagnum magellanicum MG (SPAdes) (version 2) | ecosystem: Host-associated > Plants > Peat... | reverse complement strand
CCATTTGATGAAGTACCAACAATTCTCATATCTTCACTTATAAGTAGTGTTATTAAGTCTTGGAAGTTGGGAAATGTTTCTCGAACTACAATTGAAGTACGAAACTGGCTATAGTCTTTTCCAAGTCCATTTAAGGGTCACGGCCACTAAATCTTCATCATCTACAGGGGCTCCTATAGATGCAAGAGCATCTGCAAGGTTTTTCACCTTTGTAGAATAGTCATTGATGTTCATCTTGTTTTTTTGTAAATTATGCAACTCTTGCTTGAGCTGCATTTTGTGGGCTTGTGTATTAGTGTTATACATCTTCACCAATGTATCCCAAGCTTACTTGGGTGATTTTGCATCTTGAATATGCACAATCATGGAATCGAACACACTCACATAAAACTAATCCAAGATTTTCCTTGCTTTTTCATACCAAGTTTTATTGGCTTGAATTTGTTGTTGTGTGGGGTTTTCTGGGAGGGAAGGTTCTTTCTCATCACCAGTTATGAATTCCCAGTAACCTTTCCCCATCAAGAAATTCATAATCCTAAATTTTCACACTTGGAAATTGTTCTTGTCTAATTTTTCAATTGTAATTTGAGAAAGACCGTCCGCCATCTCTCAAGGCACCACTCAATGTCTTCTTGGGGTTTCACAATGATTTTAATTCCTTCCTTGGGTTTCTAGGATTAGGGTTAGGGTTTTTCTTCCTTAGGTTTCTAGGGTTAGGGTTAGGGTTGAACAAGATGGACCTTGCATATGTATGTATGTCTTGAGTATTATATGAAATTTTATACTATACATAGGTTTTACGTATAGGTACGTATCTTGTATAATATTTCGTATGGTATTAAGTACATGATTACATACCACACTTTTGTACAAAGGTCTTGATAATGTATTTGCGCTTCCCAATCTTCAAACTCCTTCGTTCAAGTTCTCTCAAGTTGTTTTGCTCCACTTCAAATCTTTGCTTTCATGTCTTCTCAAAACAAACTTCTGTCATAACAACTTTGCAAAGCTACTCCACACACATATGACCTTGGATCGATCTGAAATTTTGGTGAAACATACAAAACTATGTATACTACCTTCTCTCAAAATTTCAGCTCATTTAACTTCATAAAATGAGAGATCTTGCTACTTCCTTGAAGTCACCTCAAACTGGGACCTGAACACAAAATGGCTTACAACTCGTTCTCAGCAACTCCAAAATCCTTGAGATTTTGGGAGACACATAAGATATATGTCTTTTATATCTTCTCAAAATTTCAGCTCTATTGATGATGATCACAAAGAGATATCACTTTCAAAAGAAACTGACTTCAAACCTGAAACTGAAACTTCAGATACTTGGATCTCTCTCAATACAAATCCAAATGACATGAAATTTCTCTCACACATATATTCCTATATGATCTATAAGATCACAAAGCTGCAAATTCAAAAAAGCTCAAACAAAGGAGATATGACCAAAAAACCAAATCTGGCATAAAGTTTTCAAAAGCTCATAACTCTCACAAAACATATCATTTTCTTTTGAAAATTTGAGAATAGAAGAGTTCTATAGTCTTCTATAACCTATCCAAGTTTCACTCCAAGATCTTTTCACAGTAGATTTAGATTTAGATTTAAAGATTTGACTTTCACAACTTTGATATGTTGATCTCCTCTCACCTCTTTTATTTTATTTTCTTTCTCTTCACATTCTTTCCTTTCCCTGTTTCTGTTTTGCACTTGATAAACTCCTATGATATTACTAGAGACTCTCAAGCTCTAGTTCTAGAGACTTTCTAGCTTTAGATCTCTTTTAACTTTCTCACCCAATAAGCTAAACTCTGATACCATGTTAACAAATAGGAGATCTACTCAAGTGCAAACATAAATCTTTATTGAAAGGAGACTACAACATAATGCTCACAACAGAAAACACAACATCAAGAACTCTCCAAGGTTCTTGTCACATGAAATACACAAACTTGTGCAATGAAGAAAAGAGTAACAAACCATCAACACCAAGGTATTTAACTACAAGATCAAACCACAAATATCCAAACTAAAATAAGTAACGAAAGTAATTCAACCTTGTGAAAATAACCTAGTTACTTTCCTACTCTAATAACTAATGAAACCTAACTAGTTGAGCTTGAATTCTCAACATGTAATTCAATTTTTGAGTTGTAAAGGACACTTGCAACTCACTGTATTAATACGCCATGAGTGTTAATGGACAAATTGCATGAGTTGCATAATTGCAATTCATCTCATATATATAATATGGGGCACTAAAAATCGTAAAAAATGGAATAGAATTGAGAAAATTATGGCCCCCCAAAGTAGAGGGGGTCAAAAACTCAAAAAAACAAACCATTGAATGTTACAAAGGCCAATTCGCAAACACCTAAAAAAATCCTTGTATGTTGTTCTATTGCTATTAAAGTTTCAATATTTGTAAACCTTCAAGTGGCGCTCCTATGACACTTTAAATCATTTAAAATGAATAAGAAATAAGAAATTTATGAAGCTTGAAAGTAAGAGGGGTCCAAAGAGGGAAAAAAAAGGAAAAAAAATCTTTTGTAAGTTGGAAAGTTTATTTTTCTTGTTATTTTTTCATTATTCCCTTTCCTTTACATTTCAAAGATGTTTGTAGAGCTTTGGCATGAGGTTGTGAACCTCAAAAATGAAGTTGATAGATAAGAAGCAACTAGGCTATTTGGTGAGGAGTTTCATACCCTAGGCCACATCTTTTTGTGCATTGAGAATGTGGGTGGTTTACAAGTGTTGAATGGACACACTCAACTTTTAATGGTTCTTGCAAAATTAGCAAGCATTGTTTTTATTCTAGTATGTCAAAATCCTTTCTATAAAACCTTGAACATTCCAAAGTTGTTAAGCTAACATATTCCCTTTTTGATATCACAATAATGTTGTTTGGTTGTTTCATGGGCTTGTTGATGATGTTTATTGATTTTGAATTGAATATGACAAATGGGGTCATTTCATAATGAATTTGGTTGGGCCTTTTCACATTCCACAAAAACTTACAATTTGATCTGAATTGTATTGATGTTCAAATGTCACTTAACAATATAAATGTTTTAGGACCTTGAACCTTGAATAATGTGGAGGATCCAATGAAAAATACTTTTATGCACATTTGTTAGTGGATACACCATTGGAATCAACAACAATAGCAATTGTTCAAGTATGTTGATTGCTAATAGTTGTGCAAGATTTTCTTCATGTGGGTGGGTGAAATTTTGTATGGTTTGCTTTTAGGTTGGGTGTGTCATGTTATGCAAAGATGGTGACAATTTTGGAACACTACCACCAGAGGTAGCTAGAACTTGGGCATTAAGAAAAAATATTCCTTTCTTAATTAGGCCAGATATTATTAAAGCTCTTCAAAGTGGAGCAAAATCCTAACCATCTAAAAGTCTCAAAAACATCAACTATTTTATATTGGATTGTTAGAATTCTGTGTATAAAGAGATGTTGAATAATTTATTCATTTGAAGTATGGACTGAGAATCATGGAGTTGAATTTTTGAAAATGCCTGATTAATGTGGGTGGTGACCTTGTGTGAATGATTTATTGGAGCTATTGTTTGAAGTTTGAATTACTAAGTTTGAGTTCACAAAGGACCTTCATCAGACAACTTACCGAAAAGAAAATAACATTAATTGTTTATTATTAGAACCATCAATAGAGTATTATTATGGGCAACCATTGTAACCATGACTTGCAATAAAGTATTCCCATCGTGAATTGAGTACGTTAGGTAGTGCATTCATCGAATAGTTGTCATAAAAGCTTTTAGGCCATCCACACTTGCCCATAATGTTATTTGATTTTTTGTCATTAAATTTGAGTTATATGATTCTTGGTAGATGCCATATCAAGTGGATTAGAAAATTGGTCCATCAAATATGAAGACCGAAAATGGTGATGAAGAGATTTTTTTGTGAAAATAAAAAAACGTAACTAACGATTATTTGGTGCAATAGAAGGTCGACATATCTATTCCCTCTTATGATGATCCTCTTGCATCCAAAAGTCACAATCATATAATGTTATTAACCTTTCCAATGGCCTTAGATCCCTTTGTTACAATGCATAAAAAGAGGTTTTTCCATGTCATACCTAGTTGTTACTAATGCAAAATTGAATATGTTTATATGTTTTTAACTTGCAATGCTTGATGCGATTTCAAATTGATGATCATTATATTGGATTTTTATTGATGATCATCCTAGTGACTTTCCATACACCAATGACACTTCATAATTGAGTATCTTTCTGGATTCAAAATAACCTTGCTTTTCTTGGAAAAGACGTGATAAATATGTCAAAATAAACTTTATCACTATTCTAGATTCACAATATCCTTGCTTTCCAAACAAAAGACTTGAAAAAATAATAATAATGCCTCCATATTTTCAGGGTTGAAACTTGAAATTAACATATGTATGATTGCATGACATAAAAGACTATAAAAAATTTTAATAGGCTGCATCATGTCTAGGATCATTATTACATCATGTGAAAGAATTCAAAAATGATGAAAACCTACCAATTATCAATAAAACAAAGAATACAACAAAGGGGGAGAAAAAGGTACAAGATGGAAGCACCCAAGTCTTGGCAAACTAATAATACTCCAAAGAGGGCAAATCGCAAGGGGGACAAGAAGAAATCAAGTACTTGAACCCTCCCCCCCAATTGCAAGAAGCATATTAAATAAAGACAGGGGAGGAACACCTAAAAGAATGCCTAGCTTAGACAAACCTTCACCTATAATAATAACACACTTCAAAATAAAGGTTGTCTATGGTTGTTACAATGCCATTGACACCTTCTGCATGTAAAATGAAAGCAAAACTTTAATAACATTGAAATAAGTTACTCTTAAGTCCCAAGGTTCCATTCCTTTTCCTAAGGCAATTTTAATTTTCATACCTAGATTTTGTAAGAAGTTTTGCCATTACTTCTTCCATAATGACCATTGATGAAAGACTATAACTCAAATGTATTGGTGTAGCCTATGTCATTGGCCTGAATGTGAATTGGTTACCCATTTCTTCCTTGCAAAAATATTTTTTTGTAATTCAATACAAAAAAATACTCAAAATTCAATATTTTTCACAAATGCCATTGAATTTTTGCAAATCCAAACACTTTCATTAAACCCTATGAATTGAAAATTTTCTAACGATACCAAGAGTGTGCCCAAATTCCATTATCATTTTTTTTACTTAAATGAATTTTCAATGAAAAATTTGTTTTCAATAACTTCTTCACTATAAGTTGAAACATTGTGAAACCAACTTGATACACCCATATTCATTGAAAACTTGCCAACAACACCAAGAACATGACAAGACACACCATGGTTTGGGAGATTTCAATGTGACAAACAAATCAAATAAACTACTTTCTTTCATAGATAAATATTAGAGGTTTTCAAAGACCATAAATGAAGAAAAACCTTAATAAAAATCACCATTCTAATATTTGATTTTTAATGTGTAGTCAAAAATATTTTTAAATGATTAAAGATTTGTACTTCATATTTGGTTTCTAACCAAATTTGGCTAAATCTTCTTTGGGATGATAGTTATTTTATTACAAACAAAAATTCTTAAAAAGGAACAATGACCTTCACCTACATAGTATATATTGGCACCTTCACTTTTTAAGGTGAAACCTTTTATTATAGAAACTCCACATACACATCATACACCAAATTTTAAATGAAATATAGCCAATGTATGCATTGTTATGGCATTTGGGCCAATAAACTAGGTTTTGGTAAATGATCACATGATTCAATAGTTGAAATGAGTGTGTTCATTGCTCCATGTGCAAGTGTTCAAGAATTATCGCTAGTTTGTTGAAGCATACTCACATGCGACATTGGATAGCTTGTCATGATTATTTGTGTTTATGCCAATTGGAATGAATGTTTCACCTATTGATGAATGTGGTAAAAGTTCATGAAACATTGCCCTACCATCCTCTTTTCTACCATGAATTGTTGTGCTTTGTTTTGGCAAGATGCTGGTCAAGTCTTGTAGGACCTTGGAGACAAATGGTGAAACATCTTTAATGCCAAAAATTTATATTGTATTTCCAATTATGTTTTTTACTTTCCCTACCAATACAATGATAAAAAATGGAATGCATTTTCTTTGATATAGGACATAATATTGTTAGTCTAAGATCCATAGTCTTGAAGTAGGATTGAAAAATGAAATATAAGACTTAATTAAACTCAATATGCAAGATTGGATTTCATAAAAAAAAATGGAGTGGTAACCCAAGAATCCAATTCCTAACACAAGATTGCATGTCTTAATGAAAAATTGAGGATCCTAAATCATGGATCCAATTTTCTAAGAACTATTAGGAAGTAAATGTTCCTATAAAATCAAGGACTCATATTCCCAATTCAAAAGGATTTAATTCATTTCCTTCCAAAATTTCCTATATTTTGGAAAATTATAAGGTCTTGTACTAAGACTTATTAAAGATTCTAAATTCTTGAAACCACACCTTGGCTCTTAAAAAAGTTAGTGGTTTGACACCTCTTGTGACAAAAATTATGAAGGTGCACTAATTGATCTTGACCATGTGTAGGCAAGAAATTCATTAAAGATGATATTGAAAATGACACTAAGACTCAATGAACTAGATTGATTCATGTGCATTAAGATTAAGGACTAAAAGAGAACAAGGGAAAATTGATTGTTGAAGACCATAGATCTTGAAACAAAACATAAAAATGAATGGAAATAAATAACATAAACATGCAGATAACAAAATGTATTCAAAAGTGTGTTTCACACATTTGAAAATGAAATGTTGGGTGTTTCCATTGGGAATGATTGTATATTCATTTCTATTTTCATGCCCACCCTTCCTTGAACATCCTTGGAATCTAGTTTTAAACCCCAAGTTGCACACCAATTTGTAATAAAGATGGCGTTACAAAAATGAACAACAAAATGGGACAAAGTTGTGTGTATTTACCTATACACCAAACGTGATAGGCATGCTGGAAAAATGTTGTCAATAAATTATTGCAACTAAGTCACAATCCACAAAAATGACATGTGGGGTAGTTGCAAGATAGGGTGGCTCATTTTTTCATCATATTTGATTTTCTATATATTGTATTTTATTCAAATGTCATAAACATACGGTGAAATCATCAATGTGACAAAAATATTTACAAATTGAAATTTCCAATTTGAACAAAAGTTGCACATAATCATGAAATTCAAAAAAATACACCAAACATATAGTCATGAACTTTCATTAAATTATTATAATTGTAATAATTAATTTTGATTACTATAAAAATATGAATAATTAATGTGAATATTTCATAGTGTTGATAATTGATAATTGTTAATTGTAAATAAGTAATTTTAAGCTATAAATAAAATAATTTACAATAATTTCATTAATTTAATTACAATAATTACATGGATTATTCACATTATAGTAAAATTTCCATAAGAATTATAAATGTTAATTCAAATTATAACGATCAATATTACATAAGTGCAATTACATATTATATATAAAATTTAATGAATTTTTTGCATTGTAAAAAAATTAATAATTAGGGTAAATTTTTATGTTGGAAGAATAATTATTTATTGTAAATAATTAATTATAAATAATAGATATATTAATCTTTACAATAATGATGATAATTACATTAATTACTCAAATTACATTACGATTAGTGTAAAAATATTAAATATGTTTAAGTTCTAAATATTTTCATTATATATATATATTTGGCAGTTAATTTAATTACAATAATTCTACGATAATTATTATACTTTTTATACACCTATGGATGATTGATGTATTACCACCTTTACATATACCCTAATATGAGGCTAATATATAATAATAATTTTTTCAAACCATGCCTAACTAATCTATGAAAATAATACATATATATACCATTATGAATGTGGAGTACATAATGTATACATAAAGTTTACTATACATAATTGTTAATTACCATAACATAAAACACATGACTTACCTTATACAAAATTAGTAACATACATAACTTAATGTATAAATAAATAATTAGTTATCATTTTTTGGTCACTTTTGCAACTAATGGGCCATACGAAGGCTGTTTAAGATGAAAATAATGTGAAAAATTATCCCATTGAAAGAGTGAAAAACCTATAAATAATTGCAACATAGTCATAAATATGAAAAAAATGTGTGATAGGATTTTCAATTGTAAATGTAACCAATTAGTCGCATGTAATCACAAATCATTTGGTTACGTTTTAATCTTTTCAACTAGTGACAATGTTTCTACTAATGAAAAGGTTTTTTTTTTTCTTGAGCATCAAGCTATCCATGTCCATATATATTTTCTCATGCATTAAAGTATAGACAAAGTTAGTGTTATTATATATTTTTTCAATGCCAAATTTCTTTTAATAAGGAGTTAGGTGAAAGGTCACATCCTGATATGAATAATGTTTTCTTGAAAGTTGAATCATTTTTGCCCACCATCTATCATGGAACCTAGGATTTGAGTGTTTGTGACAAATCATTAATTCACTTGATAGTTTTCAAAAGCTAACTATTTGGATCTTTCAAAGAGAAGGAACATATTTTCATCATTGTGCCTTTGTTAGCTTTGACAACCTCAATAAATATTTGTTTTTAAAAACTAGAACCATGCATATTAATGTTTGTAAAGCATGGCAGACTGGTTGTTATCATGTTTATTAAATAACACTTGCAATTGAGGTGTTGACATAGTATGTAAGAATTCCCAACATTATTTTTTTGCCCTTCAATTTGTAATTGTAGTTGATAAACAATCTTGTTGTGCACTTTCAACGAAGACATTAATCCCAATCTCAATGTCATCCATCCATGTGTGATTTATCATCCATCGTTATGTTTTGTGATTGACCAAAGTAGTTGAACATGGGACTTTCTTAGTTGACACACCACCTTGGGAGGGTTGATTATAGACAATGCAATTTTCCAAGTCAATGTTTCAACCAAAATTCAATTGTAGACCATGTGGGTGCTAAGAATATTCCATGAGCTCCAAAATAGTTGGGATTTGCCTTCATTTGTCCACCAAAAAAGTAGGTAGTCCAATTTACCTGGTAATTTTGAATGATTTTTTTAAATATTCAAAAAATTACAATTGAAACATAGTCGAACATAATGTCAATTCAAAGGTGGGTTGGTTGAAAAAAAAGGGTTTTCTACTAGTGATTTAGTTGGTAATAGATGAAGGTAATTTCCTCAAATTGAAAACCTTAACAAATTAAGTTCTTTGAATGCATTAAATTGGCCAATGTACATGTAAGTAATTCTTGCAAGTTAAAGCATTCACACAAATCATGATTTTCATTTGCACTCAATGACTAATAGATGAAAGTAGTTTTTTCAAGTTGAAACACATTAACAAATGAAGCTTTTGGAATGTACTCAATTGGTCAATAGATGAAAGTAGTTATTTCAAGTTGGAATACCTTGACAAATGAAGCACTTTGAATGCATTTAATTTTCCCATAAATGAATGTAGTTTTTTCATGATGTTTTAAAGTTGGAAAAATCTTATAAATAAAGATTTGGAGTGCATTCAATTGACTAATAGATGAAAGTAATTCTCTCAAGTTGGGACACTCATACAAATAAAGCTCTTGTAGTGCATTCAATTAGCCAATAGACAAATGTAGTTTTTTTAGTTGGAACACCCTAACAAATCAAACTTTTGGAATGCATTCAAATGGCCAATATATGAAGGTGGTTATCTTAAGTTAGCACACTTCTTTAAATAAAACTTTCAGAATGCTGTCAATTGGCCAATAGATGAAGGTAGTTCTTTCAAGTTGGAACACCCTAACAAATCAAGTTGTTGGAGTGCATTCAATTGGCCAATAGATGAAGGTAGTTCTTTCAAGTTGGAACACCCTGACAAATCAAGCTTTTGAAGTGCATTCAATTGACCAATAGATGAAGGTAGTTCTTTCAAGTCGGAACACCTTGACAAAACAAGCTCTTGGAGTGCATTTAATTGGCCAATAGATGAAGGTAGTTCTTTCAAGTCGGAACACCCTGACAAATCAAGCTTTTGGAGTGCATTCAATTGGCCAATAGATGAAGGTAGTTCTTTTAAGTTGGACCATTCACACAAATAAAGTTGTTGGAGTGCATTCAATTGGCCAATAGATGAAGGTAGTTCTTTCAAATTGGAACACCATGACAAATCAAACTGTTGGAGTGCATTCAATTGGCCAATAAATGAAGGTAGTTCTTTCAAGTTGGAACACCATGACAAATCAAGCTTTTTGAGTAAATTTAATTGGCCAATAGATGAAGGTAGTTCTTTTAAGTTAAAGCACTGTGACAAAACAAGTTGTTGGAGTGCATTTAATTGGCCAATAGATGAAGGTAGTTCTTTCAAGTTGGAACATTGTGACAAAATAATATGTTGAAGTTCATTCAATTGGCCAATAGATGAAGGTAGTTCAATCAAGTTGGAACACCCTAACAAATCAAGCTTTTGAAGTGCATTCAATTGGCCAATAGATGAAGGTAATTCTTTCAAGTTGGAACATTGTGACAAAACAAGTTGTTGGAGTGCATTCAATTGGCCAATAGATGAAGGTAATTCTTTCAAGTTGGAACACTCCCACAAATTAAGCTTTTGGAGTGCATTCAATTGGCCAATAGATGAAGGTAATTCTTTCAAGTTGGAACACCCTAACAAATCAAGCTGTTGGAGTGCATTTAATTGGCCAATAGATGAAGGTAGTTCTTTCAAGTTGGAACACCCAGACAAATCAAATTCTTGGAGTGCATTCAATTGGCCAATAGATAAAGGTAGTTCTTTTAAGTTAAAACAATGTGACAAAACAAGCTCTTGGAGTGCATTCAATTGGCCAATAGATGAAGGCAGTTTTGTCAAATTGGAACACCTTAACAAATAAAGTTGTTGGAGTGCATTCAATTGGCCAATAGATGAAGGTAATTCTTTCAAGTTGGAACATTGTGACAAAACAAGCTCTTGGAGTGCATTTAATTGGCCAATAGATGAAGGTAGTTCTTTTAAGTTGGAACACCCTAACAAATCAAGTTTTTGAAGTGCATTTAATTGGCCAATAGATGAAGGTAGTTCTTTCAAGTCAGAACACTCCCATAGATAAAACTGTTGGAGTGCATTCAATTGGCCAATAGATGAAGGTAATTCTTTCAAATTGGAACACCTTGACAAATCAAGCTTTTGGAGTGTATTCAATTGGCCAATAGATGAAGGTAGTTCTTTCAAGTTGAACCACCATGACAAATCAAGCTTTTGAAGTGCATTCAATTGGCCAATAGACGAAGGTAGTTCTTTCAAGGTGGAACACTCCCACAAATAAAGTTGTTGGAGTGCATTCAATTGGCCAATAGATGAAGGTAGTTCTTTCAAGTTGGAACACCTTGACAAATCAAGCTTTTGGAGTGTATTCAATCGGCCAATAGATGAAGGTAGTTCTTTCAAGTTTGAACACCTTGACAAATCAAGCTTTTGGAGTGCATTCAATTCACCAATAGATGAAGGTAGTTCTTTCAAGTCGGAACACCCTGACAAATCAAGCTTTTGGAGTGCATTCAATTGGCCAATAGATGAAGGTATTTCTTTCAAGGTAGAACACTGTGACAAAATAAGTTGTTGGAGTGCATTTAGTTCGCCAATAGATGAAGGTAATTCTTTCAAGTTGGAACACCCTAACAATACAAGCTTTTGGAGTCTATTCAAATTGCTAATAAATGAAGGTAATTCTTTCAAGTTGGACCACCAGGACAAATCAAGCTCTTGGAGTGCATTCAATTGGCCAATAGATGAAGGCAATTCTTTCAAGTGGGACCACCATGACAAATCAAGTTTTTGGAGTGCATTCAATTCGCTCATAGATGAAGGTAGTTCTTTCAAGTTGGACCACCATGACAAATCAAGCTTTTGGAGTGCATTCAATTGGACAATAGATGAAGGTAATTCTTTCAAGTTGGAACATTCCCACAAATTAAGGTTTTGGAGTGCATCCAATTGGCCAATAGATGAAGGTAGTTCTTTCAAGTTGGAACACCCTAACAAATCAAATTTTTGGAGTGCATTCAATTGGCCAATAGATGAAGGTAGTTCTTTCAAGTCGGAACACCTTGACAAATCAAATTTTTGGAGTGCATTCAATTGGCCAATAGATGAAGGTAGTTCTTTCAAGTCGGAACACCCTGATAAATCAAATTCTTGGAGTGCATTCAATTGGCCAATAGATGAAGGTAATTCTTTCAAGTTGGAACATTCTGACAAATCAAATTGTTGGAGTGCATACAATTGGCCAATAGATGAAGGTAGTTCTTTTAAGTTAAAACATTGTGACAAAACAAGCTGTTGGAGTGCATTCAATTGGCCAATAGATGAAGGTAGTTCATTCAAGTTGGAACACCTTAACAAATAAAGTTGTTGGAGTGCATTCAATTGGCCAATAGATGAAGGTAGTTCTTTCAAGTTGGAACACCCTGACAAATCAAGCTTTTGAAGTGCATTCAATTGGCCAATAGATGAAGGTAATTCTTTCAAGTTAAAACACTTTGAAAAATTAAGCTCTTGAAGTGCATTCAATTGGCCAATAGATGAAGGTAGTTCTTTCAAGTCGGAACACCCTGACAAATCAAACTCTTGGAGTGCATTCAATCGGCCAATAGATGGAGGTAGTTCTTTTAAACTTTGGCATTGTGCCAAATCAAGTACTTGTAATTGTAAACAATTAAACAAGTTATTTGGTAACCTTTGAAGCATGCATTTTTTGAGGCACAACCATTTAACATTATTCAAATCTCGCCTTTGGATGCATTTTTCCACAATAGTTGGTGAAGCTTTTGTTAGGTCAAGCAACCGAAGGTTGCAAAATCGTTTTGAACTGATTTGGGACAATGGAGGCAAATTGACACATTTTTTCAATGAGATGCCTTCTAAATTCTCCATCACCTATCACATGAAATGAAAACAAAAGGATTATCAATATAAAAAAACATTTCATCCTAATGCCAATTTTATTAGAAAAACATGTATTTATAAAATCAAGATTCAAAATTAAAAACATTTGGTTTTGGACATAAAGAAAATTCATAGGAAATTGAAATAAAATTATAAGATTGAAATAGTATGGTGACAACCGCATGCTTTTGTAAAAAGAAATTTGGCTTATTTGATTTCCATATAAATCGATTCATAATTGGAAGTTCCATTGCAATATTTTGACCCATGTCTCGTAATTGTTCATGTATGTACAAGATTCCACCTTCTACCCATTGGATTAAAGATCTATGTTGTAAATTTTGTAATGTAAATTTTGGGTATAAATAATCTCCACTCCACACTCGACAAATTGTACTTATTTTCAAACCACCCAAAAAACAAGCAATATCCAAAAACATGTTTTGATGTTCCTTATCCAAGTGGTCATAAGAAATCCTCAATTTACTCCAAAGTTCTTCATTATCACTGCCCCCGGTGAAACTTTGCCCACTTTTCAATTTGCTTAATGCACCTTCCCATATTTCTAATTCCTTGATATTACACAAAAAAGAACCCAATATTTTAAGGCTTGAAGGGAGCCCCCCACAAGCTTTTATAATCTTCATACATATATCTTTGAAATCCTTTGTTGGAACATGATTTGCATTACCGAATGCATGGAACATAAAGAGTTCCCTTGCTTGTTCTTCTTCCAAAGATTTCATGACCACTTTTCCATCCTCACTTACATGAGATTTCAGATTTTGCCAATTTCGACAATTCACAAGTATTTTGCTTTTAGAAGTTGCATTCTTCG
>Ga0209611_10010227_pt1 | contig 13884 bp, 10 predicted proteins | sample S1TSphgellanicum_3_FD_187693 | JGI IMG/M metagenome (GOLD analysis project Ga0209611, IMG submission 187693) | Host-associated microbial communities from peat moss isolated from Minnesota, USA - S1T2_Fc - Sphagnum magellanicum MG (SPAdes) (version 2) | ecosystem: Host-associated > Plants > Peat... | reverse complement strand
AGTAACATATGCATATTGCAAATATGCCTTCAATTGATGGGGCATAAAGCATAAGTTTCTCACAATTACTATGTTGGCAAGACAATTTCTTGGGATTTTGGCAAGCCAAATGCAAAACTAAATAGTTTTTTTTTCCATAGTTGGGCTTTTCACTGCATTTCATTGTTTTAATCTTCACATTGACCATGCAGACCGATTGATATTTGTTAACAAAAGTTGGCCAAATGACCCACAAATTGGATGCATCATGTATGGAGCCCATCAAATTTGGAAGTGCTTCTGAAATTGAATCAATTTTGAGAGAAGAGCTAGATGCAATTCAAGGATCAAATCAAACATGAACAATTTCAATGTCTGTGAGCCATTTTCTATGGCGATGTGATGCAATATTTTCATGGCAATTTGTTGTTTTTTGCAATGTGTAGGTGTTTGCAACTTTTGGTGATGATGTGCAATTGAAGACATGTTCATTTGGTGTTTGTGTTGATGTAATTAGCTATAGCAAACACATTTTTGTTGATGATATGCATTATGCATAGGGCACTTGTTTTGCCAAATCTATAGGTAGATTATATGAATTCCTTGAAAATGATGATTATGCCAAGTGTCAAGGTTCTTGGCAAGAAGACTTGTGGGAACATGGTTTTTGCATGAAAATTGTGATTGTAAAATAACCAAGGTGATTTGGGTTTTTGGAACCTTGAACCACATTTCACAATGTTACATTTGATTCACTAGGACTTCTTCATTTTCATTACCTTAATAATATTATGTAGCATAGTTGTGAAGGTAATTCCACAAAAATACAAATGAATTATATATTCATTTTTCTAACTATTGTAGTAGACAAATAGTTTTGGCATAAATTAAATTATTTTTATTTTAAAAAAATTTAAAAATACTTATTACTTGTGCCAAAATTTTAATAATTATTGTAAAATTAAAAATTGAAATATTCAACTGTCAAGTTTGGACTTTAGACCTGCCAATCTTTGAATTTAAGAATGCAACAATTTAGATAGATTTAGACTATTTCTCAAAGACATCAAAGTTTTGTTTATTATTTTTTATAAACATTGCCTATCAAAAATTTCAGAAATTAAAAACCAATTGTCAAAGTTAAGATTTGAGATTTAATTAATTATTCATTAGTTTGTTGCCAAAATCCATTTTGGTATTACAATTTTGAAGTTTATTAAAGTTCAATGTTTTTTCTTTGTGAAGTCTATAGATTGTCCATAACATTGCTTTAATACAATGCCAATATGTGTTTATGTGAGGATTTATTTTTTCTTTCTAATTAAACCCTTTCACCTTGACTTTATGCAAATTCAAATATAACACATTAAATATAAAAATATAAAAAAATAGACAAAAACATTTATAGAAAAAAAAAACTTGGGGCATTCTATTTGAAGGACTAGCAATACCAAAAGAATTGCCCAATATTAGTTTCTAAATTTGGTATTTGGCCAAACCCCTTAGATTGTTCTCAATCCAGTATTTGACAAAGACCCACCCCCTTATACCTTGCAACACAAGTTTTGAAACACCTTAGCCTGACTCACCCCTTCAAAGGTAAATAAGTCAAAGACCTGGTACTGGCTGTTCTTAAGTTGAAAAAAAAAAAAAAAGGACTTCGCCCCAAAGGGTCTTTCAATCCCTTAAAATTTTACTACCCACACCCACTCCGGATTGGAAGAATCAAATACTTGCACAACACTAGTCTTTAGGGTTTAAATCATTAAATAGGTCTTGATTTTAATTAAACCCATGTATTTGTATGGGGACCAATTCTAAAAATTGAGAAAAAAAAGATTTGAAGCGTTGCAATGGAATTATATTACATTGCAAGTTGTAACCCTATTTTACCCCAAATAAAATGCATGTGTGGGGATTGAACTAAGGCTTGCTTTAGACTGGGAGTCAGGGCTGAAAAAACTTGGGGCCAACTTTGAGCATTTTTGGCTTGTTGTTTTGCCCCAAGTTACTAATAAATGCTAGAACATTGGCGTCAAGATAATAATAAATGCTCGAACAGTGGCCCCAAGGGTTGCAAATTCTAAACCCTAAACCCCAAATTCAATGGTATCCTTCTTTCAGCCTTGGGCGCAATACAAGCCCATAAAGTTCAGAATTTATTAGTAACTTGGGGCAGATTGAAAAGATTTTTTCTCTTTCCATCTTGGCTCCTAGTCTAAAGTCCTTGTGGCTCATTCCAACTTTTGCACCAATAGGAATGGTTGATATGAGTTGAACCTTGGCCCTAAACCCTAAACCATTCACTCCTCATGTGGTGGGCGTAAGGTTGAACATTTCCAAATATGTGCCATGGGATGAGGGCATAGGTAGGGTTTAGGGTTTATGCGGATCTTTTAAATGATAATGAAATGCCTTTGAGTCTAGTTCATCAATAGCCTCTTTCTTTCCCTCCTTGAGTTGTCTTTGTTGGCTTCAAAAGCACAACAAAAAAGAGGTGCAAACCAGTGTTGGGTGGTTACCCAGTTTGATGAGTTAGAACCACCAGTTCTAGTTAGGGAAAAACCCAATCCTAATAGGGTCTGATTTTGGATCCAGTTCTAGACTGGAAATTGGGTTTCGAACTGGACCCAGTTGTGCAATCGGAACTGGAACTGGAACTGGAATTTTTAAAAAGAAAATTGGGAAATAAATAAGAATAGAACCAGGGTCTAACTGGAAGTTAATGGTTGGTTTTGGACTGGGTTACCCAGAACTAGACCAGAACCAGGTCTGATTTCCAGAAATGGAACTGGAACCGGAATTAACTGTTTTCAAGAATTGAACCCAGGAACCTGAATTAATTGTTTCCAAGAATGGAACCCAGGGTTCCATTTTTCTGTGGAACTGGAACCAACACAGTTCCATTCTTTTCAAAGAACTAGAACCAGACGTTCTTCATAAAGGTCAGCCCAACAATATTGTTTTTTACTGGTGAAATTTCATTGAAAAACGATATTAAAAATTAAAAGCTCAAAAAAGAAGCAATTTTGGAGCTTTTTAGTTACTTGAAGTCAGAAAAAAGGGTAAAAATTGCTAGATTTGTATACTTGGGATTCATTGTGTAATAAAATATATAGGAGAAGGATGATTAAATATTTGTACTTTTATTTCTGGTTTATAGCCATGTTTGGCTAAATCTTCTTAGTGATGATCACCACTTTGGCTACAAACAATAGTTCCTGAAAAAATCACTGCCACCCAACACTGGTGCAAACATGAATGAATGAAGTGAATTGAACTCACAAATGACCACAAAATAGTGGTGGGGATTAGCACTTTAAAGACATGTAACCCTGGAAAAATGAAAGATTATGGTACATAATGGCCAATTACCTAAATACCCCATAGTGCACCACAAGTCAATGCTCCACTAAACATGACTAAGATACGTGTTTGAAATTTGAGTCATCCACTAAAAAACTGGTTACCATTGTGAAACAGGCCTTGGTGTAGAACCCATCTTTAACCAGGCTTGCTCCATTCTTGGGTGGAATGGGCATTACCATAGTACATTTTGTGGGCGGAAATTCTATTTGCCTTGATTGTGGCTTCCTTCTTGGTGTCTTCCTAAGAGCATCTCCACCAATGTTCAGTATGTGGCTCTGCACAGGAAATCTTGGATGAGGTTCATGAGTAAATCCAGTGGAAGACTGCTGGGACCCTGGAAAAGACCAGTGTTGGCCGGTTATTGCTTTTGGACCCGGTTATCAACCCGGATCCAGTTCCGGGTAAGAAATAACCTACCTGCCGGATCTGGATATTTTTTATATCCAGATTAAAACCTACCCAGTTGGTATTACTTTCACAAAAAGTAATACCCTATCTATATGTTGGCTGGGACATGTAAGAAATACTTAGGTCGGTTATTTGTTTGACATTCAACCCTAAGCCCTAACCCTTTGTCATCCATTTAGGGCACCAAAAAGTAAAAAGAAAGAACCTTAAAAACTTTGTGCACCCTAAAATCTTTGCACAACACCCATCTCCTTCATCACTTTTGACAATGGCCTTCTTTTAGTTGAGACAACAAATTGATCCCTTCGAGGCTTTCTCTCATCAATTTGCTGTGAACTTCATTTTCTTATGAATATCTCCCATTCAATTTGTCACCATCTCCATTGTGAGTGTTCATTGTAAAAGGACGAAGTTGGATCTTGGAGCGTTGGAGTGTAGGAGCTACATGGGGTTTTGCTCACCTTTAATGCATACTCAACTTCTCAACAATTCAATTGAATTTTGGTGTGTGTTGTGTGTTTGAACCTATTTTTTCTCAATCCGCATTTAGATTTGATTGCCTTGAATGCATTCTCAAAAGTCGATTCAACTTCTAGTGCATGTACATCTATTTCTTGATCAACTTTTGGTTCATGTTCATATACGATTTGTAGTTTTGATTATCCACTTTTCCAACAATGAGTTCAATTCCTATGTTTAATTATGTTTTGAAGTGGTTTGCAAGCTGCTTGATTATCTCTAATGAAGCTCCAATCCTCTTCTCTAGGGTTTAGGCCTTTAGTGGGTTGAATTTTTAATAGATTTAGTGAAGCTCTCTTAATCCCTTCTCTTTAGGGTTTAGGTTCTAAAGGTAATGTTAGTTCAAGGTAGAAACTAGAGATGTTGAAGCTCCATTCTCCATTCCTTCTATTTAGGGTTTAGTTCTTGAAGTGGGTTGAATTCAAGGCCGAACATTGAAGTTCCATTATGCATTCCTTGTTTGATTATCCTTTTCGTGGACTATAAACTATTGATAATTTCCAACAAAGTTTTGGATAATCCATCTATTTAAATATGTTTTTTGTTGGGTTGAGTGAATAGCAGAAATATTGAAATTGATTTTATCTTTCTTTTCAATTTTTCTTTTTAATGACTTGAGTTCAAAGCCCAAACAATGAAAGTTTAATCCATCTTTCTAATTTTGCTACTAAGTGAATTAAGGTCAGAAGTTAGAACATAAACATTGATTTGCCCCAAATTTTTTTAAAAATTATGTTCTATTTGATTTTGTTCTTAAGTGGGTTGAATTTAGAGCAAAAATTGCTTAGATTGAAACTTTTAATTTCAATGAAATCTTGGTGCGTTAAGGACACGAAAAACCACAAGAATAAATACTAAAGGAAAGGTTTTAATTTAATTTCTAAACAAGGAACAAGACAAGATTATGTGATTCCAAAACAAGAACACAAGAATTAAGAACAAGAATGCAAGATGTGTAAAACAAACATGAAAACAAATCTTTATTATGTTAACATATGCAAACATGACTATGAAAAGAACATGACAAGACTATGGTGCAACATTGTGCCTAAGACTTGTGTTGAACAGACTAAAGGAAATGAAAGGTCTTATTCCTATTTATACCCCTTTGGGGACCTAGCTCAAGGAAACTTCCAAGGAGGCTTTTATGTGTGCATCAAGTAAAGAAGCTTTTTAAAAACCTTCTTGATGGAAAGTTGACTATGAATTAACTAAAACTAAATTGGGAGTTAACTTGGATTTAACTTGGAGTTAATTAAGTATTAACTAGGAGTTAATTTGGACTTAACTAAGAATTAATTAAAACTTACTTAGAAGTTAATTAAGACTTAATTGGGTTTTATCTAAGATTTAGTTAAGACTTAACAGAGACTTAATTAAAATTTAACTAAGAATTATGGATGAACATTATGGATGAATTCCATCCATTGGAAGATTGTGTCCAATGTTCACATTTATTACATTTTGTTAAATTATGATGATAATGTTTTTTAGTCTAGATGATATGGAATTAAGTTCATTTGAGGATACAGGCCCACTAGTAGTTGTTTAAGTTTCAACATTTAGTACACCATCTAGTTTTGGTTTTGAAAGCATTGTAACCCCAAGCATTTTGGATCTAGAAGTGGAGGTTACATGGGAGTTGTTGAAAATTCAATTGACTTTCCAGGAAAAAGCATGGGTTCCTCATAGTAGGTTTTTTCTCCCCTTTTTCATAGTCAATGATGGTAGTAAGTTGGATCCTATCTGTGTCATTAGTCATTCTGTTTCACAAACCTATAACTTTGGTAGTACCACTAAAAAGAGGAAAAGTTGCATTATTTATAACCAATAACATGGCGCAACATCTATGAAAAAACATATTTTGTCTAAACATCCAATTGCTTGGTGATGCTGGAAAAGTGTTAATTTAACACTTGTTGCAAAAGAAAATTATCAGGAAAAAGGTAAGCAAAAATTTGTTGTTAGCTGTGGGGCCATCATAGAACATTTTGGCAGTGTTAATCCTTACAAGAAGGATGATTTACAACAAAAAAAATTTCATGGAAGATTTGTTGTTTTTTCCCAAAATTGTTGCCAAAGGTTATATGTTTATTTCATTATGGAAAGTCAATGGTTGAGGCATTTGGTCTTGCGTCAAAATTCCCAAAATTCTGTTTCCTAATCGAAAACAAATGGTGCAACACACCATCCCTTCCCTGGTGGCCAAAACCATGGACCATTATGTCATGTTAACTTTGGATTTTCATGTGACAACATTTGTTTTTATTTATTTGTGGATGTCCTAATCTAGACATGATACCTTTGTGCTTGTGAATAATTTCATTAATCCACAGTGGATACCCTGCCATGTAACAATGGGATCATTTGAAACCATTGATACAACTGGAGTTGCCATGGTAGTGCACGTGAAGGACCTACTTTCTCCTTATTCCTTGTTTAACAAGTTGATTGCATATGTCAAGGACAAAAATGGCAATCTATCCACCCTCACATGAGCTCTTAGCTTTGTGGTCACATGTGCCCCTTTCGGATTTGCAACTCCTTGGCAAGGGAATTGTTTTGGCTAGGCTTTCAACAAAGCATGCCAATATGTTTACAATGATGCAAATGTTTGCCTAGGCTTTTTGGAGGTTAGTTTGAAGCCACACAATTTGCCTTGCAAAAACTAATTATGTGGACTAAGAAATCTAGCAAGGGATGCAATGAATGGAAGTGGGCTTGCATTGATGTAAGGCTTAACCATCGGAAACAAAAAACCCCAGTGAAGACCAAGTTTGCTAACAAGGTTATTCTCTTCCAAGAAACCCTAGAATATCAAAATGCCATTAATTTATGTTATGGTAGGTAGGAGACTCTAGAGTTACAAGGTCGTGTGCTGGTGCATAGACATGGGTAGTTTACAAAACAATATGTGAAACTATGCTTCTTGTTGTGAAGTAATGTATCTTCAATCAAACTCAAAGTTACTAGTTAGTCTTTGATGCCCTAAATGTTGCATTTTCAATTAGTGTTTACATGCAGAATGAAATTCAACAATCTCAAACCACCTATCCAAATTTTGTGAAAGGGAATTTTGAGTTTGAATTGTAAGCATTTCACATGCGTATAATGGGAGAAATCTTACTTGTTTTGGCTTCACTTTTAGCCTCTTCATCTGCTTATAGTTTGAAAAAGGTTCACAACATGTTGGCATTAATGTTGGACCTATTATTTAAGTTTTTGGATGTGGTGAAGGCACTTGTAAGATGAGCCAAAATAATTTAGATGGTGGTAGAATATGATAGCAAGGTTTTGATACCATTGTTGCTAATTGTTTTTCGATTCCAAAATCTTAAAATTAAAACCTTTTTTGAATTAACCACGATTAATGATGATGATTCAATTTTTTGGGCAGTGACCTCTAATGAATACACCATGCATGGGCTGTTGAAAAATGAACTAATTTTATTCTATCACTTGCATGTGAAGCCTAAAGATTGTGCATTGCCCTTCATTTGGTGGCAATTGCATGAAACAAGGTTTCCAAATGTTTCATTTGTGGCATGGCAAATCCTTGGGATTCTTGGGTCCGAGATTGAAATCAAATAAATTTTCAACATAGTTGGAGTTTTGACAAAACATATATTGTTGGACAAAGTTTTTTGAGAATTATAAGATATTGCCCTTGCATGCTCCAAATAGCCTTGCTTCAATTGGAACTCATTTGATGCCTACTCTAAAGGGATTTGTGGTCGAGAGACAAATTCCGAATTTGACTCCCAACCTTTCTTTTGATCATAACTTATTCATTTTAACTATATACGAACAATCCAAGGGCACTTTAGGTAACTACATTTTAAGACCTTTCCAATATATTTTGGGGGCCCAAATTGATGTTTGTTTGCCTTCTCAACTAAGGTTATGAATATTCAAGATTCCCACATGAATGCAACAAAATGGGTGATGCACTCCTACTTGTGAGAGCATGTTTCATTTCCAAACATCTTTTCTTGGCCTCATGTGCTCTTGCACTCCACACTTAATCACAAACCTAATGTTAGGGTTGTGACACTAAATGTTATGTACATAAATGTTTGTGATTGGGTTGAAGCCATGTGTTTGCAAGAGATGACACCATCATTGTATGGGTTTGCCAAGGAGCAAGATGCCACCAATGCAAAGAAAGTGTGTTGGTGGGTGGCCCTAAAATTGGGTTTTATTTATAATGAATCAAGAATTGAAATTCCCTTCAACAAATGACCAAATAACACTAAACAAGTTTGAGGTCTAAAGCATATTTGGTGGGCAAGTTGGCAAATGCATATAAGGTGAAGATTATGATGTAGAAGATTTTTGGGACAATTCAATGAAGATGTCATTTGCGAAAGTGATCCATGACATGTATGAGCCAAATCTAAAGCCACAAATAATTGTTCAACACATCATGCACAAATTGATGAAGCTTCCATACAATTGGACTGCACTTGACAAATGTTATTGAAGGTAGCCATGGATAGTTTGTAGTTGCTACATATGAAATTTTGGTGTAATTTGCATCATCTTTCAAAAATGACATGTTTTGGACTTGTGGATTTTTTATAACCTGATTTTGTCAAGGAATCATGTTGTCATGTGCAATCATATTTGAGATTCGTGAATCTATCTTTTTTACACATTTGAAATTTGTGAATCTATGCTCTATAATGATGATATTTTTCTTGTAAACATAAAATACAATGATCACTTATAGTCTTACACAAATATTATCCATTTGCCACCTATATTTCTTGATTATGGGTGATTGGACCTTCCATTGATAATGTGTTTCAATAAATGTTCTTATACAATTGATAAGAATTAAATAATGGAAAAGAATCAATAGAAACTCATTTGAAGCAATATTTCTTAATGTAAATACAAGCCACTCATTTTTTCAACTTTTTTTGGTTTCCATTTTTTTTTTCAATTGTGGGATTATATTGTACCCAAACTACATTATACATTTTTTTTGTTGAAATTATATTTGAATTTTAAAAAAAAATTAATTCTCTAATCTTTTTGGAACAAAAACAAATTTGAGACAACCTAAAAACATTGGATGAAAAGACTCAAACAATCTTTGTTTTCCATTGCTAAAAGGGTCATTGTGGGGGGATCAATCACATTGGTGGCCAAAAAGAATGGTGACCCAAAATGGTTGTTGATGATGGAAAAGTTGGCAATAAAAAATTCAACAATAAAAAATGTGGTGACCAAAAATGTGATGATCGAAAGTTGGCAACCAAAAAATGTGGTGATCGAAAGCTGTGGAGATAAAAAACATGGCAATTGAAACTTGGCAACCCAAAGCTATGGCAACAAAAAACCAAAGACTCAAAGTTGTGGTGACTAAAAGTTTTGATGACTAAAAATGTGGCAACTAAAAACTAGTGATCAAAACCTTTGATGATTGAAATTTTGGTAATCAAATTCATGTGGTGACCCAAAATTTAGTGATTAAATTATCATGGTGACCAAAAACCTAGTAATCAAATTCCTATGGTGATTGAAATTTTGGTGATTGGATTTTTATGGTGATCAAAACACATTTCAGTCACCACAAGGTTTACAACAACCGAAATGGCTCTAGTTTCGATTGCTAGTAAGCTTGCCTTGGGCAACCCAAGATGCCATTTGATTTAGGTTGACCCAAGTTGACTTTATATTGACATGATGCAGGGCTGCGTTTGCATCCAGATGCATTTGTTGTGTTGTGGCAAACACACAGACATGATGACAACCCTACATTCTATGGACATTGTGTTGAACAACATGATCCAACACTTGAACTACATTGCATATTGTGCATCCCATGGATGTCCTTGCACCTAAGGTTTTCAACCCAAATTCAACTTCTACACATTGTTTAAAAATTTGATTAAAGTTGTGTTCAAAGCATTTGATTAACATTTCATAACACTTTCAAATGTTTTAGATTCCTCCTACTCTTCATATATAGGTTCGAATTGGGTTTCTCCCATTTACCCTCAAACCTTTTTTACCTATTTTGCAACCTTCATAGTTTTTTTAAATCACAAAAATTCCTTCATGCTTAATTTTGAATGACAAGGTGCAACCTAATTAAAAAATATTTGCTTTTGTTTGGGTTATGTGATTTGCCCTTTTGGGAAATATATTTCCAACTACACTATATATGTTGCCACTCACTACTTGTGTTCTTCAGGTATGGTTTCAAGCTTCACAAAAATTTCATTGTCATCCACAACTTTGAATTTTGCAACCATAAGTCCCCATAGAGTAATCCAATCTGAAGGAGCCAAGTTTAGACGCTTGAACCACTCCTTCAATTTACCATTCAAATTCAAATTGGCTACTTGATTAAGTTGTCAACATTGAGATCATGCACATCTATTATTATCTCTAGATTTTCACACCAGTCTTACATACCTTCATGTTCTTTTCCAAAAATAGTTAGTCTAATCCTTGTGGGCTAGTCATTTTTGGCTAACTTCTTACTTCCACTTTATGATGTATTATTTTAGTCCTTCGTAACTAACAACTCTTCACTAGGTTCACAATTTTCTTTCATACAAAACCTCATCAACTACCAGGGATCTCCATGTTAGAGCTTCATTTGGCTCATGTGTCGAACCTAACACATCATCTTGGCTTTCCTTCCTATTGATTTAATGCGCAAAATCCAATCTCCCACATTAAAACTTGTTTCCAAAGTTGGTTGTAAAACCACAGATTTCCAAAGATTACTATTTAGATGTCATCAACACATGGAATAAAATCTTCTTGCTTGTAAATCCCGACTATGCATTTAGGTGAATGGGTGCCTAAATGTGAAATAATGTTTAATCAAAATCTCCCTAGGTGTTTTTTGTCCTTTGCCTTCATTATCAACATTGATCCAAATTGTAGCTTTTGTATAAAAACCATTATGCACAATGCTAACCACCACATCTCCTACTTGTGAATCATCAAGGTCAAAGTTAATGTAGTCAAGATTCACAAAACCGGTAATGTACAAGATCAACACTTCGTATTTTAGTCACCTTTGAAAGCTCTCACTATTAAATCACTCTATTGTAGCTGATGCTTATCTTGTAATCTCATGTCCCACCTTACATAAACTATTTCTAACCTATCCTTCATCTAATAAGAAAAAACGCCAAATTTAGCTTTAATAATCAAAATGGAGGGTGTTAAAGCTTCTTTCACCTAAACCCAACAACTCATCTTGAGTTCTTTTTTTAAAACTTAACTTTCTATTTGTAAACGTAACTACCTCATTCAAAGTGGTTGTACATATTGTTTGTCCAACACTCTTTGCAAGATGTTAAAAGTCCTAAATCACATCGAGCCATAACCATCACCTATCCAAGATTTATTAACCCTCTCAATTTAATTGCCTCAAACTTGTTCTCTTTTTCCTTTGTCTCTCTATAACTACATTTGGCCCCATTTCCTTTTTCTTTACTAGTGCCACCAAGATTATACCCACTTTTTGACCTTCAACTCCTAGTCATTCTCTTAGCAGCTCTCAACTTTGATCCCATCCATTCAAGACACCAAGATAAAATGGCATACGTATCTATAACATTGCAACAAAAGAAAAATCACAAAAGCATGCCATCTCACACAAAAAATTGATAAAAAAGAAAAACACACATATTTCCTGACTTTTGCCAAAAACTCAAAACTTCAAAACAAGTACATTGAAGCTCTTTACATCCTATCTATGTTGACATGGGCCATTTCTTTACTCCCTCCACAACCCAAGGTTCATGGTGTGCCAACCCCTTCTCTCACACACAAAAAGATTGTCTATTGTCCTCATATTGTCCTTCTTAGTTCCTTCTTTTCCATTGATTCCTTATTCAGATCCATGGTTAAGGAAATCTTAGGATCCTTCTTTAGAAGCTTCCATGATCCATGCAAAACCTTCCTCCATAAGTCTCTTCAAAAATTAATTACCTTCATAAGTAATCAGCACTGAATCGATTCAAAATTAATCAGCAATCTTGATCACCCTTCTTGATTACTCACCTATGCCATCCAAATTTGAGAAACAACAGTTTTGAGTAACCTAATTTAGTGTTACATGTGTACCACCCCCCTTGTTGAGTCATTTCTGCCCCTCACAATAGAAACTCATTCACGTTTCACACTGGGATAAACCTAAGCCCTAACCCTAAAATTGGGATATTTCTTCCTGAGTGCTCCCACACATGTCCATCAAAATCTTGTAATATACACTCTCCCTTCTTCATTAGTTTGTTGAGAGTCCACACTATCAAGGATATGTCCTACAAACTGATATGGACCTTCCTAGGACGATTCCAAACCCTTCTTTCTAAGCTTCCAAATCTTCACCCATGTCTCTTGGGGTAGCAGGCTAGCAAACAGTTGTTACTTTTTCCTTACTGCATATCGTTTCTTTTGCCTCTTCTGTGCCTCAAACCACTTTTTTTTTTCAGAATTGAAGCATGCATATGTTCCATAACCATCTGTTGCATTATCTAGGTTGCAAATTGGTCACCTCCCTCTTCATGCTCCAACATCTTGGTCACCTTTTATATTAAATTATATATTTTCAAGGCAGACATTTCTTCCCATCAAATTCATGTATGTTGAAAATTTTATGCTGGACTGAATGCCGCATTGGTATCCAAACAAAACTTTGGGCAATGCGTGGTTCTAGTTGCACTCATACTTTGGGGCTGTGGCCATAGTCCAATCTGTGCTTCAAGGTTTGAATTATATGCTCTACCATTGCATTGCAAATGGGTAGGAGCTGTGTGTTCGTGTTCAATCCAATATGCCTGACAAAAATCTTCAAATTCCCCTTCCCGTTTGCTTCCATTGTTGGTGGCATAATGAGGCACCCCAAACCTACATATGCTCACTCTTAAAATTATTTGCACCAGACAAAGCTCCATGGTCCCAAACTGCTTTAGCTAGACATTAGAGGACCAGTCCAAGGCCACTAACGCATACTTTTTGCCACTCTTAATCCCAGGTAGAGGACCTGTTGAAGGTCACTAACCTATACTTTTCCCACTCTTAATGGCTGGTAGAGGATCTGCTGAATTCAACCCAACCCTAAAAAAACTAGTATGCTATGTAATTTCTCTTCTGCCCATTCATATTCTAAAACTAGTATGCTATGTAATTTCTCTTCTGCCCATTCATATTCTCTGCCTTCCGCTCCCTGCATGCCCTAACCATCTTTTTCACAGTGTTGGATCTATTGTGCCAATTCTATAAGCATTAATTATTCAACAATTCAATGGCACTTAGAGAATTTCCAAAATTTTCTGCCTTTCAATGAACAATGTACATGCAAAATATTTCATAAATAATTAGCAGCTTAGAAGTTTGACAACAGAGATGAGAAGTTTCACTTTCAGGTCATTTTTATGTTGAAAACCTTTGAACTACAAACTTACAGTGTGAACAGAGATTTTAAGGTAAGAAGTGTCAATAAGCAGCTTCATAAGAACAAACTGAAATAGTTTTGAAATGAGCATTAAAAAAATCATGTGAAAAAGATCATACTGCAGTAAAATTAATTGGCAAAGGTTGCCAGCTCTCATATTAATGTACACATTAATTTGG
>Ga0209611_10010225_pt1 | contig 13886 bp, 14 predicted proteins | sample S1TSphgellanicum_3_FD_187693 | JGI IMG/M metagenome (GOLD analysis project Ga0209611, IMG submission 187693) | Host-associated microbial communities from peat moss isolated from Minnesota, USA - S1T2_Fc - Sphagnum magellanicum MG (SPAdes) (version 2) | ecosystem: Host-associated > Plants > Peat... | reverse complement strand
TAGAGCGGCTTCAGCATGACTGGAAAATCGTCGGCGTCCTTCTGGCCGCTCCAGCTCTGTTGTATGCCGAGCATTTGTATCAGCCTCAGGCTGCCCGCCTAGATTGGGCGATTCCAGTCAGGCTGAAGATGCTCTAAGCATGGCCGGACTCCGGCGTCGGGACAAGCGGCTGGGCGTTATCGTTACCTACAGACGCCGATATGTGATGTGCGAGCCGTCCTTGCCGATTGCGTCGAGCGCGGCCCAGAGGTTTGTGGTGTCGTAGAAATCGTCGATCGGGGCGGCGCCGGCCAGGGCGACGCGGGTGGCGGGAATGCGGACGCCGTCGGCCAGGGCAACGGTGCAGCGGCCGCGAGGCTGCAGCGTTTCGGCCAGCAACGCACCGGTTTGCGGATTGAAGAGTTTGGTGCGCGCGTCGGCAACCGCGACCGCCCAGTGCGTTAGCGGTATTGTGTCCGGCGGCACGATCTGGCCGGCGAGGTTGGTGGCATGGATCGACACGCCGCTGGTGGTGCGCGCGGCGTGCACCTCGAACTGCGTGCCATTATCGTTGGTTTCGGTGTCCAGCGCGGCAAAGTTGCCATCACGCCATTGCTCGGTGCCCTGGTGGTGATAGCGGTAGAACGTGATGGGTCCGAAATGGACGCGGAAATCGGCCTCGATGCGGACCGTTAGTGTATTGCTGCGGCGGCTAAAGGTCAGCGTGTGGGAGCCGATTTCGCTGCCGTTGCGGCACACACGGAAGGCGAGGGCGCCGCTGACGGGGACGCCGCTTGCCGCCGCCGCATACGCAGGTGGAACGCAGGCAAGTGCGGCGCCGGCGGCCAGGAATTGGCGCCGCTGGATCATGGCGCGCTGTGCTGTGGCACCGTGGTCTCCGTCGTTCCCATGCCGCCGATACGGCGGGCACGGCGCAAACAGATGCGCCCGGGCGCGTTACGGAACGATGAAAGTTATACCAGGCGGCGCGTCGGGCGCGCTGAGGTGCGGATGTGGCGCGCCCGCGGCGGCCTGGGTGGTGCGCAGCCAGGCGAACGCCGCTACGGCGGCAATCAGCGCGGCGCGCCGCTTCATGCTGACCCGCCCAGCCGCGTTCCCAGCCGCGTGCCCTGGGGCAGGTAACGCGTCGAACGCAGTCCCTGCCTGCATGACCGACATGTGTCCACAAATCGCGCCCATCACCGCCTCCCGCACGTTGCAGAAGCCATACGTGGCGGCGATGTGGACCGGATGCGGGGTGAACCAAAAAATTGAATGCGGTGGCGCGTGCCGCCCCTGACGCGCCTGGCGTCAGACGGTCATGACGGAACCGCCCCAACTTTCCACCAGGGCAGACAGAGCTTCGCCGGTGTCCGGCGTCAGCAGCAGGTCAGGGCGGAGGGCGGTGAGGGCGTCGCGACCGGCGCCGGGCTCGTACGGACAGACAAGATCGACGGCGCCGAATGAGGCGGCGAGCGCCAGGGCGGAATCGTCCGGCGCCTCAAGGCCCAGCACCAGGCGGTCGCAATAGACACGCAAGGTGTCGAGGTCGGCGGGCGGCGGGCCGCCGGTGATCAGGCCGGTGCGCAGGCCGGCGCGGCGCCAATGGGCGATCTGCTGCGCGGCGGCGAGCGGCGACATGATCTTGCGGCGCACCTGACCTTGCGGCGTGAAGATGGCCAGCAATTCGGCGGCGGTCGCCACCGGCATGCCGGTCTGGCTGGCGCAGACCGAGACAGCCAATGCGGCAATGCGAACGGCATCGACGAGGCCCGCGCCGACCGCGAGGCCCGCGGCGATGGCGGAGACAGCGGTATCCCCGGCGCCGGTGAAGTTGAACGGTTCGCCGGCGGCGGGCGGCACGAATTGCGCCTCGCCGGCGGTGACGACGCAAAACCCCTCGGCGCGGCGGTTGACCGCAATGGCGCCGAAACCGTGCGCGGTGCGCAACCAGGCCGCGGCCGCGGCAATGTGCGCCTCGGTGCCGGTGATCATGCCGGTGGCCGCGGCCAGCGCGCGCACGGTGAGGACGGCGACGTCGGCGCCGGCAAAGCGGTCGAGGTCGGTGCCGCGGGTATCGACGATCACCGGGCGGCCGGCGTCGCGCGCGGAGGCGATCAGGCGGGCGGGGATTTTGCCGGCCAGCACGCCCTTGCCGTAGTCGGACAGAACAGTGACGCTGGTGGCGGCGAGGGCGTCGGCGGCGATGCGGAGCATGCGTTCGGCGAGACGGGTTTCAATCGGCGTGGTGACTTCCTGGTCGGCGCGCAGCAATTGCTGCCCCTCGGCGACGAAGCGGCTTTTCACGGTGGTGCAACGGCTGCCTTCCACCAGCAGCCATGGCTCGACATTGGGCTGGCCGCCGATCAGGCCGGTGAGGTCGGAGCCCGCCTGGTCGTCCCCGACGACGGACACCAGGGCCGCCGCGGCGCCGAGGGCGGTGAGATTGCGGACCACATTGCCGGCGCCGCCGGGCAGGGCCAGTTCCCGGTCTACCGACAGAACCGGAACGGGGGCTTCCGGGCTGAGCCGGGTCGCGGTGCCGAACACGTAGCGGTCGAGCATCGTGTCGCCGACGACGAGGACGCTGGCGCGGGACAGTCGCTGGATTGCGCCGGTCAGGTCGGGGCCGGGCGCAGGCGCGTTTTTCATGGGTCTTGCGTACGCTGAATGAGGGGGGACTTCAACTGATCGCGGTGGAAGAAAGGAAGTATTTCTTTTTGAAAAAAGAAACAAAAACTTTTTGCTATTGGTTGCGTACCGACTTGGTTCAGTAGGGGGTGCCTTCGGTTCGCGCGCGCTGGAGGGCTCTTGCGTACCAGGCGAATTCCTGCAGGAACCGATCGGCGCTCTTGCTTAGCCATTCGGCCTGGGGGGCGCCCGTTTCGTCGAGCTGCTGTGCGATCCTGGGGATCGGCAACAGGCTCGGGATGCTTGGCATGCCTAGCTCGGCCAGCACCATGCGGAGCTGCATCGCGGCCCTAACGCCGCCGAATTGGCCGGCGGAATAGCAAACGATGGCGGAGGGGCGCCAGAAATACTCCTCCAAAAAGTAGTCCAGCAGGTTCTTGAGGGCGGGCGGAATGCCGTTATTGTATTCGCCGCTGACAACGATGAAGCCGTCTACCTCGCGATACAGCAAGGCGAGTTGCTCGAGCGGCGCGGGCGCCTGGCCCTTGGGATGCTCCTTATACATGCGGTCCAGCAGCGGGAGGTTCCGCTCCATCGGGTCGACCAGCACGGACTCATGGCCATGCGCGTGCAAGGCGGCCGCGATAAAAAGCCCGGCACGGGCCGCCATCCGGTCGCTGCGGACCGAACCAAGCAGGACGGCGAATTTGAGCGGCACGGTTGCGGACATGGCGGTGTTCAGGCGTTGCCGACCGGGAAACGAGTGATCGTTGCGCTATTTCGGATGGTCTTCCCTATGCGGAGGCGCCGGGCGGGGTGCGGGGCGTGGCGCGGGCGCCGGGCGGCGCTCGGGATGGAACGCTGGCGCCGGGCGGGGCGCCGCATGCACTTCCGACGGGCGCGGCGCGGCGGCGTGCACGGGCGCGTGCTCAGCTTCCCGGGGCGGCGCGGCCGGGCGCGGCACGGGCGCGCGCGGGGCGGCCACATGTCGTTCCTCGCGTGGAGCTGGCCTGGAAGCGGGCGTCGCGGGGCGCGGTGCGGCCTCTGGCCGTGCGGCTGGCGCGCCGGCGGACCGCTCGCTGCGCTCGGCAGGGCGCCTTTGAGATTCACTCGGTGTTACGCGGCCCGGCCCCGCCTCGCGAGGATTCGGCACGGCGGGGGGCCGGGTGTGCGCCTCATTGGCGGGCCGCAAGGGGGGCAGGCCGGGTCGTGTACCGGCCGCCGGTGCGCCGATGCGAGGACCGGGCGCGCCCACCGGGCGCGTGCCACCAAAGCCGGAACGGCCGGCCTCTGCTCCCGCGGGCCGCAAGGCGGGATGCGCCAGCGAGACGCCGGGGCGAAAGGCCGGGCCCGGCGCCACCGCGCCGACCGGGCGTGCCGGCAGGGCGACATGGAATCGGTTGGCCTCGCTTCGGGTGAGGCCTGGGGTTTGCGCCGTCGGGGCGACCGGCAGGCGGCCGACCACGGGTTCGGCGCGGGCCAGCGCCGCCGCGGGGAGCGGCCGGGCAACGCCGCGCAGCGTCACGCCGCGGGCCATGTCCCCGGCGGGGATGACGGTCGCGGCACGTGCGTTGGCAAAATTGTCTACCCGCACGTTGCGGATATTGTTGATGGTGATGTTGCGGACATTGACGACGCTGACCCGGTTGACGTTGCGCAGGTAACCCTCCGACACGTGGTACCAGGGCCGATACGGCTCTCGGAAGCCGAGCGGGACCCAGCCGACACCGCCGCCGCCGCCGAAATAGCCGCCGCCGAAGCCGAGGCCGGCGGTGATGCCGACGCCGATGCCGACGAAGGCGACCAGCGCCGGCGCATACACGGGGTAGGCGTCCGGCGGCGCGTCGGGTGCCGCGGCAACCCAGCCCCAGCGTCCGCCGTAAGACACCCACCGGCCGTAATGGAACGGTGCGAAACCCCAGGGTTGCTGGTCAACCCAGGTCCAGCCCCATTGGCCGACATAGGCCCAGTGGCCGTCGCGGTAGGGCGCCCAATCGGCCGGGACATCGCTTGGGTACCAGACCTGGCCGTAGTCGGAGGTGGCTTGCCAACTGCCGTAACGGGTGAGATCGGCGCCGCCGGTCATGTAGCGGACCTGCTGCGGGCAGGATTCGGGCAGCGGGGGGGCGGCTTTGAGGTTGAGCTGCGCTTGCAGGAAAGGGTCAGGCGCGGCGGGGCCGACGGTGCCGGACAACTGGTCGGTGCCGGTGATGGTGGCTGCCTGGTTGGCGCCAACGGTCAGATTTATGCCGGCGCCGCTGACCTGGGCGCTGCCGGAAATGACGGTGACGGTGGTTGGCGTAGCGCTGTCGCCGGCGACGACGTCGTATTGGCCGGTAGCGCTGATCTGCACGGCGCCGCGCGGCGTGTTCATGGTGAGCGATTGGCCCTGCGTCAGGATCGGCAGGTCGACGAAAATCTCGCCCTGCGCGGCGGTGCTGACGAATTCACCTTGGCCGAGTTGGGTCACGTCCAGTTCGGTGGTTTCGTTCAGCACGAAGTGGTCGCCGCCGACCTCGATGGTGGCGCTGGACTGCGGCTGGGTCCAGAAACTGTCGCCGGTGGTGACGGGGGTGTTGAGGGCGGCCGGCGACCAGTCGGTTTGGCCGGCGGCGTGGGTGCTGACGGTTCCGGCGACCGCGGACAGGCGGCCGGCGACGGTTGGCGGATCGCCTCCTGCTTGAGACGCGTCGCTGGCGGGAGCGGGTTGCGCCCAGGCCGGCACTGCAGATGGCAGAGTTAGGCTGGTGGTTGCCAGCCAGAGGCCTGCGCGGAAAAGCCGGGGGCCAAAACGCATAATGAATACTCCGTGGGATGGCGCGGCATCGCGGCGGATGCCGTCAGGGGTCAGAAGGCTACATTGACTGTGTCAACGTGGCGGAATTTCGTCGCCAGCGTAACGCGGCGTAACCCCGAACAGTTTCGCGGCAGCGGAACGACTTGCCGCGCGGCGAGTGCGGTGGGCAACTGTAACCGGGACAGGTGACATAGTGTGACGCGGTGTGTGCGGGCACTGACTTACGCTGGCAAAACGCACATGTTCAGTGTCAACAGACCGCGCGCGCGGCGCGTCGGCTTTGGCAACGAGAGAGAACATGAGCAAGCGGAGTTTTGGAAAAGCAGCTTTGCCAGCTTCCCTGCTGGCGGCGACCCTGGCCGTGGGCGGCTGTTATTACCCTTACGGCACCTACGGCGCTTATTATCCGGGGTATTACGGTTATTACGGCGCCTACGGATATCCGGCTTATGTCGGCACCGGCATTGCTATTGGCGGCTGGGGCTGGGGCTGCTGCGGCGGCTGGGGCTGGCGCGGCGGTTACGGCTGGCGCGGTGGCTGGGGCGGATGGCACGGTGGCGGCTGGGGCGGCTGGCATGGTGGTGCCGTGGCGCATGGCGGCTGGGGCGGCTTCGGCCACCGCTGAACGATAGGTCAGACCACAAGCCCGCCTGGCGGGCGGGCTTATGGTCCGCGCCGAGAGTCGCTGGTTTTTGCGGCGATGGGCATTTTGCGGCGATCGGACGGGCGGGAGGTGATGGGCTGGAGCCCAAACCTATGACGTGTGGGCTGAAGCCTACCCTACGACTATGGCGATCATGCGGTTTCAACAGCCTGGGCACTAGCGTGTTGCGGCGCGCCCAATTAGGGCGAGGCGATGGACGAGACGGACGAAGACGACGACCACACCTCCGGCCGCGGGGCGCTCATCGCCCTCGGCGTGGTGGTTGTGCTGGTGGTGGGAGGCATCTGGCTTGCGCACGTCCTGGGCGGGGCGGCGTCGGTGCAGGACTGCGTGGCCTCGGGCCGGAGCAACTGCGCGCCGGTTCATACAGTGAACTAGGTCCCGGTCGTCGGTCTTCGGAATACCCGAACGGCTGACGACTGAAAGCTGGCGTGTATTCATCTGGTGTGCCACAACCTATGCGTGCGTTTGGTTCTGCTCGCCGCTGGTTTGATGCTTGCTGCTTGTGGGGGTCCGGCGAGGCCGCCGCAGGCCCCTGAAGCGGCGGCTTTGTCGCCGTACCGCGTGCAAGTGGGCGACGAACTGGCGGTTCGCCTGTTTCTGACACCCGAGCTGAACGAGGACGTGACGGTGCGTCCGGACGGGCGGATTACCACGGAACTGGCCGAGGCGGTGCCCGCCGCGGGGCGGACGCCGGAAGCCATCGCGGCCAGCCTGCGGCAGGCCTATGACGGCGAATTGAAGGACCCGCGCATTGTTGTGGAAATCCGCGCCTATGCGCCGGTGCGGGTGTATGTGGCGGGTGAGGTGAATGTGCCCGGCGAACTGACTTCACAGGGGCCGCCGCCGTCGCTGCTCGCCGCCATCGCGCGCGCCGGGGGTGTGCGGTTGAGTGGCGATACACATCGCGTGCTGATCGTGAGGCGAGGTGCGGACGGCAAGCCGCTGGTGCTATCGACCCGCTACGCGGCGGCGTTTTCGGGCCGCGATCCGGCGGCGGACGTGGCGCTGGCGCCGTTCGATGTGGTGGTGGTGCCGAAGACGGGCGCGGCGGAATTGTATGGCTGGTGGAACCAGCACGTCCAGCAATTCGTGCCGGTGAGTTGGGGTTTTTCGTATAACGTGACTCCCTTCGTGAATACGTCGAAACCTTAGGGCGCGATCGGTTCAGGTTGATTCGGTTGAACGGTCGACCGCGCTCTAACGCGTTGTTTGAGAGCGTGAGCAACGCCGACGGTTATTCAACCTCAAGCGATCACGCTCCAAGGGTGCAGCCTTCCGCTTTGGCGCTCGGCGGCTTCCTGCTACAGGCCGCTTGCGGTAGGGCGGAGGCTTTGCGTTGGGGCGGTATCTGGTGACCGGCGGGGCCGGCTATGTTGGCAGCCACCTGGTTCTGGCGTTGCTGGATTCCGGCCACGAGGTGACGGTGTACGACAATTTGCGGCAGGGCCATCGCGGCGCGGTGCCGGGTGCCGCGCGTCTGGTGGAGGCGGATATCGGCGATGCGCGGCGGCTGGGCGGGGTGCTGTCGGACGGGCCTTGGGACGCGGTATTTCATTTCGCGGCGCTATCGCTGGTCGGCGAGAGCATGAAGGTGCCGTTCCTGTATTTCATGGAAAATGCCGCCGGCGGGTTTAAACTCATTGAAGCCTGCGTGCATCATGGGGTGACGAAATTCATCCTCTCCAGCACCGCGGCCTTGTTCGGTAATCCTGAGCGGATTCCGATTGCCGAGAACGAGCGGGTGGATCCGGGTTCGCCGTATGGCGAAAGCAAGTTGATGATCGAGCGCGCGCTGCATTGGGCGGGCAAGGTGCATGGGTTGCGTTCCGCGTGTCTGCGCTATTTCAATGCGGCCGGCGCTGATCCCGCGGGGCGGGCCGGCGAGGATCACACCCCGGAGACGCATCTCATTCCGCTGGTGATCGACGCGGCGCTGGGCCGCAGGCCGGAGATTTTCGTGTTTGGCCATGATTATCCGACGCCGGACGGTACCTGTATTCGCGATTATATTCATGTGACCGATTTGGCGGACGCGCACTTGCGCGCTTTGGCGACGCTGGATGCGCGGAGTGTGACGTATAATCTGGGCAACGGGGAAGGGCATTCCGTTCTGGAAGTGATCCGGTCTGTCGAGCGGGTGAGCGGGCGGAAGGTGCCGATGCGGATGGGCGCAAGGCGGGAGGGTGATCCCGCGGTGCTGGTCGCGGCCGCCGATCTGTTACGGTCAGATACCGGTTGGTCGCCAAGTTACGCCGACTTGGACGAGATCGTGAGAACAGCATGGCAATGGCGGGAAGCCCATCCCGCCGGATACGGAGAATAGCAAAAGTTTTTTGGTTCTTTTTTTCAAAAGAGAACTACTTCTTTAAGGATTTGTGATGCAGCTTTTCGTCACTGGCGGCTCCGGCTTCGTAGGCCGCGCCCTGATCAACGAGTTCGTTACGCGCGGCGTGCCGGTTCGCGCGCTGGTGCGATCGGCTGCCGCCGCCGATACCGTGCGCGCGCTCGGCGCCGAGCCGGTGATGGGCGATCTCACGGCGACGGCGGCGATGCTCGCCGGAATGCAAGGCTGCGACATTGTTGTTCATGCGGCTGCGAAAGTCGCCGTGTGGGGACGGCAGGCGGATTTTTTCGCGGACACGATCCAGGGCACTCGTAATGTGCTTGCGGCCGCCCGCGACGCGGGGGTGGCAAGGTTTGTTCATATCGGAACCGAGGCGGTGCTGGCGGGCGGCGGGCCGATTGTGGGCGCCGACGAGCGCACGCCGTATCCAGCGGTGCCGAACGGGCTTTATCCGTGGTCGAAAGGGCAGGCGGAGCGCGACGTGATAGGGGCGAACACGGCGGATTTTGCGACGATTTCGGTGCGGCCGCGTTTTGTGTGGGGGCGTGGCGACACCACGCTGCTGCCGCAACTTGTGGGCGGCATGCAGAGCGGCGCGTGGGCGTGGTTCGGCGGCGGGTCGCATTTGATATCGACCTGCCATGTTCGCAACGTGGCCGAGGGCGTGCGGCTGGCCGCCGAGCGCGGGCGGGGTGGCGAGATCTATTTCGTCACCGATGGACAGCCCGTGGTGTTTCGCGATTTCCTGACGCGGCTGGCGGCTACACAGGGGGTGGTGGCGCCGGCGCGTGAGGCGCCGATGTGGGTGGCCAAATTTGCGGCTTCCGGTTGCGAGTTCCTGTGGCGGACATTTTCCCTGGCCGGTGCGCCGCCGATTTCGCGCACCGTGGTCAACCTGATGTTTGAGGAGGTTACCGTCAACGATCGCAAGGCGCGCGACGAACTTGGCTACACGGGCGAAGTCTCGATCGAACAGGGTTTGGCGGAACTGGCGGCCGATCACGCGGTGTCGCTGTCATGAGTCGGACGCGGCTGGCGGTGAGATTGTGGGTGGCCGGCGGGGCGTTGCTGCTGTGTGTCGGCGGGGTGCTGTATGGCTGCTCGGGTGATCCGGCCACCCTGTCGGTTGCCGATGGCATCGGGCCCAATCCGAAATTGCCGCCGCCGGTGCATGCCATGCTGCCCACCGTCAGGGTGGCAAGCGTCGTTGGATGGCAGAATGGTGCGATGCCAACGCCCGCGCCCGGCCTGAAGGTGGCGGCATTTGCGCGCAACCTGGAACATCCGCGCTGGCTCTACGTGCTGCCGAACGGCGATGTGCTGGTGGCGGAAACCGAAAGTCCACATTACGAAGCGGATTCAAAAGGCTTTCGCGGGCAGGTCGCGCGCTGGATCATGGGCGCTGCCGGGGCCGGTAATTTAAGTCCGAACAAGATCGTTCTGTTGCGCGTGACCATTGCCGGCGTCGAGCGGTTCGATTTTCTGCAGGCGCTGAACTCGCCGTTCGGCATGGTGCTGGTCGGCAACGATTTTTATGTTGCCAATACCGATGCGATCATGCGGTTTCCGTATCATGATGGCGATACCGGCATTTCCGCGCCGGGCACCAAGCTGGTTGACCTGCCGGGCGGGCCGATCGATCATCACTGGACGAAAGGGCTTGTCGCCAACGACGACGGGACGAAACTCTACGCGTCCGTTGGGTCGAACAGCAATGTGGGTGAGAACGGCATGGCGGCCGAGGACGGGCGGGCGGCGATTTGGGAAATCGACCGGGCGACCGGTGCGCACCGGGTGCTGGCGAGCGGGCTGCGCAATCCGGTGGGGATGGCGTTCGAACCGGCGACCTCCGCCTTGTGGGTTTCGGTGAACGAGCGTGACGAACTCGGCAGCGACCTGGTGCCCGACTACATGACGCGGGTGGCGGATGGCGCGTTCTACGGCTGGCCATATAGTTATTACGGTCAGCATGTGGATACGCGGGTGCAGCCGCCGCGCCCCGACCTGGTGGCGCGCGCCGTGGTGCCCGATTACGCGCTGGGGCCGCATACGGCGTCGTTGGGGCTCACGTTCTCGCACGCGAGCGCGCTACTGCCGCCTGGGTTCGCCGATGGCGCTTTTGTCGGTCAGCACGGCTCGTGGAATCGCTCGCCGCCCAGCGGCTACAAGGTGATTTTCGTTCCGTTCAAGGATGGCAAGCCGGACGGGCCGCCGGTGGATGTTTTGACCGGGTTTCTGGACGCGCAAGGCCAGGCGCAGGGGCGGCCGGTGGGGGTGGTGTTGGATAAGGATGGGGCGTTGCTGGTGGCCGATGACGTTGGGGGGACGGTTTGGAGGGTGACGGGGGTGGGGCCGTAGAAGAAGAAGCAGTTCTTTCTTGAAAAAAAGAAATACGTCCTTCCATTACGCTCGCCGCCGACGTCGTACGAGCTTTCGCAAGAATCCAATCGCATCGAACACGCGCAACGATTGCGCGAGCGTTGCGTAGGCGAGGAGGCCGACGGCGATTAGCGCGCAGAGGTTTATCACGGGGACGTGGCAGCCGGGGCGTGGTACTAGCCAGGCGCGCATTGCCAGCAGGGCGGCGGCCATGAGCAGGGTTGCCAGCATCATGCGGGCGAGGCGGGAGACTAGCAGGCGGTCGGGGCGGAGATAGTCGCGGCGGCGTAGCATGAAACTTAGCAAGGCCACGTTCAGCCAGGCGGCGATGGAGGTGGCGGTAGGCGGGCCGACATGTTGCAGCGGGCCCATCAGTGCCAGGTTGAGGCAAAAGTTTAATAGCAGAACGAACATGCCGACGCGCACCGGGGTTGACGTGTCGCCCTGGGCGAAAAAGCCGGGTGCGAGGATTTTCACCAGCACGAAGGCGGGCAGGCCGGACGCGTAGGCGGCGAGTGACTGGGCGCTCAGCGAGGCTGCATGATGTGTGAAGGCGCCGCGGGCGAACAGCACCTGCATGATCGGGTCGGCCACGATGGCCAGCGCGAAGGCGGCGGGCAGGGTGAGCACCAGCGCGTATTCGATGGCGCGGTTCAGGCTCTCCCAGGCGCCCGGCTTGTCGCCGGCAGCGATCTGGCGGCTCAGCAGCGGCAACAAAGCGGTGCCGACAGCGGTGCCGAGAATGCCTAAGGGTAGCTGGTTGACGCGGTCGGCGTAATACAGCAGCGAAACGGACCCGGCGGGCAGCAGGCTGCCGATGAACGTGTCCATGGTGAGGTTGAGCTGGGTAATGCCGGCGCCGACGAGGCCTGGGGCCATGCGGCGGAGCAGCAGGCGCATGCGCGGCGTGAGGCGCGGGCGCGGCAGATGCAGGCGCATACCCGCCCGCGCAGCGGCCCCATAGAGCAACGCAAGTTGGGCGATGCCGGACGCCGACACGCCAAGTGCGAGGGCGTGGCCGGTGGTGGGCAGAACATCGCGCAACGCCAACATCGCGCCGATGGAAAAGGCGTTGTAGAGCAACGGCGCGGCGGCGGCGGCGGTGAAACGATCGAGCGCGTTCAGCACGCCGGATAGCAGGGCAGCGAGGCAGATCAGGATCAGATACGGAAAGGCGATGCGCGAGAGCGTGATTGTCAGCGCGAATTTCTGCGGGTCGCGGGCGAAGCCGGCGGCGATGACGTGCAGGATGCCAGGCATGAATATTTCGCCCAGGATGGTGAGCATCAGCAGCCAGAAGGCCAGCACGGCGGCGGCCTCCTCGGCAAAGCCGCGAGCGACGTCCTCGCCTTCGGTGGTGAGCAGGCCGGAGAAGACGGGGACGAAGGCCGAATTGAAGGCCCCCTCGCCGAACAGGCGGCGAAACAGATTGGGCAGGCGGTTGGCGACAAAGAAGGCGTCGGCAACCGGGCCGGCGCCCAGCAAGGCGGCAATGATCATGTCGCGCGCGAAGCCGGCCACGCGGCTCGCGGCGGTCCAGGCGCCGACGGTGAGGGCGCCTTTTAGCACGAAAGGGAAGGCAGCAGTTCTTTCTTGAAAAAAAGAACCAAAAAACTTTTTTCTGTTGGCGGCAGAACCGGATTCGCAAACTTAGAACTTTCCACAATGATCATATTAAAAGCTCCCGCTTCTGTCCCGAGTTTGCGTTGTGTCCAAAACGTACGATAGGTCCGCTGGGATTGAAGGGAATCCCGCTATCTCGCTGGCTGCGTCACAGCAGCATATCCAAATCGATGTTCGGCTGCTGGTTAGAGGTAAGCTCTGAAAACAGATATTCAGCAACTGGATCTAACTTGTTATCTGCCAACTCTCCAACAATCTCACTGAAGCGTTTCCGAATTTCTTCCTCCGAGGGAATGATGCCAGATGCTATATTAGGTAACGATTCTTTCAAGATAGCGATTCCCGTTGGTCGGTCCTTTAGCGTAACTTTACTCCAATCGCGCGTCTCGCACCAGTCGAATATTTCTTTCTGGGTAAACTTCAAATCCCGCATAATAGCGTTTTCTATCGAGTCAAGGTGGTGCTTGCCGGAGGGCCCAGCTTCCTCAGCCAACTCTCGAATTATTCGCTTGACGGCTGCGTAATACGCCTTTTTTGCAAACCGTTCCGCATTCGGGGCATTGATGAAATCCTCCCACACAAATTGAGGTGCTTCCCGCTCCAGAATTTGTCCGGCGAGTTGGCCACCTTTGTTCTTGACGCGGAAGCTGAAGAGTATTTTATTCATTGTGTTCCCCTGTAGCACCTGCAATACCCAAGCCTAATACCACCTTGCATTGAATTTGGTTTCTTGGTCAAGTAAGGAAATATTTGTTTTTTGAAGATAAAGAAACAAACACATTTATTCTATGGCAGACTTGTCCGGAGCAACAACACGTCCCGAAAAGAATAAAAGTTTTTTGGTTCTTTTCTTCAAAAAAGAACTGCTTCTTTGGCTTTAGTGTGTCAGCCGGGCGAGTTGGCCGCTGATGTCACCGAGCTTGGCGGATATTGTCACGACGGCGCTCAGGGCCAGCAAAGTCAGGCCGACATTGGCGCCGACCATCCAGGTCAATACGCAGACGCGCGTTTCGATGCCGGCAAGGCGGGATTCAAAACCCGCGGCTTCCTCGGCAGCCTTCTCAGCCATTTCCTCGCCGGCACCCGCGGCGATCAAGGCGCAGCGCAGCGCGCCGGCCTGCATTGCCATTTCAGGGCCCTTTCTGTCGCGAGTCTCATCGATATGCGGCGTCACCCTACTCGTTTTTCAGGGGCCGGGACAGCAATCTTGCGATGGCTTCGGGGAGTGTTACCCGGCTACCGAGCAGGTCCGCGACGGCGCGGATGATGGGTAGGTCGAGTGTGCCGGCGCGGGTGAGGATGGCAGGGGCGGTGCCGAGGGCTTCGACCACGGGGCCGTTGGGGGGCAGCAGATCGGCCAGCGTGCGGCCCCGGCCTAGGCCGAGGCCGAGCGAAAAGTTGCGGCTGGTGGGGCCGGTGCAGGTGAGGACCAGGTCACCGAGGCCGGAGAGGCCCGCGACGGTGTC
>Ga0209611_10010224_pt1 | contig 13888 bp, 10 predicted proteins | sample S1TSphgellanicum_3_FD_187693 | JGI IMG/M metagenome (GOLD analysis project Ga0209611, IMG submission 187693) | Host-associated microbial communities from peat moss isolated from Minnesota, USA - S1T2_Fc - Sphagnum magellanicum MG (SPAdes) (version 2) | ecosystem: Host-associated > Plants > Peat... | reverse complement strand
CTGCCGGTGGAGTCCTCAGTTTGGGGCTGGAAAGTTTTGGGATAACCTTTACTGCAAGCCCCATTCACCATGCAAGGACATGAGGGATGTAAGGCCCCACATGGCCCATGTAACATGTGAGATGTCACAATGTTGTAAAGCTCGGGGTGGGTGGATTTGTCTGGAAGCTTAACACACACGATCCAGTCATAATCGTTGTTGTCACTGGGCTTGTCTTGGCTGCGTAGAATGATCAAAATGTGATCGTGCGATAAGCCCCTCTTCTGCCATTCTACCGCATGGATGTCTGCCATCATAGTGCCCAAAACACCACTCTGCAAAAGGTTTTTGAGGAGGGCATTGAGCTTCATGTTGAACACCCTGGATGTCAAGTCAGGGCGGTCGTTGGCTTCCTCCCCAGGCCTCAGCTCATGCAAAATCTCTGGCCAATTTAGGTTGCACGTCATGGTTATGAATAGGTTAGGTTTCCCAAACTTTCTGACCAAGGCCATGGAATCCTGGTAGAGCTGGTTCATATGGTGGGGGCTACCAGCAAAAGTGGCTGGAAGGATCACAATGCGCCCAAAGTTGGTGTTGTTAGCCCCGTCTTGCTGCATGGCATCTACCATTCCTTTATATTGGTCAGCACGCAGGGTGGTCTGGTTAAGGCGCACCCACCGCAGCCACTGCCCCTCAACCTTGGAGTACTGGTCAACCACCCACTCTTGATATAACCTCTTGCCATAAGTGAACGTGTTGTTGGTGGGAGGGTTGCGGTCATGCATGAAGTAAGTCGCGTATTCCCTGGCAGTAACCTTGTGAACGATGCGCCCTACGACAGCTCCTCTGCCTCGGCCCCTACCCCTACCACAAACCCTGCCCCTATCCCTGCCCCTACCTCCACCATGCTCAGGGTCCACTGCCAGCTCTGCATCAGGCTGCTGCTCATCTTCTGATGGTTGCTGTTGCTCGTCCTCAGAGCTTAGCCCATCCACAACCGCAGGGGTAGCGCTAGTAATATTTAAGTGCCAACTGGGTTCTCCATGTGGGTGGAACATGACAAAATGCAGAGGGTCATAAGCATAGTGGGCATCACTAATCTTCCATAACCCCCCGCCCCTAGCCCGCACCTTGATATCTCGTGGATTGCTATCTTCAGGGTCACCGTCTGGGTCACCATCGCCTGTGAGTAGGCACAAAAGGGAAGACAAATCAGGCACAAAAAACCAAAAACCAAAAACCAACCATGTAACCACCCCATTCACTCACCAAGCATTAGGCCGGCCACCTCATTGGATGTGGGGGCGTTGTAGCGGCGACGGTCAACGCTGCCATCAACACGGATGACAATCTCATAGTTAGCCAGGTCTTGAGGGGGCAAATCCATGGTTTGCACAAAGCGCTGAACCTAGACATTGCTCCCCAAGAGCATTTGCTGCAGCTCCTGTAAAGTGCAACGGTCCAGGTCTACGTTGCCCTGACCGAAAGTAACAAAACGGGCAGCTGCTTGAACATCCGCATTGTCTATGATATACAACTGGGCAAACTAATGGGGGCTCCCTTGAGGAGGTGCTAATGACCCCAACAAATGATGCACAGCGCCCCTTATAGCAATCATACTGACCCCATCTGCGGGTGACTGAATGTTAATGCTAGAGGAGGCCATCTGCAAGGAGGATTTGTATTTCTGGATGTGTTTGCGAAAAGATATGGTGGCAGGGGGGAGGTGTGCACCATGGGCAGGCTCAGAAGTGAGCAAGTCACGCAATGGTTGAGGAGGAGAAACGGGGAAGAGGGCCTCACAGCTGTAAGATTTGCCTTTAGCACAGCAAAGGTTTGCATGTCCCCGGGAAGCCTCATCAGGCCAAATCATAGCTCAGCACTGGTAGCACTCAGCTGTCCTACCATCTATGTCAAGCACTGGAACACTAGCCTCATCAAATTCTAAAAGGGGGACATAGGCTGCTGTGTGCAAATCTTGCTGACCCCGCGCTTGTCGGTGCCGCTTGCGGTTGCGGTCTCGCTGCTACTGGCGCTGCTGGTCTATCAGGCAGGCATGGGCCTCTGCATGCTGCTCGCGATCGCGGTCTTGCTGTTACTGCCGGGCTACGGTGGACATGTGGTCCAGATAGTTCCGCTGGCGGTCAGCAGCAGGAACAGGCTGTGAAAAGCAGATTGGGGAATCTGCATTTGAGACTGTCACCAACTGAGTGACTAATTCTTGTTGCTGTTCTTCACAGTTTTCTTGTTCTCCGTTCATCACACAAAATCCTTGGAAGAATCTACCGAACAATTCAAATTGTTGTGCCAGACGAAAATTCTCGTAGAATTCTCAAAACTAGGGATGAAGCACGGATCAAATCCCCTACTTCTTTTCAATCCTTTACTTTGTTGAAATGTTCAAAATGTCTGCAGTTTTTGGGTCCTTCATTTTCAAGAGTTAAGCATAATTTTTCATTTTCATTTTTGGTTGTGCATTACCCTTAGTAAGGCCCTTGGTTGCAACAAATCTTTCTCAGAACCTGTGCAGCCCAACCAAAAGTCTCATGAGCACAAAGTCATCACAAACTGGGATAATTTATACTATCAATTGTGAAACCATAAGTTTCAGGGGTACAACACACCAGAACCCTTTAGTAGTCAGCATGCAAAAGGAAGAACCACTGCCTACTGAGATGAGAACTAAAGGTCAGGGGTTGGATTTTACAGGAATCCATTGAGATGGATCTTCCTTCACTGTTGCAGTTTCATATATGGCCTTGTAACTCCGACATATCTCCAAGTAGTCCTGACTATGTGAATAGTACCTGCTCAACCCAAACATTAACCAAGCATTTGAGCATCTGGAAACATTACTCTTCTCCTTCTGTAGCCCCCATTTCCTATATTAAATTCAAAAAGTAGCCCACAGTTTTTGTATCATGCAGTGTGATACCCAAACCCCACTTTGGGGACAGAATCTCAGGTGCCACTGCTGCCAGTGGTGATGGTGACATTGTGCCCACACTCTCCCTCTCTCCAGCCAATGTCATGCCCTCCCAGGCTTCGATTGATGCCATGCAAATGGATGCTTATAACAAGAACCAGGTTGCCACCGCTGCTTCTCAGCAGCAGCAACAAGTACACTCTGACCTCATTCTTCAATTTTCTCATTGAAGAAAATGTTTAGAAATCCTGTCAGAATCTGTGGGAGTCTGTGTACCCCATTCTTCCTTCTTTCCACAAATCCAGTGTTGAGGTTTTTGCTGATTGGAAGCTTTTGAGGATTCTGGTTTGAAATATATTGCTAGGTTGATTGGCTCCGGAGTATGGCTCAGCAGCAACAGCAGCACTTCCTGCAACAGCAAGTGGCAGAGGTGGCAGCTTACACAAATGCCACAAATAAGAGAATGGGGAATGGATCAGCAAGGCCGAATTGGGCATGGCAGGACAAATGGGTCCTGGAGCTGCTGCTGTTATGGGGGCTGGATTACCAGGGGGCATGCATGGCGGTGGATTGGCAATGGGTTTGGGAGGATTGAGGGGAGGACCTATGGATGTCAACATGGGGCTGGCTCCTGGATCGCCACCCACTCCAGATTCTGATGGCCTTTCCGAGGGAGAAAGAGGGGCCCTGATGGTCCTGTTGAGAAAGTTGTTGAGAGGCGGCAACGCCAAATGATAAAAAACAGGGAGTCTGTTGCCCGATCCCAAGCTCGTAAGCAGGTAGGTATATATCAGCACAAAAGTTACCTGTCAATATCACAGTAGAGTATGCAATAATCATTCATGAGGAAATTACTTCCTGTCAAGTCTGAGCCAGCAATTTGAAATTCACACAAAACACAGGATCATTGCTCCAACTGACTAAAAAGTCATGCAAAAAGTCTGTGCAGATACATAATGCTGCTGAAGCATCTTTGTCCCATTCTCTTTGAACTTTTTGGTGAAATGCTGCATCATATGTATCTGCACAGTGTGGGAGACTATTGTGGGAATCACAGGCATATACAGTGGAGTTGGAGGCAGAGGTGAACCAGCTGAAAGAGGAGAATTCACGGCTGAGGAAGCAGCAGGTATGATGTGTGCAAAATGTGAACTTCAGGAGAGCTTGGAGAAGAAGGCAAGTTGTTCCCTTGATTTGCTTGGTGCGCGATGGCAAGAGCGGTGGCGGCGAAGGGAGAGCTTGGAGAAGAAGGTGGTGCGGCCTCGTTTATATCTAAACTATCTGGTATATTCAGAGGCCGGGCCGGTTCTGCCATTTGCTTGGTGCGGCCTCGTTTATATCTAAACTATCTGGTATATTCAGAGGCCGGGCCGGTTCTGCCATAGAAAACAACACTGTTCCATAGCAGACAATTCCACTGTGGGGACTTAGTCTGTCTGTGTGCAGATTGCCCTGTCACAGACGGACTAAGCGAATTAATATATTAGATTGGAGTGCTAGGTAAGAGGAGACAAACATGTCACATTTTCAATATCCACCTGCACTATTTGTGTGAAAGCACAGATCTGTGCTTTCACACAAATTTAATGTTGTGCAAAAAACACAAATTATGAGTTGTGAATGGACACCATCTTCAACAAATGGCTTTGCCTCCTACAAAAACTTTCCAATTAAAAATACCATAGTCATGGTCTCATCTCCAACCTGAAATTTAGGGTTTTAAATACAACATCCATATTTTGCAAACTTTCCAATAAACCTAACCTTGCAACATTCAAAAGCTTATGCATGAAAGGTTGGTAGAATGGAAATAGGAAAAGTAAGGCACAAGACAATGATGATCCAATTTTTAGGGAACATACTTTAGCATCTTGAGATTTGGCAATGTCAGCAACAGGACACACAATGTCGAAAAGCTTCATGATGGTGGCACCATCATTGCAAATCATGGATGTTCGTCTGTCATCATGAATGAGCTTATCCATTCCTCTTGGTCCTAGACTGGTTGTAGAGCCCATTGAATGATTGGTAATGCATGAGCTAACTTTTATGCAGTATGTGTTAGCTTAATTCGTTAACGTGCCTTAACTCCAATTCACCAGTATTCAACACAAGAAGGAAAAAGGTAGTAATTGTCATAAACAACAAGACAAAACTTCATGAATAAAATAGAAATAGACCAAGAAAATCCCATGAATTGGCAAAATCAAGTTCTGGAATATTATGGGTGCCCCTTATAAAAAGTTATGGAATAATGACTTACATAATAACAAAATTTACATTTACATGGTTTACATTTACATTTACAAAACCTCAAAATTTAGCTAACCTTTAAATCATAGCTGCAATAATGTTTGCAAATACAATGTCACATATGTTTGCGAAAAAAATCATATTACGTGGCATGAAAGGTCAAGCTATCAATCGTAATCTTTACGACATGATCTATCGAATCTCTTGCACAATAGTAACACGTGTATTTTAGTAAATGTAAATAATATATGTTACAAGTGTACAAAATGTGATCTAAAACAAGTTACAAATTAATCCATAAAGTTACAAACAACAAGAAACAATGGAATTGGTTGTGAAAATTGGCATGTTACATGGATTGGAAATTCCACCATAGTGAACATGGTAAATCCAAAATAAGTTCAAGGTATGTTCCCAACCCTTGTAAAATTAACGTCGCTTGGCACTATTTACTCTATTACACCACTTGAAACTTCTTGCATAATTTGTTTTATGTTGGCGAGCATGTCCATTATTCAAAATGGTTGATAGACTACAACAGTTTGAATAGGATTGTTGGTTGTAGCTTCCATTGGAATTTAGTTAGAAGGTTGACAATCTTCCATGTCATGTGATTGTATTAGTTTTGTAACAGATCCATCGCATACCATGTTGTGGTCCTCCAGCTTTCTGCACAACTACAACCGATGCTTATCTTCACCATCTGCAATTGGTCCTAGGTTGCCTACAGTGACTAAAATTAATGTGAAAAGGTCAGAGCACTAAACCCCAACTATTCTTTAAAATTAACTATAACTTTTTATAAACTTAAACCAACTTTCTTTCTAAACTTAACTACATCTCTCTAAACTTAACTATAACTTTCTATAAACTTTTTTATTTACCTTCTCTTTCAATTTAACTTCAACTTCTCTTTAAACTAAACACCACTGATTTATAACTGGCAATGAGGAATACCTGCACTACAAGCAATCCAACCACTATAATAGTCCTCTATGTATTTCACCAGGCTAGACATGTGCTACTACAATGCATCATCCTCGTTTGGATTGTCCTTTTGTTGTCACAACTAGGTGAATTTTTGCATGTATCCAACAGCCATAACTTGCATTGTTTTTTAATGGATAAATTATATCTAAACAATGTACAGATCCTACCACAGCTCCATAGGGCCTTTGAATGTTTCAAATGCCACTTCCACTTGCCGCCTCCAGTCCTAGCATGAAACAAGAATAGTCATAGCACCTGCAAACAAAAAATACCCCTCCTCTTGTAACATCCGTTTGACTACACACCACAAGCCAACACTTAGCCCTACTTACATCCATTCTTGTATGTTCTTCTTTGTCCCTCCTTTAATAGGGTCAACAAGTGCTTGTCCTTTGCCTTGTGCAAATAAAAACATCTTTAGCAATAGGACATTGAATGGTGTTGGTTGTGCTGGAATTGTTTTCTCCATGTTGTGAATTGCGACCACCACAGTATCAACCTCTTCATTGCTTGAACCCATCATCATCTGGGACAGGAAACCTGGCTCTTGGGACGGTTCCATGATGAGAAAGACAGAAGAAAATGTGATTCAAAGAGAAAAATTGAAAAACACAGTGCCTGTAACGTGTGCAGTGAGAAAGACAGAAGAATATGCTATTTAAAGAAAAAAATTGAGAAAATGGCTATGGAATGCAGGCAGGTGAGCACGCTGGAGCTCGAAGATGAACGATGAAACTCGTAGACTCGGGTAGAATGCTAAACGGAGCGCCGCAGTTCGTGGGCAGGCGGGAAGGGGAGCTACAGTGGCAGGCCGACGTCGGCCGGGTGCGGCCGAACCGATCGTCGGGATTTTCTGCCTGCCAGGTTTTGTGGCCGATAGTGGGCCGATCTGCTTCTCGAGCGGCAGTCAACCGCACTTCTTTCCTCATGTGCACGACCCATCTCTTGTTCAGAAGGGGTATTCAGGGATACTGTAGTACCTTGGCCACTTCAACACTTGTTTGTTGAATAATTAATTAAATTTGAAATTTGCATTTCAACAAACAGAATATTCTTGGAGATTTAATATTTTCCTTCAAAAATTTTCCTTCTTCGAAAAAAAAAAATTTCTGAAAAATCAACATTTTTACAAATATTATAAGTAGTGTTGAAGTGGCCAAGGTACTACAGCATAATGTGCACTTCAAATACACTAAAACAATTCTGGACCACTTTAGGCAAGAGAAGCAGAAGCAGAGAGAAGGAAATTCTGTCAATGGGCTTTTGTTAGACATGTCATCAACAATCACCAGATTTTGTGGTTGAGAATTTGCCACCATCTTGTAGGAGTAACACTTGCAAGAGAATGAGAATCTCTTATTTTTAAGGTTACTTTTTTCCCACTCGTGCCAACACAAGCAAGCAAGGTGTGCAGCTGTTGAAGGTGATGAAACTAATAAACCCATGATTGATGATTGATTTACCACTAAAACAAGTAAACTAAATTACAATTGTGAATTAGTATACATAAAATACACTTTAAAACTGCAGAAAAGATTTGGCTACTTTTTTCAACACCACTGTTTGCAATCCTCAAAGAAGGAGAGGGGTATATATGTGCTCAAACCACACAAAGTCAAGGTGATTAACATATGCCATAAGTGTTCTCAATGCCTCAGGATCTCACAAACTTCAAGCAAAAATATGAAAGAAGGAAACCTATATCAGAACAAACGCCAAGGACCTCACCGAGCCTTCAGAGAGCCATGAATTCAACAATGAGAAAAAGGGGCAAACATGTGTGCACCTGTATCTCAATGTCCATCTGTTGCCCTTGTGCACCTCCAAGTGGCTGATGAATCATAATCTGTGAATTTGGAAGGCTGTACTGTTTACCTGACATGGTATCAAAAGTACAATTTTACTCATGAGCTTCCAGACACAAGACCACAGAATGTAGAATTTGCGTGAGTTCTGAGTAAAGCAACTTGTCATATAGTTGCTCCTCTACAGCAAACACTTGAACCTCAGAGGCAGAACAGAATTTATAGAAGAACAGATAATATTTTAGGACAGGTAAGGTCTTACAGTATCTTTTGTACGAGCACTGAGTAGGAATGCTCCCATACTGCAAATTCAGCAGTACCCAATTGGTCACATATATCTTCCCCAATTGGACTGTGTTTATTGTTTAAGGGTGCACACTATGGTATAAGCCAAGCTGCAGCCTTTGAAGGATGTCAGGGTCTTGCACTGGCCCATATGACAGGACACAAACATGCTTTTTGTAAGAGGCCATGGCAATTGATCCTGTTGGACCAAGATAAATCCCACAGCAATCTTGGTCTTGGACTCAGATAGAGATTTCACTGTTTATTTATTTGACTGGTGAAACCCTAAACCTGAATGGCGATGAACAGAGATGAAAGGATGAAAGTACCTGGCAGCGAGGCCAACACAAACAGTACTCACATCTGATCGGATATCTCATTGTGTCAAATACCGCCATACCTGTTACAACACATGCTAAACATGCTATAAAAAGTCAAAACACACATCTCTTTTTTTAGCCTTATACAAGGCCTCCAGATCGCATGAGGGATGGGTCCCCTAATGCAGAAACTACTGATGGAACGAACAAAATCTTTTCTTGGCCGACTGCAATTCTGGAGTATGTGAGTTCTGAAACCAGTGTACCCCAAGTTTCTACATTTCTTCAAAGCACTGCAGTAACTGAACCCCCAGGGGAATTGACGTACATGACAATGTCCTGCAAAAATTGAAAATAAGAGTTCTTCAGAAGTAGCCCAGCAATCTCTGAAGGACTATGGAACAAGCCTTGTATTCATATGAGCTTGAAAGAGCGGATAATGGAAACAGACTCTGAACTTTCAGAGAAATTAGAACTGAGAGCACTAAACCCTTGACTTGTATATGAAACCTGACACCTGAACAAAGATAATACCATACTCTAGATGCAAAAGACCCCCAACAGATATGCAGCATTATCGATCATGCGATAAACCTCAGGACCATTTCCATGAACCTTAGGGCTTGGCTTACAAGACAGACCCTGTTGGGATCAGCAGCATCTAAATACAACAGTTGTGCAACAATTAAATTTGCCATGTCATCATCCACTGTCCCACCACACCGAATTATCCTCTGTTTTCACATTCCCAATCAGAAAGAAAATCAAAATCACTGTAAGTCCTACTCAAAAAGTCCCACTAATAGAAATCAAAATCACCATTACTCCCTACTCAAAATGCAAGAAATTTTTGCAAACACCTCTCTTATGAGAAAGATGAAACTTCATTAGTCCCACTAATGGCTGTACACTCGATGAGATACTAGAGCTTTCAGGAACCACATGGAAAAGGGGAAATGTGGGGACTGAAAACATGCAAAGTCTGAACCGCTTGAGCATTGCAATCCATACATATTCTAGTGAGGTGAAAAAAAAAAAGAACCAGCAGTGCTACAAAACAGAAAACTCAAAGAGATACAACTTCATTTTCTTTTCCTGAAACTTGGGAGAACAAACTCAACCTGCTGGAAGAGCTGTGTAATAACACTCTGAAATCACTCAGCTAGCATGAGTGGTGGTCCCTGTCCACCCTGTGCTATGGGTCCAGAATATGCTAACGTCGGTAACTCAAGATCATCCCTGTTTCCCCACCACAACATCTCTCTTTTAAACACCAATCTGTGCCCAAAATCTCCAGTACAAAAACTGCTCCTTGGGAATCCTGATAGCAGGAAAAGCAAAAAAAAACTGTTTTTGAGGCAAATACATCACCTGATAGACCATAGATTGTAGCTATCAAATGAAGATGGGATCCAATAACCTTCAGATTTTAAAGCAGCTGACACTGAGATTTTCCTGCATTCAAATTTAATGCACAAATCCACATAACTTTCTCCGGTGGAAATCAGAGGGATATGAGCAATTAAGAACTGAAAAGAGTTTTTCAGGGGTGGAAAATTGCTAAAAACCACAAGATTACAAAAGTATTTAATCCCTGGATTTAGAACAACCCATCTAAGTAGACTTTAAAGAACTCAGATTCCTGCTGAAAATTGAGATTTCCAGAGTGCTTAATTAGTGATAATTGGAGCGACATACATAGATAGATACGAAGCACAGTTTAACAAAGACTATGAGAATTTTGCGAAAGGTTTAGGGTTCCAGAATACATATATAATCGATGTTGTGAAGAATATCAAATTACGGAGAAATCTCCACAACATCAATTCAAAGGTACTTTGACAAGGAGTGCAGTTATAAGCTTATGAGTTCCAGAATGTATATGCATGGGATCACACTGCTAACCCCAATTCCCCAATTGGGACCCTTTTCCTTCTGGACCCTAAACGCTTGATCCTAAACCCAAGCTTCAGCACTGGTGATGCCAACCAACTAAACATTTTTGGCAATTGGTTGGAGAAGAGAATGTGCGGAGGAGGAGACCAAGGCAAGAGAAGGACAGGCACAACATAAATACCTTGGGTGCTTTCGTATAGGGAGAGGAAGAGGCAAGGAGAAGGAAGGTTGTTTATTGAGTTGATAATGCGTCACACGCTGAGCCTTGGAAGGAAGTACAAAAGACGACGCCACTGGCTGCTTTACCACCCCAATGACGGTGCTTGCCATCCCTCCACACCTCCAGGAAAATCCGCAACAAAACACACATACACACAACCCGCTTCCAACAGTCCGCCTACTCTCAAAATCAAGTCTCTGTGCTGCCGACCCACTACTGCCTAGAAAAAGAAAGCATGCGCTATCAACCCCACTTCGAAACCCAAAACCCTCCCCGAAATTAAAAACTCAGAGAATCCAGAAAACCCAGAGAATCGAAGAAAACAGGTGGCTGTTTTCGAAAAGAGCTGATTTAGGATTTACTAGTGTGGCCCGTGCCGTTGGCCCGAGTGTTACTGTGTCCTCGACTGATTTTTCCTTCCAAAACCTCATTTTTGGGAATTTATTTGGAATTTTCAGCGCCAGAAATCACTTTAAAAATCAATATCTCCCCCGTTTCTGAATCCAAATCTTACCAAATAAATTCCATTAAATCCTACTCATCAAGATCTTTCCATCAACACCAAAGACACATTCCAAAAAAAAAAAAGTTAAAATTTAATTTAATTTTCCGTGAAGAAATCATTCAAGTCCAAACGTCATGGAAAGCTTGGTGCGGGATGGCAAGAGCGGTGGCGGCGAAGGGAGGCAAGTTGTTCCCTTGGTTTGCTTGGTGCGGCCTCATTCATATCTAAACTATCTGGTATATTCAGAGGCCGGGCCGGTTCTGCCATAGAAAACAACACTGGAATTGCCGCCATAGCAGACAATTCCACTGTGGGGACTTAGTCTGTCTATGTGCAGAACGCCCTGTCACAGACGGACTAAGCGAATTAATATATTAGATATCTAAACTATCTGGTATATTCAGAGGCCGGGCCGGTTCTGCCATAGAAAACAACACTGGAATTGCCGCCATAGCAGACAATTCCACTGTGGGGACTTAGTCTGTCTATGTGTAGAACGCCCTGTCACAGACGGACTAAGCGAATTAATATATTAGATATCTAAACTATCTGGTATATTCAGAGGCCGGGCCGGTTCTGCCATAGAAAACAACATTGGAATTGCCGCCATAGCAGACAATTCCACTGTGGGGACTTAGTCTGTCTGTGTGCAGAACGCCCTGTCACAGACGGACTAAGCGAATTAATATATTAGATGTGACAAACTATTTTTGAATGTGTTTTTTAATTTTAAAAAAACATGCTCTAACCATCTGTCATGAGAATCTTGATGCTCTGATTGTGTGTTTTTGTGTTAACCCTACAAAACTTTATTAATAAACACATCACAGATCTAGAAAATGTACAAGGGAAAAAGAAAAATAAAAAGGATTAATCTACAGAAATGAAGGTAACACAAACTACATGTCATAATCTCTCTCTTGCAAGAATTGACTCCTTGTAGGAGGTCAGTAGTGCTAATGCGGGGTGAGTCTTGTGTCATCCCACATGGAAGTTGGCATCTTATGCAATGGCAACAAAAGTGTTGTGAACTGCATCATGAATGCATGTGCGCTCATTGTCATGGGTGGAACATTAAAGGTGGACACCTGTAGCATCAATGGGATGTGTGCACACACATTGAGAGATCCCTACAATTGAAAAATGTGATATCCAAATCACATTCAAAGTGTTGTGGAGAAGGATGGGGAAATAATCGAAAGGTTGGGAAAGCTAGTCAAATTGTAAGCCAAGTGCCCACCTCGGGGCCGAAACATGATAACATTCAAGCACAATGGGTTTCAAATATTTTGTTGAAAAGCATGCTAGAACACGTATGATGATGCAAATGTTCCGAAACAAAATTGTGAAATTGAACCATTTTTGGCAATGTCCTTGTTGATGATGTGGAAAAGATATCTTTCTATCTCTCTATAATTTCTTCCATTGAATTGTTTTCAAGAAAAAAAATCAGTTGTTTTTTCATCCATGTTAACTTTCTTGGCTCTATTTGTAAACTAGAAAATATGGAAGGATGTACGTAGTTTTCATTTGGTCCCACATAGTGAAGAATGGTCCAAGTGTTATTAATTATTACTATGAAATGTGAATTAATTTTCCTAGGAACTTCATGGAACATTTGTTATTTTAACCTTCATTGTAACCATCCCTGTGTGTATTATCAATGTTTTGGTTGGTTGTCAAGTTTTGACTTATGTGAGGATTTCTTGCACACTTCCACCACTAAGATATGCACTCACAAAAAAAACCGATTAGAAGTGGAACTACTATGTAGTTGAAGTCTAACGAGTTAGGTGGTTCAAGTTAAGTAATGAAATTTACTAAAAATCTAATGCGTTGTGTCTAACTCTCATGATTTATTTTTTATTTTATTTTATTTTAGTTATGTCTTTGACCAAAAGTTAAGCCCGAAACTAAAAACCACTTGTTTAGATTGAGGAAAAAAAAACAATTCAACCTCCTCTACTTTCACAAATGTAACTCCTTCATAGCAAAACCGATGACGTTGAAATTTTGGGAGAAGCTTTTACACATTTCAATCTAAAACTGATCTAATTTTGAGACAAATCCAACGGTGGATTTGAGAAAAACAATTAATAAAACCAAAAGTCCAGAAGCTTCCCCATGGAAATCATTCCATGAAAATCACTTCAACACCCTCTACTTTCAACAACTGTAACTCCCTCACAGCAAAACCGATGATGCTGAATTTTTGAGAGGAGCTTTTACACCTTCTGAACTAACACTAATCTAATTTTGAGACAAATCCAACGGTGGATTTGAGAGAAACAATTAACTAAACCAAAAGTCCAGAGGCTTCCCCATGGAAATCATTCCATGAAACCCACTTCAACACCCTCTACTTTCAACAACTATAACTCCCTCACAGCAAAACCGATGATGCTGAATTTTTGGGGGGAGCTTCTACACCTTCTGAACTAACATTGATCTAATTTTGAAACAAATCCAACGGTGGATTTGAGAGAAACAATTAACTAAACCAAAGTCTAGAGGCTTCACTACGATTACTTGCTACACACAACTCCATTCCATACTTCATTTTTTCATAACCTTTCCATGATCACCTCCACACACAAGAACTAACAACCTTTTTCTCACTTCATTCTCCTCTTCCCTCTTCTTTCTTCCCATACACCCAATGCCTTCTCGTTTGGTAAGCCTCCATGACCTTCCTTGAACTTGTTCCCC
>Ga0209611_10010223_pt1 | contig 13888 bp, 10 predicted proteins | sample S1TSphgellanicum_3_FD_187693 | JGI IMG/M metagenome (GOLD analysis project Ga0209611, IMG submission 187693) | Host-associated microbial communities from peat moss isolated from Minnesota, USA - S1T2_Fc - Sphagnum magellanicum MG (SPAdes) (version 2) | ecosystem: Host-associated > Plants > Peat... | reverse complement strand
ATGATTTAGGTGTAGTTCTTAATGATGATGAAGGTAGTGATTATTGTTTTACATATAGAGATAGACTTAAAGAGTTGGAAAAAAGAATCTATAGACACAATATGTAGTTTAAAGTTCTCTTGGGTTGTGATCCACAAATTTTCCTATTTTTCATTTTTGATTTCTACATTTTTATATTATAGATGTTTAATATGTTCAATTTTGAGTAAAGAAAACAGTAGTATATTAATGAAAAAACAACAAATACATTTTGAATCTGTCATGTTTTCGAATTATAATAATTAAACCTTAATCACATATTTGAATTATAAAAAGTAATCCAAAATCTAGGAAATAATGGGTTTGTAATAATAATGAGAAGAATGCGTGAATAAGGTCTGGAAATTACTTTGAATGGTTTAGAACAACAAATCTTGTAGGTGATTCACGTGCTATTGTGTGTACAATTTGTATTGTTTATTAGTAAGTAAAAAACAAATCAAAGTAGAATTTATGCCTATGGTTCATTTGGTGACCATCACTAAAAGAAAAACCCCATTTTTCAAGTTGTCTTAGGCGACTAAAAGTGTCTTTTGTGATTAATTTTTGATCAAAAATAGTCGTAAAAGACACTTTTAATCGCTTAAGACAAGTAAAAAAATGAGGTCTTTCTTCTAGTGCATGGGGACAAAAAAAATTATGAAGAAAAAAACACATGAAAAAATATTGAAAGTGCAGGGTTTGGTTCTATTTTGAAAACGTTGTTTTTTATAGATGTCAAAATTTGGAAGAAAAAATATTGTTTTTGAAAATTTTGAAAATCTTGAAAATCTAAGTTTCTTTAAAACATAAGATCAAAATCTAAATGGTGAAGGTTGTAAGGACTAAAATTGGAAGTCATAAGAAATTGACGGAAATTGAAAATCAACACAACAATATGTATCGGATGGTGATTCGAAGTTTGTAGAAGTAGATTGATCAAAAAGCTAAAAAACAAAACATGAATTTAATTATATTCAAAAAATTTGAGATGCAAAACAAAAATTGTATGAAACACCAAACATAGGTATAATTTTGGAACCAAAAAATTTGTGAACAAAAGAATGACTCACATGACATCATGTGTTTTAATTAGAATAGTAACGCCAAGAAAAGTAAAACAAGTGACTAAAAAAATGCCTTGGTTGGATCAAAACATGGTAAAGTAAACAATTAAATCTCCTTTGATGTACCCTGAAACTCCTTGATGGACTCAATTGTGAGTCCAAAAGGTGTAAACAACAGAAGGATACGGAGTTGGGGCACATTCCTTAGTTCATAACATTTTGGGGAAAAGGGGCATGTTAAAGCTCTGAGATAGGGACTAGGAAGAGTGACAAGCAAATCAACTATTCACACGAACCTACACAAACCAAACAACAAGTTGGTTAGTGTGTGGTTAGAGCACTTTCGATGCATGGACGAACCACGGGCAAACACAAACTCATAAGACTCACCACGACCTGAACTTGGGGAAAGCCACCACCTTCTCCCTTATAGTATTCTTTGTGCCTGCTCATGGGGCCAACACCCAAATGTCATTTTGTCCCGAGACTCTCAAGTTGGAGTCCTAAAATTCCCGAAATTAGGACTCTCGCAACTTTGGAGGCCCATAACTTTGTGTGAAGACCTTTGATTGAGGTTAGGTCTAAAGTAAAGTTGTAGCCCTCATCTAGAGCTTTCCAAAGATATGTGGCATGCCACTTGTATGCAAAGAAATCAAGGCAATTCTTAACTTTTAATGGCTTATTTTGCCATAATTTATATTTTAAGTGCTCAAATGGGTCATGCGAGCCCATTTCAGACATCTACGTTCTAAAAGCTTTCTAATGATATAAGGAACTCTTCAATCCAATGACTTTTCACCCCTACAATCACCCTTTGAAGATTTGAGAGTCCATTGGGACTCCAACTCCCAAAGTGGGAGCTCATTTGGGAGTGTGGGGGTTCATTCCCTCACACTTTCTTACACTCCCGAAAACATGAAATGTGACTCCCGAGCTCCATTCAGGGCCCGCACCTTTGTTAGCCCTTGCTTTGGTTGCGAACCCAAAGCTAGGGTTGCGACATCCTTGGTAGTTTATTTGACAAGTAGAAAGAAAATAACAATAAAATCCATCACAAACCATTTGTACATGGAATATTTTTATTTGAATGATTAAAAAAAATAGTTCTTCACTACTATGAATTATCTTTCAAACTCCACATTGTAAAAGTAGGTTGAAAGTATATTTATAAAAATACAAGTAGATTTTGCAATCTATTTTTCATCTACTTTTTGCATTATGGACTTTTGTAAATTACATGGTAAGTAGGATTTAAATGAAAAAGTTTCTACTTTTTAATTATGTCCTCACCCCAAATTATAGTGATATATATACCCCCAAAAGTAATAGAGTAATTTAGTTTTTAAAAGAGACTAAAAGTATCCCCATTTACAAATTTACCACCTTACAAATGGGGATACTTTTGGTGTACTTTAAAAATTTGTTTGGACCTTATTTCTTTAGAAGTGAATTCTTATAATAATAATCTAGAGGTGTGGGATGGTTTACAATTATATTTCCACCCATTTTTATACTACTTGTTTGGTTTTATATCCATGATACATGGTAAATCTAAATACACTCACTTTTTTGGTATATTTAACCATTTTTTACCTGGTTATAGAAGACGATCTTTAATGAAAGGGATTAGACCTAATGTATACCCAAGAAAAGGGTTTATCCATGCTTTCCAAACACCATCCATAGTTCAAAAACATTAGAAAAAGAAAAATCTAAGGAACAAATTATTGATGGTGGACAATGGAAATTCCTCAATTTCAAAATCTATGAAAAATCAAAGTGATTCAATAGGTGCACAAACTTATCATTTGTGTACTAGTTAGCATCACTGAAGTATCATGAACTAGTAAAAGATTAAAAAATAGAAGACAACTAAAATCCCAACATTTCAAAGTGGGTAGATGCAAATTATGCAAAAATATTTATGTACGATGATGCACATGTGAATGTTTTGGAGCCCAATATAGGAACAAAGGAATCGGGGGAAAAAAAGTCCAAAATGTAAAAGTTACAATTTTATGGATTCAACCAAATTTGTTCAAGTTCTTTTTAAAATGTATGTTTTCCATAGAATTAGAAGACATGTGATCACATAATGTCCACGTATTGACAATGAAGTGAAGGATGGATGTGTTAAACATGTGAAGCAACATATGTTGGACAAAGACTTTGTAGAACAACCATAGCCGAAAGAGCAAATTTTAAACAATCTAAAACAAAGGATGTAGGAAATTATTTTGGGTGAAAAACAAATTGTATAAAACAAATTGATGATCCATAATTCTCCCATTGTGAGGAGAGCATAACCATTTTCTGTGTGACCAAATTTTATACCACATAAAGTACATACAAATGATGTATAGTTTGGGGCTAGGTTATCTAAATAATTAACACCATCACCAAGAATGCCTAGAACGATGAATGGGATACCTAAAATGCTAGTCATTATTTCAGAAAAATAATAGAATAAATTTGTGATGCCAAAAACAACTATAGTAGCTTATAAGCTTAGATAAGAGTATGAACCATTGAAAATAAAGAAACATTGTTAGAGTAGTCAAGGTAAAATACCACTATTGGTGAATACTCAATTTGGAGGAAATGTTAATTCATAAAGTTCCAAGCAAGGTAACAATGTTTATTTCAAGACCTTAAACAATTTACACAACACCAATTATGACAATGCAAGTAAATAGATCTACATGGGATGGCCACTATAACTTCTAATAACATATGAAAAATAAAAAACCAAATCAATGGTAAATCTTGGAATAGGGATTTCAGTCATAAGACCATATCGATCAACTCTAAAGTATCCAGACTCCAAAAAAGATATAAATGCCCATGTGAAGGTATTCAATGTAATTGTAAAAGAAAATGGATAAACATACGAGAAGTACATGTTTAATGCATTTAGTTATACATTGAAAAAAACGACATTAGATTGGTGTCATAAGTACATGTCAAAAAAAGTTTATTATGTAACTATTCTGTAAACATCATCGAAAGACTTAGAATGATGAACAAATATATATGGAGCTCAAGAATATCAAACAAGGAGAGACTAAACAGGTAGAGGTGTATTGTGAACACATACAAAAGTTGGTTCATGGATTACAAACACCAACTGTAGACAATTTTTTAACCATTGTGTTTTGTATGGGATATAGTCCTATATGAGGATTACAATTGGAAGAATGGAACTCAAACAAAGTTATAGTTGCATAAGGAGGCAACTTTATTGTGTGAGGAAAGATTGACACTTGCAGAAACCCAAAGTGTTATGTTAATACTGTAGATTAACAAAATTACAACAACACCGAAACCACATCCATAAGTAGGAAAGACTTACAAACATTTCACAAATTGTAGTCGAGATAATCATAATGTAGAGATTGTTAAAAACATGAATAACCATAAGAACAAAGGTTAAAGGAAAAGTTTAACTTTCAAATAGGGAACAAAACAAGATTATGCGATTTAGAAATAAAAACAAATGAACTAAAAACAAAAACATGAGATGTGTAAAACCAATGTGAAAATGGATCTTTATTTTGCAAACATATGAAAACATGAATATGCAAAGAAAATGACAAGGTTATAGTGTGAAATTGTGCCCAAGACTAGTCTTGAACAGATTGATGAAAATGAAGGGTCTTATTTCTATTTATATTCCTTTGGGGACCTAGCTCAAGGAAACTTCCAAGGAGGCTTATAAATGTACATCAAGTTAGAAAGCTTCTTGAGAACTATCCTAATTGAAAGTCAATTATTAATTAATTAAAATTTATTTGAAAGTTAACTAGGACTTAAGTAAAAGTCAACTAGGACTTAACTAAAGTTAACTAGGACTTAACTAAAAATTAATTAGGATTTAAAGGTCTATGGGTTAATTATGACTTAACTAGGATTTAATTATACTTTAACTAAGAGTTAACAAAAAGTTAACTAAGAATGAATTGAAACTAAACTAAGAGTTAGGTACAAATTCAATACAAGTTATGGATGAACATTGAAAAGAATGAACCCATGGCATTAACATTCGTGACAAAGACATGAAGATTAAACAATACTATAACGATAAAGGCTACCGCGCATAATAAAAAAATTCAAGATAATGGATCATATGCATGTCATATATGTGATTTGAATGGACATAAAATGCCAAACTACCCAAAATTTGCATAGATGCAAAAGATGTTCCAAGGCAAAAATGCATCAACTACAGATGGAAAATTGGTAATTAATGTCAAAATAATCATTACAATAGTGAATATAGTGGATCCAAATGTCGCTACCAAAAGTAGGATCATAGAAGAACAAGTGTTCCAAGAATGAGAACCAAGGAAAAAAAAAACTATTATAGACTAGGAGAAAGAGGAGATTCTAAAAAAGATGATGGTAGAGACCATATAATAATTACAAAAGGCACAAACTACAAATGAAGGTTCTTCTGCATCAATGTAAGGATGGAACACAACATGGTGTGGTATGTTGGACACTACATTTTCATTATAAACTCCTAAGCCTTAGGGATATGTAGTTTCACAAAGTAAACTGATATTGGTAGAAGAAATATTTCAAGATATCAATAGATAGATGTTGGAAGCTAGCTATATTTTGAACTTGGGGCAATTATTAAAGATTGTTCCTAAGTTGAAAAGATATCTATGATAGAAGATGAAACTAAATAAACCATAAAATGTAACAAAAGTAGTCACATAAAAAGTAATACCATCTATAATACCAAAAGTAGCAACAATAATTGTAGTTATTAATAACCATATGGCATTTATTCATGTATAGATTAGGAAGAATAATGTAAAGGATGTTTTGAATAGATGGTGGATCTAGAATTAACATTATTACATAGCAGTTAAGATTAAGCTTGGGGTTGCCAAAGCCTAAACTTACACCATATGATATGAGGATGGTGGACCAAAACACCACAAAGCTAGTGGGATTTATTCGTGATCCAAAGATATATGTTCATGGCATACCTTATGTTACTATGTTTATTGTATTACATACGTTATTTATTCCATGTTGCTAGGTAGACCATGGTTCAAGGATGCCAAAGTAACACACTACCAAGGAAATAACACAATGACCATTCAAGGGAATGGAATGGTCAAAAGAATAGAAGTGACTAAGCACTTGGGAGCAGAGGTGAAAAGACCAAAAGTGTTGTTATGTTGTGACTGCCAAAATGGTATCATTGATATAGAGGAGGATATCACATTTGCTATAGAATGATAATTGTTTTCTATAGGCACCATTGGTCTACTAGATACATTTCAGTATGTTGAAACCATAGAGTTTAACCATAAAAGTATTGGAGCCAATAATGATAGTACAAAACTAAGTAGTACACAATTTGCTTCAGTAAATGGGAAGACTACAAATAAATATAAGCCAATAATTGTTTTAAAAGAAAAAATATACCCAAAAACATACCATAAACATCAGCCATGGAATGTTTAGATAAATGAAATTCTAGTAAAAGTGAAGGCTCAAGAGTTGCAGATAGTTAAATGGATGTTAATAAAGGAGCAATAGTTAACAAAACTCAATCTAGGGACTAAGGAAAACCATACATGGTGAAGGTGAATTCTTAATTACACCCAAAAAAGATACTACATTTGACGAAACTATTTTGATAGTATAAGGATGTCTTTGCATGGACATATGTATAAAGATCTAAAGGGCATCCCACCAGAGTTGGCTCAACACACAATTGAATTGGATAAACCATACCATTAACACATCAAGTTAAGTATATGTTAAATCCAAATCACATTGTAGTAATGAAACAAGACATTGATCAATTGTTAGCAATATGTTTCATATAACATGTGGAGGAGGTCACATCATTGTCACCGATTGTGGCAGTACCAAAGAAAAAGGGGAAGTTCAGAATTTGTGTGAATTTCAAAAAGTTGAATTCAACAACAAAGAAAATCCTTTTCCATTACCATTCATAGATGAAAAACTAAACATAATGGTAGGATGTGAAACTTATTCATTTTTGGATGGATATTTTGGGTACCATCAAATATCCATAAATTTAGAATATAGATAAAAAAATAATGTTTATCATAGATTGGGGAACATTTATTTGGAACGTGATGCCTTTTGAAATGAAAAATGGACCTCCCAACATTTTAAAAAGTTATCACAAAAGCATTTAAAGAGTATCTAAACAATTTCGTGAAGATATTCCTAAATGATTTCATAGTACATAGTGACATGGAGATTCACTTGTAGAAGTTCATATTATGTTTTCAAAAGTGTTGGGAGTATAAAATCAACTTAAACGCAAAAAAATGTGCTTTCATGGTAGTTTGTGGAGTGATTATTGGATTTATTGTTTCAAAAGCGTGTAAGTTACTTGGTTCAAAGAAAATACAAGCAATAGTGAACATGCATGTACTAGAAAATTCACTACGGATTCAAATATTCAATGGAATGGCGACAATTTTACATTTGTTTTACTAAGAACTTTGCATCAATTATGGCTCCAATTACTAAGCTCACACAAAAAAAAAGAGGTTTTCATGGACAAAGGAAAGTAAAAGAGCTTGGGAGCTTATAAAGCAAAAATACATTCAAGCACCAATATTATATAATACCACCAAATTGGGACGCGGAGTTCTATGTTCACACATATGCATCATTGTTGGTCATGGGTGTTTTATTGGCATAGAGTATCACAAGGAATAGTGATCAACATGTAGTGTATGCTTATAGACTTCATAATAATACAAAACATACTATAACACCATAAAAAAAGAAACCTTAGCTATGGTCTTTGCACTACATAAGTTTAGGTATTATTTATTGGGAAATCAAGTTGTGTTTTATGTAGATCATAAGGCTTTAATCTACTTAGCAAATAAACCACATGTCACAACCCCACTTTGGGGCCAAGTGTGAGAATGCAACTCACACTCCCAAAAGTGGGAAAATGGAGTCCTTTGGGACTTCCGAAAACTCAGAAGACGATTTGAGGGGTCAAATGTCCTCGCCTTGTTGCATTCTTTATATTAATGAAAAGGTCTTGAAGCGTAGATGCCCAAAATGGCCTCGCATTGGCCATTTAGACATTTGCAGCCCAAGTTATGGGCAAAAGAAAGGCCGGGAGTCAAATTGCCAGTTTGACTCCCGACCACTAAAAGTCGAGAATCGACCTCTTCCCGACGTCGCCTTAAGGAGTGCAACACGGCGTTGAAAAGCTCTCGACGAGAGCTACAACTTTGGTTCAGAGCTCGTCCCGATCCGAGTTTGGGGCGAGGAGCTATGAGCGTCCCAAGTCCCCGACTCCAACCTGGGACAATTTCGGGACTCCAACTTGGGAGTCCCGGGAAAAAGAGCCATTTGAATGTAGCCTCAGTAGAGAGCTGCAGAGTATACTATATGGGGGAAGGTGGTGGCTTCCCCCGAGTCCGGGCCGTGGTGAATCTTGTGTGTCAAAGTGCCCGTGGCTTGTCCCAACACCCAAAGGTGTTTCCGAATGCTAACTAACCCTCTTGTGGTTGGTTTTGGATGCAAATTTCGAGCTTGATAATCTAGTCCCTCTTCCTAGTTTAATCCCAGGACTTTTAGCACACCCCTCTACCCCCTTTTAATGCTGGAAGTCAGGAGCGACCCTCAAGTCCCAACTTTTCGCAACTTTACAAAGTTGGACCCTCAAGTGAGATTAACAAGGGACTTGGGAGTGCGTCACCACGGGTCTCAAAGAGAATAACTAGGTGCCTATTATTGTTTCTAGAGTATGACTTCATATTAGTTTACAAGTTGGGCAAGATTCATGTAGTTGTAGATGTTTTGTTTAGATTACCTGATACCATAAAACCCATAGGAATCTTGAAATAGACCATAGATGTGAATTTATTTTTCCCAAAACTAGAATGGTTAAATGATGTCAATAAATTTTAACAAACGGTATAAGGTCCATTCATGGTTGGGCTACCAAAAAGGGAAAAAAAGACTTAAAGACTTTTTAGAACTACTTTTTACACATAACATTTCCATGAAACAGAATTAAGTGAAAAAATTTGAATAGTCCAATATAATATAATTCATGTGTTAATGATTTTTCACATTCATACATAATTGTGTATGAATATTTTTGTTTAATTCCAGAAATGCAAAAAATCCCAAAAAATCTCAAAATGAGTTTCAACCAAACATGTTTTTTGGCAAAATTATTTCTTACACATGTGACTTGCATCTAAAGCGAGACACTTTAAACCCATTGAACATAATTTTTTTATCAAATGGTTTTAAAAACAAGTCCTTTGCCTTGTAGCCCTTTCCTTAAATAATTTTTAAACTTTGAAAATTTTGTATGATTTGGTTTTTCATCAAGTTCATCCAATGAACATGTACTTTCATAGAAGGGGGCATGTTTTTGTTGTACAAAAAATTTGAAATCAATTATATGATTTTATGCCTTCCTTTTGATTACTTTTTTAAAAAGTGTACTTTAAACACTTGATTCTTTTAATTTACAAAACTCAAAATGGCATTTACATAGTACCCAAATTATTCTTAAATATTTTTATTAATTAAAAAAGACATCATTTTATCTACTGCCATACAAAAATCTAGTACAATTATAATAATGTAAGATAAACAAAAATCCAAAGTTGTCCTTGGCAATCCTTTTTCAATTGGACATTCCTTTTTAGTACCCCAATCGTGAATGTACCCGACAAATGGAAAATTCTTTGTTTATAAGACAAAATTAAAGGTTAGCCATGAAGGCTGAACCCTTTACAATTAAAAACATGGTGTTATGTATAAAATGGGATAGGACGATAGATTGTGACAACGCTTGTCAACCATAGAAGCACAAAAGGTGATGAAGGACTTGCATGAAAGAGTAATAGGATGACACTTTGCAATAGAAATCACATAGAAGAAAATTCTAGATGTAAGGTATTGGTGGCCTACAATGTACAATATTGTGAATGATTTCTACAAACCATGTGATGTGTGTCAATACACTAGGGGGTTGGCTACACTGAGTTTGGTTAAGCTAATCACAACTCTTCCAGAGGAACCATTTATGAATTAATGACTTGATTTTGTGGGTCTAATAAAACTAACAAGCATGTATACATGGAACAAGTATATATTGGTGGCCATAGATAATTATGCAAGAAAATGGATGGAAGCTACGAACAAATACTACAACAATGATAACAAAAATTTTGTATGAATGCATTTTTACCAAGTTTGGACATGTCCATTGACTATAATCACAATTTCAAGGTATGCATTTCATTAATGATGTTGTTAAACATTTGACTAATCATTTTTTAATGAAACATGTTAGTTCCATTATTTATTATCCATAGGGAAATGGTTAAGCATAGTTCACTAACAAGGTGTTAAGAACATTGTTGACTAAATTGGTTAGTGAGAATAAAATGGAAATTGGGACAATCATTTACTAACAATTTTTTTTTCTTACAAAACAACATTCAAAGTAGTTATAAGATACACATTATACCAGCTTGTTCATGGATTACATCTTTTAATGCTTATAGAATACATATTGCCAATAATCGATATTGACCACAAAGAAAGGAACCATGTATTAACAAGTAAGTCTTAAAGTTAAAGAAATTGCAAGAAGGCAAACTTGCACTTTAAGGTGAAATTTGGAACACAACACTAAAATAGGGCTTTGTGGAGTCAAGAGAAGAATATGAAAAAATAATTCAAATTTGATGACTTTGTTTTGTGGTTTTTAAAGGGTAGTAAGTCACATCTTGGGAAGTTCACTTGAAAATGGTTTGGACCTTATAAAATACAATATGTGTTACCTAATAATATGGTATTACTAGTGACATTTATTAACTTTGAACCAAATATAATGCTAGTTAATATCAACAAATTAAAACCATACAATTCATTGAACTAAGGTACAAGATTCTGAAGTATAGATGCCATTATATTGGGAAGAACCACAACATCACAAATTTACAAGCTTCATGGGTTCATTTCAACTCCATGCAAAATATGTTATTTCATAGGTTCATATTGTTTAAACATGAATTTTGTATATTATTTAAACATGAAAATTGTGTGTACGATTTTCGTGTGCAAACTAAATGAATAAATAGACAACATCCATGATTAAATGATACGAATAAGCATGTGACATTTGTGTTTAAATAATGCATGACATCAATGTTCAAATAACAAAAGTAGATGAATGACATCATTATCTATTCCACATGAACCTATGAAAAGTAGATTTTGCATGACTATTATTATCAAATCGTGACCCATTAAGTTTGTGATGAAACAACAAACTAATCACAAAAAGTTATAAAAAAGATAATGAAATAGATGAAGATGGAAAAGATGAAATAGTGGTATGTTGACTATAGATGAAGGTTGATAGCTTGGTAATCACAATTACAAAATATTTGACTCAATAGTTCAATCAATTGATTGTATTGATGAATTCAAACATATTTCAGTACACATGGCAAAGAAAGTTAGGGATGAAGGGACATGTGGCTATGATTATACAAGGATTAATGAAAGAAAGAACATTAATTCTAAATCATTGATATGTGACAAGAATGTTAGAATGTTGGAGGTATAGGAGAAAAATCATCATGAATGTAATGAGGTGTTTAAAAAAATGACTATTTAATACAAGAATGACGAGCTATTTTAAAACAAAAGGCAAGAAGCATGAGTGGCCGTTGATTTTTTTTTGGTGTTTGAGAATTCTTGGCAAAACATTCGTGTTTTGTGTTTACAATGTGTTTTCTAGTATGAATGAGAACACAATTGAAAGATTGTAGATAATTATGAGGCAAGAATCACATAGAGTTGTAGAAAAGGAAAGATTGCAAAAACTTGAAAAAGAGAGGTGTGTGGAAAAGGTTGTTGAAAAACAATGAAAATAACATGAAGAATTGGAAAAACAAGTAAGAAGGCCAATGCATAACATTGTGTCACTAATAATGATTTCACTATTGGAATCACCATCATGATCAAAATGTGATGAAGGAAAAGGTTTGAAACATGGATTGGTGCAACATTTCAGTTTGCAAATGACATTCTGAAGTTAATATGACTTGTGTTAGAGTGTTTACGGAAAGGCATTTTCAACTGAAAATCGAAAGTTGCAACAAAACCAAATGCAACAATGGAAGAATCGGTGGAGATTCTTGATTCAAGTGATGAAGAGGACAAAGAAAATATAAATGCAGCATAATAGTTAATTGCAGAAGTGCTAGAAATTTTGGAAGCTATAGAAACCAAATTTGTCAAAACCAACATGACATGGCCATTTTGCATCAGGCATCACGTTGATGTCCGCCCTAACACATTGGTCGCATCCAATTTTTAGTTGCCTTTGGTCATTAAATTAAGTGATTAAAAAAATTTGGTCGTATTAACTTTGGAATGTCATTTGCAAAAAGTTGGCGATTAAATTCTTTTGATCTTCCCATAAAAAATTTGGGAGTTATTTGAAAAAATTTAGTCATTAAATCGATAATGGCCATTGATCAAATGACCAAAAAATAATTTTGCCATCCAAAAAATTTCAATCATCAACTTAGGCAACCAAAACTTTTTAGTCACCTTTTTGTCGCAAGACTGGGTGACAAAATAATTTCAGTCATTTAGTGTGGTGACCAAAGATTGGCGATCAAATTTTTTGTTTTAGTTGCCACAAGGTTTACAATGACCAAATGGCATTATTTTTAATCACCCCTAACTATTTTTTGGGTAACATGACCTTGTTTTGACCTAGGTTAACCTACATGACATGATGTAAGGTTGTATTTACGTCCGTTGCATTGTGATAAATGCACAAACCTAATGACAACCTTGACAAAAACTACATTGGAGGTGATGTAGCCATAAACGTCCAACATGATAACAATCCATGTCTACCATACCATCTCAACCAAGTTTGAGAGACTCACCAAGATCTAGAAGTGAAAAAAAAAGAAAAAGTCTTTAGGTAATGGTTCATAAGACTTTGGAATAGAGAGAGATTAAGATCTAAGATGATAGATGAATGTTTTTTATTCCAACCAAACATAGTTATTCCAAATAGGTTGAAAAAATAAAGATGCGGAAGAAGATGTGAGAAGGAGAAAAGGCATGGGCTAGTAAGGTAGGTGACACACTACTAACTCCTTGAAGGACTTAAATGTGAATCCAAGTAAAAGACAACGGAAGAGGGAGGAGTCAGGGCACGCTCCCTAGCTCACAACACTTTGAAGGTAGAGGGGCATGTTGGAGTTCCGAGATGGGACTAGGATGAGTTGACAAGCTTCACTCACTCACATGGGCCTGCACACAACCCACACAAAGTGGTTAGTGCATAGTTGGAGCACCTTTGGTGCTAGGACAAGCCACAGGCAACACGGACACATTAGATTCATCATGGCCCGGACTTGGGGGAAGCCACCACCTTCCCCCTTATAGTATACTTTGTGGCTGGCCATGGAGCCTACATCCAAATGGCTATTCTATCTCGAGACTCCCAAGTGGGAGTCCTGAAATCGCGCCAATTGATACTCCCGTGACTTTGGAGCTCCATAACTTTGTGATCAGACCTCGGATCGAGGTACGGTCTAAAGCAAAGTTGTAGCTTTCATTGAAAGCTTTTCAACGGTACGTCGCACGCCCTTTGCAACCAAGTAAATTGGGTTGTTTCCTGACTTTTTTTGGTCCGGAGTCAAACTAGTAGTTTGATTCCTGGCCCTTCTTTTGGCCATAACTTGTGTTTCAGATGTGCAAATGAACAATGTGAG
>Ga0209611_10010222_pt1 | contig 13892 bp, 10 predicted proteins | sample S1TSphgellanicum_3_FD_187693 | JGI IMG/M metagenome (GOLD analysis project Ga0209611, IMG submission 187693) | Host-associated microbial communities from peat moss isolated from Minnesota, USA - S1T2_Fc - Sphagnum magellanicum MG (SPAdes) (version 2) | ecosystem: Host-associated > Plants > Peat... | reverse complement strand
AAAAAAAAAAAAGCAGCAGAATGAGAACCAGGAGGGTATTACAGGCTGATAGAGAGAGCGGAGAAAGGCGGATGAATTTGGTACTTGTCGGAAGTAAGGTCGGTCTGTTTTTGGAAGGCAGACAATGTTGTGATGAGGTAAGTTGAGGGGCAGAAGCAGATCGCAAAGAGAGCTGGAGACGGGGAGAGATTTTGAGGAAGACAGAAGGAAAGAGAAGAGTAAGTAGCTCTGTAGCAAAGAGTTTTGGCCATGATCGTGATCTTCCGCTGCGTCTGCTGTGGTCTAGCTCATTGCTGCAGGAGGACATAGAGGAGAGAGAGAGAGAGAGCAAGAATTGGAGGGACAATCAGAGCCTCTTGTTTGTAAGAAACTGTGTTCGAGGGCAGTGCTTGTGCTCTCGGATTATGTATATAATTTGTGAATGAGATCCGAACATTTTCTCTGACGCATCTATGTGTAAGGCATGACCAGAGCTGTGTGTTGTGTCGAGCGTTGTGTTGTTGAGACTATCGGTCTTCAAGCTGCAAGTAGATCAGTGAGCGATAGCAGAAAGATAGTCCAAGTCAGGAGAGGTTAGGTGTCTGTAGATGTGAAGCAGATTGATAGAGCATGAGAATCAGGGTTCGTGGGAGATGGCGTATGGGCTGTAGGATTTCTGGACCCTCACTTTTGGTTACAGTATGTCCAAATTACATACAATATGGAGTGTTTAGGGTTTTTTAATTTGAAGATAATTTAGGGTTTTGGTCTAGTTTGATGAATGTTGAAGGGGTTTTTTGTAATCTAATGAAAGTTGAAGCAATTTTTTAACAACTAAATGGGTGTTTAAGGAATTTGTAAATCCATTGTTGAATTTTGATGGAGTTGTCATGGCTAAGGCACCTTTTCCTACCTCAATTTCATTCTACCATTCACTAAATCCCTTAGAGTACATTAATTCAAGGGTTGAGTGCACAATGTTGTTCATATTCATGTGCATAGATAAGTCCAGGGTCACAACTTGGGAATGCAATCCATACCTTGTCTTCTATGTTTCTGTAGTATTCCCTAAGATGGCAATTTGATGTGCATTTATTGGGTTATAGGGACTATGGAGTGTTCATACTCCATGCCATTCCAACAATAGTCCATATAGTTCAACTATTATGTGAATATTGGTTTAGGTTTATGGACCTTACTACATATGGAATCCATGACATTGGGACAATAGTCCACATATATCACATTATTCCCATCCTATGGCTTCTATGTTTTGAATATAATGCATGTGTTTTCCATAGCACTACATATTATCTAATGTAATATTTCTTCATTACTCCACCAAAGTCCATGTTTCATTGAAACATTGAATTAATCATTTTGTTGTTTTGTTTGATTAGGAAATGAGAGTTGAAAGTTGGAATGTGCATCCATCTCAAGGACAAAGCCATTAGTTTTCAAGGGACTTAGCACACATGGAAATCATACCATATTGCTAGACAATAAACTAGATGTGAGCCCAAGCATGGGCAACATCCACATGTTGTCACAAAATCAGCACCATATTCAAGCAGTGGACAATGACAAGGAATACACTAGCCCTTTGAAATGTGCCATAGATGAGAAGTCTGATGAACCTAACCATGGTGTTGCTCATGAATCTACTAGTCCCATGAAGAATCCACAACCTCTTACTTAGCCTAGTAATGCAAGGAAGTTGTTGCAAATGGCAAATGGTATTGAGAAGGATATGGCAGTAGAAGGAGGAGGGGATGTGAAATCAGACACTAAAGCTAGTAGTGATAAAGAGGTTGATATAGTTAATTTTGTGGATGCTAAGCCCTCTTGAAGACTAGAAAGACCTGTAAAGATGAGTAGAGACATTGCAAAGTCTAATGAGGGTGAAGAGATTGACTTTGAGGATCGACTTACCTACCAAAAGACTGCAAAGAAACAAGCTTCAAAAGAGCATGCAAAGGCCAAGTCTACAACAACCAAAAGTACCTCCCCCATGAAGAGGAAAAAGCTGAAAGCTCTTGTAGCTGACAAGGTTTCCATTACCAAGACCACTTGACATGCATCAAAAATTATGACACGTCACAGTAATGTTAAATGATTCCTGGTAGTTTTGACCATCCTACCTAATTTTGTATGAAATTGAAAACCTTATAGGGACTTGTTTTGTATGCATGTCTAGTTTTGTTTATGATAAGTTTATAAAGTATTACAATTTTATGTAGGCATTCCATAGTTGGTTTTGGGACTTGGACATTGGCAATATGTAGGTAATTGCTACAAGTGTTGTACATAGACTTGTTCATTGAGGTTGTAATTTCTTGTACATCTTGAAATTTTGTAGTGATGATCTTAACCTCGGTTCATGTTTTGGCAGCAACCTTTGTGCCCATTTGGCTCAATGGACATGTCAATGGAGTATAATTAGTGTGCATTAGACTAATGTAGTAATTTCAAAGGTCCAAATTTTCAACTCACTTTTATTAGTTGTATTATAGAAATTGAGTTCCAAGATACGAGTTTTAGGGCCAATCATGTTGGTGTTGTTGTAAATAGTATGATTTGCATTTGTGGGTGCATGTGATTTTGTGTGTCTATGTGTGGGTGGGTGTATATTTTCTTAGGTTTTGTTTTTTGGGTGTTTTTTAATGTTGGGTGATGATCTAGAGAAAAAGCCATGGCAATGGGAATCAAATTAAATTTCCTTTAATCTCATGTGAAATCAAAGGGTTTGTGATCCTTTGCTAAGGAGTCCTACATCCATGGAAGTGCAAATTGTGTTGGTGTTGGAATTTACATGATTTTTGCAATGTCACTAGCTTTTTCTTACAATTGGACCCTTAGTTGTTATTTTTTTGGAGGCTTTGATATATGAGAATTTCAATGGTGCCAATGCAAGTGCTATTGTCAAATGTGGTGGGATCATAGTTCTTTTTTAAAAAATTAATTTTGGGGTGGGGTATGTTTTGGGTGCTTTGATGGGTCTTTGAAAGTTAATTTTTTTTTGTTTTCTGTAGTAGAACTATTATACTTTTTTTTTTACTCATAGCATGATGTTGTTGGTGTTATAGCCAAGAATGTGTTCTTCTCTAACAACAACATCAACTTCCTCCATGCAATGCAACACCTCATCAACTAAACACCAATGTGCAGGCCCATCTCTTAGATTCTCCAAGAAATCTAGGACCAACAATTGTAGCCAGGGGACATCTGAATCCAAACTCTCTAGTTCACAAAAACTCCCAACAAACTCATGTTCAAGGACACTAATTATAAGTTTAGAACTTTCAAAAAGTTGCCTAGTCATGATTCTTGATCATTCATAGTAGAAATGTATTTTAGGTTTGAATAGAATTAGATTCATGTTTAATTTAGGCATTAGGACCACTACTAGATACCATGCAAGTTTGCAAAATCCTTAAGGATTCCATGTGTGGCCAATTCTTTAGGTCTAAATGAAGGACCCATCTATCCCATTTTTCTAAGCTAGAAACTATTTGTCAATTCTTTTATTAGGGATCCTCTAATTCTAGATTAGGAAAAACCTTTGATCTAATGATTCACATAAAGTTCAAAGTTCCTCATGTTTTCTTTCGTGGCAATGCATTTCAATCAAACTTGCACTCTTTCAATGATTGATGCTGGATGATCTAGGGGCAATTCAATCCTTGAAAAAAATTCTACGAAACTATGCATTCTACTTAGCAGTAGCAACAACCATTGCCTTGCCTAATTTATTGCCCAATCCATTTATTTTGGCAGCTGAATGGGTTGCAACAATTACTAACAATGTAGGTGTCAACATCAATGCAGGTTTGCCAAGCAACGATGATGTTAAAGGACTGTTGTGATCTATTTTACCTATCCACAACAAACCCATTAAAGATATTCAAACGGTTTTGGAGCAAACCTTGGAGATTTAGCAATAACAACAAATGATGTGAAAACCATCCTTGGAACCATCGAATAGGTAAGTCCCATGTTGCCAAAGTTGCCAATGAAATCATGTTGTCCTCTTGTGATGGCTTGCACTATAATGTCACCACATTACAAAACATTTTTTTACTCATATTTCATGAAGTTCCTTTATAGTACATCATCATGTCATGTATAAACCCTAAACCTTAAGAACCCTCTTACCTTCTAACAATAAGTTGGAGGACATGATTTGAAGGTGCCAATTACATGCATGGGTAATGTCAGATTGTACAAAATTACAATTGTTTGGAATGTTTGTTAATGGGGTGGGAATTAGGAGGCAGAAAAAATTCAATTTCAAGCTAGATTATTTTTCTACTAAATGAAGCAAAAGCATGTCCATTGAACCAAATGGCATAGATACATGCATTGTGGTTGTATTGTCTCCTTAATCCATCTTATTTGCAATCATGGATTGCTTGCCCAATTTATTATTTGTGTGGAATGAAATGTAAGTAAATAATGATGGGTATTGGTTTTAAAGGTTGCCAAAGCTAGAAAGTATGTTGGATCCTGCATGATGATAATATCTTTGTGTTTCCTTGTTATGATTGTGGTCATTGTCTTTGATATAACAAGGTGGATGTTTGCATCCTTACATCTGTTCATCTTACCATTCTCCTTGTAGTTTAAGTTACCTACAAAAGTACTTGATTATTTCTAGAACTTGCCCATGTGTATATTGATACTAATAGCAACAATAGCAAGAGTGATGGCAGGGATGTGGCCATGGAACCAATGCTAGAAGTGAGAGTGACTACAAAAGTAGTGGCAATTACAAGAGATGGTGCACTAGTTGAACAATGGGCAAGATTGGAAGTTGTTGGAGCTATTGGAGCTATTAGTGGTATATTCAAATTGGGATTCGGAAGATTTAGCAACTAGGTTTTTTGTTTGGTTTTTGGTACTTGTTCAACATCTACTTCAACAAAAAACCCAAACATGTGCATACATATTTCTTGCTCTTAAGTACTGCTAGAAGCAATTCAAATGTTGCAGAATGCATATTAAGCATTCTAACCCATATCAGGAAAAAGTTTCATCATCTTCAATAGATATGATCAATACTCTCTCACAAGTTCTAGAAAACTTCACAAGCTTTTAAGTGATGTTCTCTTTAAAAATGTAGATTACAAATTATGGTAGTGACAAATTGCCACAACTCCACATTGACTTCATAAGCTCCCAATCATGGGTATATATAAGGATCTACAATTCAGGTGAACCATAATCTTACCAACATCTATGTTTTATGTTTGTCAAATTTTTGGAAGCACTAGGAAAATGTGGTTATTATGTTGGGTAGCACTCAAGAAGCAAGCAAACCTAGATTGAGAAAAAAGCAAGAAAAGAAGAGCTAAACACTAAAAAAATCCAAACATCAATAACCTCTTACAAACTATGGATAAAAAAATCAAAGTTCTAGAAGATCTAGTCCAAAAGTGCATTGTTGTTGGCACCAATTATTTTCAATGTTATTCTCACCACTATTATGGAATCTTGTCACCTTGTTGTTGACACCTGTACATCATTGTGTGGCTAACTATAACCATAATTTTTTTCATACATAGTATCCATTCAAGCAAGTTCCATGCCCTACACATATGTATGAATATGTTCATAGAAAGGTTGTTGAAAAACTTGAAGGATTGAATTGAATTAAACGTTTACACATTGTAGAAAAGAACCATGGATGTGCATTTTAGTACTATGTAGAAATTTATGACCTAAGAAACATTAGATGACATAGTAATCATGATTCAGAGTGTGTAGCATACTCTCGTATTGATCTCAAGCATTCAAAAGCAGTTTGATCATGAATGATTATCCATTGCCACTTTTTTTTTACCATAGAAGAATTGAAGTTTAAGGTGTTGGCCAATGACCATTCAAAAGTTTAAAAACCAACTACTTATTTCAAGTGCAACTAAAACAAACACACTTTGTAAGTTCAACCAACAACTACTGACATCATGTACACAATCGCCACATTTGTGTATACATCACACAAACCAAAAATTCCATGTGCATACAAACATAATCACTATGATGACCTCATACTTTTTGTGCACACAAATAATAAAATTTGATTGAAGGAAATTTAAGGAAATTCTGAAATATAATTTTTTTAATAATGTGCATGTTCAATACACCTAATTATTATTTATATGTAAATTGGATTTTAATTTACAAAATATCAAATAATGATACATAATTGTTTTTTTTGTGGAATTTTTATATTTATTAATTTTTATAGACATGATATCTCAATATTTACATTAAATTGCAATAAATTTTCATTAAACATTAAACTACATGTAAATTATATTTGTGTAAATGAATGCTTATGTATGATGCAAATATTTTCTGCACCTAAATATTAAATTTGAATTTCAAAATCAAATTTAAAGAAATTTTGAAATATGAGTTTGTAATCATGTAAATTCAATATATGTAATTTATTCTTTCTTTGTAAATCAAATGTTAATTTATAACAAGTCAAGTAATGATACATAATCCATAATTTTGTGGAAGTTTAATGTTTATACATTTTTATACATATGATGTCTTCATATATATTTTAAATTACAATAAAGATTCATTAATTATTAAGGTACACATAAATTTTTTTGTATACATCAATGATAATATGTACAATGAATTTTTTTGTGCACATAAATATTACAATTTAATTTGAAAATAAAATTTTAAAAAATCTTGAAATATAAGTCAACTTAATAATATGTATGTTCAATACATGCATAATTCATAATTTCTATGTAAATTCAATGTTAGTTTACAACATATCAAGGATATTTAAGTAATATTTTTTTCGAATATGTTCAATACATGTGTAATTTATTATTTCCATGTAGATTCAATCTTAGCTTACAACATATCATGTAATGATACATAATTATATTTTTTAGAATTTTAATTTTTATTCTAATTTTTGCTATTAGTTCCAATTTTTTTTCATTTATTAAAATTCCTTATTTATTTTTTCATGAATAAATTATAATAATTTAGAATAACTAGTAAAGATAATAATAAATTATCATATAATCTCATAAATTATTTTTATTTAACATTAATATACTATAAAAAAAAATTTCTTATTGAATATTTATTATACTAAGTCATTTAATAGTTTCAACAAGTTAGATAAAAATACAAATAAAAATAATTAAATAACTAGCCTAACCGAACTACTAGCTACAATATTATTATTAATGTTGTTATAAATGAAGTTAGTTATTAATTATCATAACATTATAATAATTCCTGTAATTAAAATATCATCTAAAATTTATTACTGAATATTTATATTTGAGTTAATTCTTTGTTTTATGAAATGTTAATAAGAATTTATAATGAATTTAAAAAATATTCAGTGATAAATAATTATTTAATAAATAAATTCATAAATTTAATTGCTGATTTTTAAAAAAAACTAATCACCATATTATTTAATAAATGATGATAATATGTTTAATTATTTAATTATACAACTATATAGTTGAAAATAATTAATGAATAAATACTATAATTAATTAAGGTAAGTAGCTAAACCTAGGCTAGGTAGATTATTAGTTTAGCCTAATTAAGCTTAGACTAGCTTGTAGAACTAGATTACAATTATTTGAATTGCAATCAAGTTGTAATTGGGTTACAACTAAGGTGGATAGCAAATGGTACTCTATCACTGAACACTTTCAAGTTTTCCCTCATTTCAATACCAAATTAAACATTTTTTATGTCATTGGAAATGCAAAATAGAAAGCTACAAATGTTCTTTGAACCTCAAAACAAAGGAATAAAACAAAGAACCCAAGAAGAAAAAGAGTGATATTTTGTCTCAAATTTTGTCTTTAAACTCAATTTATTTCCAACAACTATATCTTGTTCATTTTCCATTAGATTGTAGCGTTTTTTATAGATTTGGATATGCTAAGAGGAGGACTACAAAATTGTTTTAAGTTTCAAAAGGAACAGACCATGGACAAGAAAATTATAATGATCCAATATCATTAATTGCTTAGTGATAGGTGTATTTACCCTAGGTCACAACTAAAATCTTTATCCCATATTGTTTGGTTTCTATTCCATGAATCCAAACTATATAAAGGAGTGCATTAGGATTGTTGGAGAACACAATAAACATGAAAATTTAATAGCCATTTGGGATGAACCAATCAAAAAGGTTCAACCCTAAAAGCGAAACCAAATGAAATAAGATTTCATTTATTAATTGCCATGTGGTTTAGGTCTAAGCCTAACATAGGTGCCTAGATCTAGCCCTAACTTAAACTTAAATTAAATGGCCTATGTTTAGGTTTAACCTAGGTGCTTAGGTTTAGACCTAACCTATGATAATGTGGCCTAAACTATTGATGTGGATATGCCACATGTCATTTAATTATTCGTTGACCCCACATTTTATGAATGTGTCACATGTCGACATTGTGAGTGTGCCACATATCACCAAACCATTGGCCAAATGTTTGATTTACATAGTTACAACATAGTCAAAATGTTCAACTTACATAGTTGCAACCTAGTTGAAATTATAATTATATTTTTGGTTAATGTCATGCTTAGTTTGTGGATGAAGTTCATCCATTAATTAATTATAATTGACAACATCCTTTAACTATATTGGTAGAGCGATTTTCAACTAAATTGGCAAGTAATGGTACGTAGTGGCTATTGCTATGATGTTGAAACGTGGCATACACTTTCGACTATAATTTCATTCTCGACTTATACTTTTTGACATTATTGGTTAGTAGTTACAAAAAATATTTCCCAATTGCAAAAAATAAATTGCAACTATATTTGTAATTTTTGACTTTGTTTGTAATTGAACAGTAATTGAAAATGTAGTTGCAAAAGGGGGGTTTCTATTAGTGAACCAATATTTCAAAAGTTGTTTAAAAGGGGACCAACCTATCAAAAGTTGCCCAAAAGGGTGGGACCAACTTGTTAGAAGCTACCCAAAAAAAGATTCGCCCATCAAAAGCATATGAGCATCCAAAATCACTACCCAAATGTTTCAATGTGTTACAACTTTTGGATGCGCAATGGTAAATTGTGGCAAATGTCAAAACAAAGTTGGTTACTTTGGAGGCGCAAAAAGACACACTTTTTGCTATATTTAAATTACAATCTATAAAGCTCCAAGATTACAAGGTAAACTTGAAAAATGCCATGGGTTGCCCAAGAAATAGCAATGAGGAGATTGGGAAGATTGGAAATTTTGCCCTTGCTCTTCTTCAAGTCACTTTGAATGGGGGGGTAATTAGCAACATTACTCCAATTGTAAAAGGTGGTGCAAGTAATGTTTGGGTAGAATCTCATGATGCATCAAATGAGATTTCTCGAGTTGAGGCATGTCTTCAACATGCCTAGGAACTTGTAATGCAAGCAAAGAATCTTGCAGTTGAAGAAAAGGAGTACTTTGGATTATTGTCCAAATATGAGATTGTTAACTCAAAGATCAAGTTGAAAACACAAATTCTAGAGGCTACCACAAAGCATGTAGAAAAATTACATGTTTATAATGTGAATGGAAGTGGGACCCTCCTTATATTCTCCACCCCTAAGTCCATTCCTCACCATTTAACCCATGCATCAATAAAATTTGAATCTATTATAGTCACCCCTTGCCTTGTTTTTAATCATTGCTTTCATTGCAAGGACATAATTGTGGCTTCTTGTGGTTGTACATACCATGCATGGTGCTTGGGTTTCCACATGAAAATGTCCTATTAGTGTGGCCGACCTACTTGTGGTGCAAGATTTGAATTTGAATGGGTCATAAGCATGGGTTTCATGATTATGCAAAACATACCCAAAGCCCTACCATCTAAAGGTAATTTCATGGACCCACTACTTGATTTTCTTTGTTATTTCCATTGGAATATGTTATAATGTAATCCTTGTTTGTTTTAACCATATAAAATGTGGTTATATTGTGCTATTTTGCTAATTTCAGGATATGTGATGCAACAGTAAAATCAACAAAGTTGATTAAATTGGATGTCAATGCACTTGAAGGACACACTAATGAGCAAAAGAGAGCAAAGAGGAAGGTTAGCAAGATTGTCCTTCATCTAATGAAAATGAATCATTCTTGATGTAGGATCTATATTAGATAATCTTGTTTGTATAATTAGATTTCTACAACTTGTTTGGGAGAAATGTGTGAATTAGTTTTCATGTCAATCCCTTTTTTAAAAATTTAGCTTTTGCATGTTGGTGGCATTAAGGTGTGAAAATAGTGACAAACCTAGGGCTAGTGGCATGATAGACTTCAAATTGAATTGGCACCTATAATTTTGTGCTTTTTAGAACAATTTTAATGGCATACTCAATTTTTTGTGTATTTCCCAATTGTTTCTTAGTTGATTTTAAGTACATGTTATGTGTTCATTTGTTCTAGGTTGTTAAATGTTTTATATCAACTGCTACAATTGTTGCATTGAATGATGTGATGTTGGATTTGGGTGGCGGCACCAACTAATAGAATGTTCAAATTGTAAAATCTAATTTGGCCTTGGGTTTTGGACACTTTCTCAAGTTGTAAACAAATCATTGTGCTTTGCATACTCATTATTTGTTGAGGTTACTAAGGTAATTTTGAAACTTAGGTGCATTTCAATAATTACTTCAATAATCTAGGTTTTAGAAATTAATTTAACATAGGTTCATTTTAGTACAAAAAAACTAAAGATGAAACATTTTAGTGATATGCATTTACAGTTTCATCTCTAATTTTTTTGTCAGTACTCATATGTAATGTATTGCATACAAAAATATATAAACAAGTCCACTCAAAAGTAGAACTTGTCATGCATTGACAAATGCAAATAGTAAATAATTTTTTGTTGTAAAGCTAATGGGTTCTTTGCTAATGTTGCTTTGACAGGTTAACATCAACAAAAGTTAAAATCAGCAAAGATAACATGTTTGGACTACAGAGCCTAATATTTCATATGATGTATGTATCATTAACTTACACATTCATAAAGTTCATTGTAGTAGAAACATTTATTTTCATTGGTAAACTGAATGCATATTTTGGAAGGAGATTAATCCACAAATGTTATTTACATGTGTTCAAAACATAATTAACTTGCCAAACATGACCAAAATAAACCTCTAGTGAAACAAGTTGCACTGAATATTATGTTTTTTTATTAACAAACAAACTAGGATTCAAGTTTCTTTTGAGAGATTATAACCTATGACCAATCAAATCAACTTGACACATGACACACCAAGTTGTAAATAAGCATTTTCAAGAATGCTGAACTAATAATACTACATTATAAATGTACCCATTTGAGATTAGAATGAAAGGAGTGGTTTTTTTCTTACTTTACAAATATCCTATCATGAAATGATGTACTTGGTTTTCCATAAGAAATTACACATATACAACTTATTTTTAAAAGTGTTGTAAATGACTAACTATGCATTTGCATTATGACTCCAAATGAGTAACCATGTTAGGATTGATACTAATGATGTAATTCCACAAAATATCTTTTCCATAGATCTTTGAAAAACATTAAACAATTACATAAAAGAAGGAAACACAGGTTTGCAAGTAGGTCTAATGAAAGAACTAATAAATTATGCATTTGTTTTAGTGTTTATTTTGAGCACCTAGGCTAGCATAATACAACATTTTTTCCTACCAAGGTTGTAGCATTACAATGTAGCAATAAAAAGCCACATTCAAAACTAAAATAAAAATTAAAGGTAACTTAGTTTCACAATTTTCCACTTTCAAATTATGGAATGGACAAATCAAAGTACATGTATCCATTTTAGGAACCCATTACTAAATGTTCAACATACTACTGGAAACTTGTTGGCAAGTACTAAATATGTAATATACTATGATAGCTACATAGATACTAACCTTGCAAACCACCATCCATTTAAGTACGTTTTTGTTGTTGATCTTTTACAAGGGGCACTTCGCATTGAAATTGTCCTACCTTTCTAACAAGCATATTCAACTAGTGCAGTAGCACCAAGATCAACACATGCCCCTTTCTTCTTCTTTTTATTAATAGCAGAATCATGTTTTCTTGCAAGGCTTTTGACACATGCTCCAACCTTCTCTCTTGGCATACTTGTATCAACAACATTAGTAGGTTTCTTTTTCCTACTATCCTTCATAAGGATGGCTGCATTATTTTTTAGGTAATTGTTTTTACCATGGATGTTGTAAGAATTGAATTGGGGGATTGAATCATGCTTTGTTACTCCTTTCAAGACTTGACACTCTTGTAGTCCATTTTTCTAGGATAGGAGGCACCATGTTAAATGTGTTGGGTTCACTCTTATCAACAACTTGACTATCTTGATGAAGATCAGCTATAGAAACTTCACTTATAGGTTGTGGTTCCTTTGTAATGCCATTGGCATTGTCATGAAAAATAATTTGTGCTTACTCCTTGCAACCCACCTTAACCAAAGTGTGTGGGACTTCAGTCACAATGTCATCCCATTTGACACCATCAATGAACCTTATTGCAAAGCAAAAAAAACAATGAATGAACATTAAACTTTGGTTGAACTAATGATGCCATACCAATTTTATACAATCCATATAATTATCCTTCAAAGTTGTTATTTGATTTAATTATACATGTTTGAAAAAACTTTACTGAATTCTACTTCTTCAAACAAGTGTTAACTTAAAAAATATTAAACAAATACATGTGTGCAAGTATGAAGTAAAACCATACGTGAAAATTTCCATGACCTACAAGTAAACATGTTCAAGTCATCACCTACTACTTTGATCTACTGCATATTCATTGTACATTAAAGTATTAATACTTGTTACTTTGAACTACCTTGCTACTTGTAATTCAAAATACATAGAAACAAATCTTGCAATGTGGTTAAACACTTAGACATCTTGGACAAGTACTTTGTGAGCCATACCGACACAACCATGTGCGGTAGTCTCAATTTTTAAGAGTTGCATTAGGGTTATTTGATTGTGGTAAGGTTATTAGGGGCTTTTAACAACTTCATAGGGTATGATGATTGCACTTGGTGCATGGAGGGGTTGTTTCCTTTTATGAAATGTGTTATTGGTGAATGAGGTGTTGGGTTAGTTCTTTTCTTCAACAAAAGCTAATATCCATAATTTTAGAAACTCTGTTGCATAATTAGGGATAAGAAATCTCTAAAGGGTTGGGGGTAGAAGTAGACACCAGAATTTGCAATGTTCAACACAACATTAATCTTGTTATAGTATTTAGTGAATAACAAGGATGTTAGAAATTCTTGAAGTAGTTAAAGGGATGTTAATGAAAGGTCCAATAGAGATAGAACAATCTTCAAGCCATATGAACATAAGGTTAATTTGAAACAACTTAACGACTAAATAGATAATGTGATAGTGTGCCAATTGCAACAGGAGTCTCATAATGACTGAAACATTTATTTAATTTGTGAATGAACTCAACAAGGAGCTGTAAGTACATGTGAAATCATGGGCTAGGCCATAGTGATAGCTCATAATTGTAGGAAATCTAAGATGCGTTGGATGGTGCAAATTAGGTAGTCTGCCTTGCTATTAGAAGATAGTCGACGAATCGGACCACACAACTAACGATAGTTGTGAGGCAACTTTTGTCCCTCTACCTCCGGTTCTACAAGGTGACTATGCTCGAAAGCACAAATGCTACCGATGAAGGACGAATGCGAATGTATGTCTAGTTATTAGGTTGCGTTCGTAGACGAAGTTAATTATTTTGCTTTCCAAGCATCATTCACAATTCAACATTGATAGATTCGTTATTTAGATTCACACATTCCAAATCCTAGAACCTTAAATCAAATTGTCATCCCTTTTAATGAACACTTATGGACTCAACACCTTCTTA
>Ga0209611_10010220_pt1 | contig 13893 bp, 12 predicted proteins | sample S1TSphgellanicum_3_FD_187693 | JGI IMG/M metagenome (GOLD analysis project Ga0209611, IMG submission 187693) | Host-associated microbial communities from peat moss isolated from Minnesota, USA - S1T2_Fc - Sphagnum magellanicum MG (SPAdes) (version 2) | ecosystem: Host-associated > Plants > Peat... | reverse complement strand
AAGCGGGGGCAGCGGCCACAGGCGCAGCGCGCCGTGCTTTGGCCAGTGCGCGCGGTGCCTCAGCTGGTCAGCTCAGCGGCTCAGGCGGTTCGCGCTGCTGCTCAGGTGGTGTGCGCCGCGCTTCAACCGGTCAGCGCTGCGGCTCAGGCGGTTCGCGACGCGGTTCAGCCTGTCCGGTCGACTTCGATGACCAGGTCGCGGCCGTCCCAGCTCGCCGCCGCCTCGGCCACCTGGGCGTAGAGTGCACGCAAGCCGTCGTTCGGCAGGTAAACCTCCAGCATGTGGCCGTTGAGCGCGCGCGTGTCCACGTAGGCGGCACCGCGGCCCGAAGCGGTGCGCAGCTCGGTCGTCACCGGGCAGCCGAGCGATTCATAGCGTGCGATCAGCCCGGCATAGTCCTCCGGTATCACGGCCACGTGATGCAGGCCCTGCGCATCGCCGCGGTACATGTCCCGGAAACCGGACGGCAGGTCGTCGTGCTGGGTGACGAGTTCGAGTTGAATCGATCCGGCCTGAACGTAGGCCGCGGAGATATCGAGCGTGGTCGGCCGACCTCGGTAGCGCACTTCGGGCAGCGCGATGTGCCGGCGCACGAAGAAGGGGCCGATGCCGAGCATGCCGTGCCAGCGCTCGATGGCCGCATCCAGATTCGTCACGTAATACGCCTGCTGGACGATCGCGAGTCGCGGGATCATGTTCATAGGGGCATCACCGATAGGTTGACGTGCTTGTTCTCGCCGTGAATCTGCGCAATGTTGCTCTCGTCGAACACGTCGAATGCGACCGTGATTCGCGGCGTGCGGAAATTTTCCAACACCTCGACCTTGTGCTTCTGGCCGCTCGGCGCGATGTACAGATTTCCGACCTCGTTCAGGATCTCATAGGTCTCGAACAGAGTCTTGGTCTTGTGCGGCTGTATGCTTATGTAGCCGTGAACCACCGAATTGCGGTGCCGGTGCCAGTCGAGCACCTCGTTCTGCAGGTGAAAATTGATCCAGCTTTGAAACCAGAGCGGGTTGCCGTGATTGCAATAGCGGCGGATCACCGTGGTCAACTCGCGGTACAGCTGATGAAACACGACGGAACCCGCCGTCAGCGCGAAGGCGTTGTAGGACTTGAACGACCAGGTCGGTGAACCGTCGCCGAAGATGCGTCGGAAGGCGTCGATGCCCGTATCGATGGCGGCGATGAATTCCCGCTGCTTCGCGACGATCAGATCAGACCGGTGCAGCTCGTAGCGGTGCACCTCGTCGCGCCTCAGCAAGCGCATAGTGCCGCTGCCGCGATGGCGGTGGAGTGGGTCGGGTTCGGCGCTTGAGCTTGCATGGCGCATGATGCCGCTGCCGCAATGGTGCTGGAGTGGGTCGGGTTCGGCGCTTGAGCGTGCATGTCGGGGCCTCGGGCCGGCGTTGCGTTCCCTCAATCCTACTCCCAACCACCGGCGGAGACGATGAGCGCAGCATACGCCTCGCTGTCTAAGCCGCGTGGGGTTGCGTGCGCCGGGTGTACTTATGCCCCGCGGGATGCGTGCACCGGGTGTACTTATGCCCCATGGGGATGCGTGTACCTCGCGTGCCCATGCTCCGCTGGGATGCGTGTGCCTCGCACGCTCATGCCCCGTCAGGATGCGTGGCACCGCGCACGCTCATGCCCCGTCAGGATGCGTGGCACCGCGCAGGCTCATGACCCCTCCGGATACTCGGGGCGAAATATGTCACGGGCTCGAGGCCCCGCGACGTGGCTCGCGTGCATCTTGAGGTGCCGACAAAAATCCCGCACGCGGCCGATGGCGCAGCGGCGTGTTTCGCCGCATAATCCCTGGCATCATTGGGGAGGAAGATGAGCATCCATACCGCGCGCACCATCGACATCCACGCGCATGCCGTGCTCGAGGAAACGCTCGGCGCAGCCGGCGTGCATGGCCCTGAGCTGACCACCGGCCAGGACGGGCTGCCGTTGTTCCGCGTGGGCGGCTATCGCCTGCACGGCGTGCGTTACCGCGGCAGTCCCTTCATGGACGTCGAGAAGCGGCTCGCGGCGATGGAGCGGGCAGGGATCGACTTTCAGGTGCTGTCTCCCAACCCGCTGACGTATTTCCATTTCGTCGATGCCGCATCGGCGATCGCGTTCTGTCGCCGCCATAATGACGTGCTGGCGGCCCTGGTCGGCCGTCATCCGGCGCGGCTCGCGGGACTCGCGGCGCTGCCGATGCAGGACCCGCAGGCCGCCTGCGCGGAACTGACGCGTGCGGTGGAGGAATTGGGCCTGTGGGGTGCCTACGTCGGCACCGAGTTCGGCATCCGCCTCGAGGATTCGCGGCTCGATCCTCTGTACGCGAAGTTCGTCGAACTCGACGTGCCGCTGTTCCTGCATCCGTCGCCGGCCGGCATCGACGGACCGGCGGCGTTCCCGCCGGTCGACCGGTTCGACCTCGAATTGCTGATCGGTTTTGCGGCCCAGGAAACCATCGCGGTCGGCGCCTTGATCCTGGGCGGCGTGCTCGATCGCCACCCACGACTCGACATCTGCGTGAGCCACGGCGGCGGCGCGATCGCGTTTCTCGCCGGGCGATTCGGCGAGGCGGCTGCGAAGCGGCCCTGGTCCGCAGGCGCGCTGCGCGAGCCGGGTGCGTTCGAGGCGCGGCTGAAGCGCCTCTGGTTCGACAACCATGTCCACGATCCGCGCTCGCTCGCATTCCTGGAAGCCATCGTCGGCCGCGACCGCCTGGTGTTCGGCACGAACTTTGCGGGCTGGGACCAGCCCGCCGACACGGCCGCCGTGGCGCCGTCGCCGTGGTTGGCGGACAATGCGCGCAAACTCTTGAGGCAACGATGAGCCAAGTCCTGATCGAGAACGGCCGGATCATCGACGGCACCGGCGCGGAAGCCTACGCAGGCTCGGTGCTCATCGACGGCGAGCGCATTGCGCGCGTCGGCCGGGGAATCGGCAATACCTTGCTCGCGGCTCCGGGCAAACCCGTGCGGCGCGTCGATGCGGCGGGCTGCGTGGTGATGCCCGGACTCATCGACGGCCACACTCACATCAGCTTCGATGAGGTGAATTCGAACGACGAGCTGTTCTTCCACCGCCGGCACGGGATTGCCGCGATCATCGCCGCGCAGAACGTGCGCAAGCTGCTGCGCGCCGGGGTGACAGGGATCATGGATGCGGACTCGATCTTCGAAGTCGGCATCGATCTGCGCGATGCGATCGAGGCGGGGATCGTCGAAGGTCCGCGCATCTCGACCGGCGCGTACGCGCTGTGGACCAGCGTGGGGGGCACGGCGGGGCGTCTGATACCCGACGCCGGCGTTCTGGGGTACGGCAAGGTCGTGAGCGGGCGCACCGAGATCGTCGCCGAGGTGCGCCGGCAGATCAAGGCGGGTGCCGATTGGATCAAGGTGCATGTCACGGGGCTGGTGCCGCGCCACCCGCTGCGCGGCGAAGTCAAGAGCTGGTCGCAGGAGGAACTCGCGCTGGTCTGCGATACGGCGCACGACCTCGGCATCCCGGTGCTGGGTCATTGCCGCGGCGCCAATTCCATCATCGAATGCGTCGCGGCGGGCATGGATCTCATCCTGCACGCCACGCTCATGGACGATCGTGCGCTCGCCGCGGTGGTCGAGCGCAAGGTGCCGATCATGCCGGTGTTCACCTTCCAGGCCAATCTCGCCGACTTCGGTGCGACGGTCGGCGCCGACCCGACGGTGCGCGAGATGTTCCGGCGCGAAATTGCCGACAGCGCAGCCATGCTGCGGCGGGCCTACGATGCCGGTGTGCCGCTGCTCACCGGCAGCGAGTCGGGTTTTTCGATCACCCCGTACGGTGAGTGGCATTACCGCGAGCTCGAGGTGTTCGTGCGCGATCTGGGACTCACGCCGCTGCAGGCGATCCAGTGCGCGACCCAGGCGAACGCGTTCGCCTTGCGTCTATCCGGCGAGGTGGGCGAGATCGCGAACGGCAAGCTCGCCGATGTGATCGTCGTCGAGGGTGACCCATCGAAGGACGTCACGGTGCTTGGCGACCACGCGAAGATCCGTCACGTGTTCGTCGGCGGCCGCGAGGTCAACCGCGATCCGCTGCCACCGCGCCGCGATCCGCCGGGTTGGCGCGTGACCACGTATGGGGCGCGCCTGAGCCAGGACGTCGCCCGCGGGCGGTCGGCGCCGGTGCGCGCGCCGCTGCCCGATCACGAACCTTGAGAACGGACACGGGCCGCATGCAGACCTTGACGGTGAACCGGATCGATGAGGCACTCGCGGCGCTGCGCGACGAGAACCTCGCGCAGTCGCTGTATGACGAGGGCAGCGTCATCATGGAGCGGACGCTGCTGGTGCTGCACGGCGAGGAGCACCGCAAGCGCCGCATGCTCGAGTTCCGGGTTTTCCGCCGCAGCTTCATGCGCTATTACGAGACCGAGGTGTTCCCGGCCGCGCTCGACGAATTGCTGCGGCCCCTGCTCGCCGCCGGCGGCTGCGATCTGGTCGAGTTCGGCCACCGCATCACGATGAATCTGACGGCCGATTTCGCGGGCGTCGATCGCCCCGCGCGCACTCACCAGGAAACCGAGACGCTGCTGCGCCTGGTGCGCACCTTCGGCGAAGGCGCCACGCTCGTGCATTCCACCCGCGACAAGGAGACGGTGCGCGCTGAAGTGCGCGCAGCGCTCGAGGAGTTCCGTGTTTCCTTCCTCGAACCATCGATCGCGCGCCGCGTCGGGCTCATCGAGCGCCACGCGCGCGGCGAAATCGATGAGGCCGGGCTGCCGCGCGACGTGCTCACGGTGCTGTTGCGCAACGAGGATCGCGTGGATCTGCCGCCCGACGTGCTCTGCAGGGAGATTGCGTTTTACCTGCAGGCCGGTTCGCACAGCACCGGGAACTCGACCACTCACGCATTCCATCACATCATGGCATGGGGCGCGGCGCATCCCGAGGACGCCGCGCGCCTGCGGCGTGATCCGATATTCCTGCAGCGCGCCGTGCACGAGAGCCTGCGACTGCATCCGGCGAGTCCGGTGTCGTGGCGCAAACCGCTCTGTCCGGTCACGCTCAAGGATGGCCGGCGCGCCGAGCCGGAGGATCGCGTGCAAATGGACTTGTGGACGGCCAACCGGCAGCAGGACGTGTTCGGCGCCGACGCAGATGTCTTCAATCCCCATCGCCGCATTCCGCTCGGCCACGAGCCGTTCGGCCTGACCTTCGGCACCGGCGTGCACACCTGTCTCGGACGCGACCTGGACGGCGGTGTGGTGCCGCGCGGCGCAGTCGACCCCGACGCACATCAGTACGGAATCATCACCCTGATCATCAAAGCGCTGCTCGCCGCCGGCGCACGCCCCGATCCTGACCGCCCGGCCGAGTTGGCCACCCACACGGAGCGCCAGAACTGGGGCCGCTATCCGGTCCTGTTCCGCCCATGAACCGAGGATGTACATGAACCGAGGATGGAGAATTACTTGAAGACAGCGATCGTCACCGGCGGCGCGCAGGGCATCGGCGCCGCCATCACCAAGGCCGCGGCCGGTGCGGGTTATCGTGTCGGTATTCTGGACAAGTCCGCCGACGCCTGCGCTGCGCTGGTGCGCGAGCTTGGCGGCCCGCACGTGGCGTTGCCCGCCGACGTCTCGGACGAGGCGAGCGTGCGGAGCGCCTTCGATACCTTCGGCGCGGTGCCGGACCTCGTCGTGAACAACGCGGGGATCGTCAGATTCGGGCCGCTGACGGCACAGAGCGTCGATGACTTCCGTCTCGTCATCAACGTGAACCTGATCGGGACCTACATCGTGGCGCGCGAGGCGGCGCTGCGCATGCAGCCCCTGGGCCGCGGCGTGATCATCAACTTGACTTCGATCAATGCCATCACGCCGGCGCCGGGCGCGGGCGCCTATCCGGCCGCGAAGGCCGGTGTGGTCGCGCTCACGGAGCTGTTCGCGCTCGAACTCGGTGCGTACGGAATCCGCGTCAATGCGGTGGCGCCGGGTTTCGTCGACGGCGGCATGTCGGCGCCGATCTATGCGGACCCGAAGATCCGGGCGCTGCGCAGCGGCGCCGTGCCGCTCAAGCGCCTGGCGACGGTCGACGACATCTCGAACGCCGTGCTGTGGCTTGCCTCGGACGGCGCCGCCTACATCACCGGCCACCACCTGGTGGTCGACGGCGGGGTGTCGCACAGCGTGCTGCTGCAGCTGCCGCGCAGCGCCGAGTAGCGACCCACGGATCTCGGCACACCATGAGCACGGCAGTGATCTTCAGCGGCGGCATCGCGCATCCTTTCGCCGATGCCTCGGCGGCGCTCGGCGCGATTCTCGAGGACGCCGGCTTTGCGCCGGTGGTGAGTTTCGATCTCGACGAGGTGGTCGAGCGCGTCGCACGCGAGCCGCGTGCGCTGCTCGTCATCTATGCGCTGCGCTGGAGCATGACACAGCACGCCAAGTACCTGCCGGATCGGGAACGTTGGTCGCTGTCGCTGCCGCAGGCGGCGCGCGACGCGATCGCCGGGCACGTGGCGGCGGGCGGCGGCCTGTTCGGCGTGCACACGGCAAGCATCTGCTTCGACGACTGGCCGCAATGGGGTGACGTGCTCGGCGGCGCATGGCGGTGGGGCCGGTCCCATCATCCGCCGCTCGGGCCGGTCACCGCGAGCGTCGTGGCGGACCATCCCCTGACACGCGGCTTGAGCGATTTCGCGGTCAACGATGAGGCGTATTCGGAGCTCGACATCCGATCCGGCGTCGCGGTGGCGGCCACGGTGCAAGCCTCGGGCGGAGCGCCGCAGCCGGCGCTGTGGAGCCATCATTTCGGCGCCGGCCGCGTGGTCTATGACTCGCTCGGCCACGACGCAGCGTCGCTCAACGAGCCGACGCACCGGCAAATCATCCAGCGCTCGGCGCGCTGGGCTGCTCAGTGTCATTGAATGGTAAATGATTGTTTTGAAATGCTCGGTGAATGTACGGCGCCGCGCAGGTTCGTCAGACGTCGGTGATTGTGTTGGCGGGCTGGGTGAATGTACTTCTGCGCAGTGTCGTTGAGTCATCGGTGGTGGTTTTAGCGAGCTATGGTTCGAGCGGGCTCGGTGAATTCGCGGGGAGTGACTTTTCATGCGTGATCTGAAGGGCATGTCGTTTCTGGTCACCGGCGGCGGTTCCGGAATCGGCGAGGGAACGGCGCGGCGTCTGGCCGAGGGCGGCGCCCGCGTGACGATCTCGGGGCGGCGGCGCGACAAGCTGGACGCCGTGGCCGCCTCGATCGGTGCGGCCTGCCGGACCGTGGTCGGCGACGTCTCGGTGGCGAAGGACCGCGATCGGATGCTCGCCGCCGCGGTCGAACACGGCGGCAAGCTCGACGTGCTGGTCAACAACGCCGGCAACATGTACCGCCAGGCCGTCACCGAGTACACCGAGGAGGTGCTGCGCGAGGCGTTCGACACCAACGTGATCGGCGCCATGATGCTCTCGAGCCGCGCGGTTCCGCACCTCGAGGCCACTCAAGGCGCCATCGTGTTCCTGGGCTCGATCCACAACCGCCGCGCCTATCCGGGAGCGTCCCCCTACGCAACGACCAAGGCCGCAATCGAGGGACTCACGCGGGTGATGGCGGCCGAACTCGGGCGCCGCAAGATCCGCGTCAACTGCATACTGCCCGGCGCCGTCGTGACCGAGATCAACGTGCGCGCCGGCATATTCTCGGCCGACGAGGCCGTGTCGCGCTACGAGGCGATCGCTCCCGACCACGCGCTGGGCCGCATCGGCACGGTCACCGAGATCGCCGAGGCGATCGAATTCCTGTCGCGCGCCGAGTGGATCACGGGCGTCGCGCTGGAGGTCGACGGCGGTCTGGGACTCGGCGTGTCGGCGTTCTGACGGTAGGCCGCGCGTGACGGGGTTTGCGCAAGCGGGATGAGCAACATGAGGCTGATGAAAACATCGCTGATTGGGGGATCGTTGCTCGCTTCGCTCGGAGTCGTCGCGGCTGCTTCGCTCGGACTCGTCGCGGCGGCGGGTGGCGCGGAAGCGCCGAAAGCCGCGCTCGACCGTGAGACGCTGCCGGGCGCCGCGGTCTATCACCAACGCTGCCAATCCTGCCACGAGGGACAGGCGCCGAAGGCGCCATCGAAGGTGTTCGTGCAAATGCTGTCGCCGGAGTCGATCTACCGCGCACTGTCGGTCGGCATCATGCAGACGCAGGCGGCCGGTTTGAGCGACGCGGACAAGCGGCAGGTCGCGGAATACCTGTCGGGAACCCCGTTTGGGGCGCCGCAACCGCCCGAGGCGCCGCGCTGCGCGGGGCAGGCCGCGCAATTCGACCTGTCGCGCGAGCCCGCCGTCGAGGGCTACGGTTTGACGGCCGGCAACAATCATGACGCATCGGCCGAGGCCGCCCAGCTTGACCCCGCGGACATCCCGCGCCTCGCACTCAAGTGGGTGTTCGGATTTCCCGGCACGGTGCGCGTGCGCTCGATGCCGACCTACGCTTACGGCGCGCTCTACTTCGGCAGCCAGAACGGCACCGTCTACGCGATCGATGCGAAGAGCGGGTGCATCCGCTTCGAATTCCAGGACACCGCGGAGGTGCGAACCGCAGTCGTGGTTCCGAAGCGCGACGGCGCCGAACTCAAGCAGGCCCCGCGAGCCTATTTCGGCGACATCGTGGGCAGGGTGTACGCGATCGACGCGACTTCCGGCAAGGAACTCTGGCACCGGCGCATGGACCCGCATCCGAGCACCACGATCACCGGATCGCCGGTCTACCATGCAGGCCGGCTCTACGTTCCGGTTTCTTCGCTCGAGGAGGCGGTGTTGCTGCCGGGCTACGCCTGCTGCACGTTCCGCGGTAGCGTCGTTGCGCTCGACGCCAGGACCGGCAAAGTGCTCTGGAAGCACTACACGATCGGCGAGCAGCCGCGGGTGGTCGGCGTGCGCCCGTCGGGTTCCAAGATCTACGCCCCGTCGGGTGCCGCCGTGTGGGACACGCCGACCATCGATGCCGGGCGCGGACTTCTGTACGTCGGCACCGGCAACAACTATACCGGTCCCGCGAACCACGAAAGCAACTCCGTGGTGGCGCTCGATCTCAAAACCGGCGCGCAGGCGTGGTCTTGGCAGGTGACGGCCGGGGATGCCTGGAACGCGGGCTGCATGGTCGGCGTCGACAACTGTCCCGCGTCGCCGGGTCCGGACTACGACATTGGTTCAGGCGTGCTTTTGGGCACGCTGCCGGACGGCACGCAGCGGCTCATGATCGGTCTCAAGAGCGGCATCGTGATTGCCATCGACCCCGACAAGCACGACAAGCCGCTGTGGAACAACCGGCTGGGACGCGGCTCCGTTCAAGGCGGCATCCAGTTCGGCATGGCCTTCGACGGCACGCGACTGTATGTGCCGATATCGGACATGGCCGACACCGGCGACGCCTCGTCCAAGAAGCGCGATGCGGCGGCCGGGCCGATCCATCCGGGTCTGTATGGACTCGATCCGATGACCGGAAAACTCCTCTGGAGCTCCCCCGCCGACGATGTGTGCGGCGGGCGTGCCGCGTGCGACCCGGGCATTCTTGCCGCGATCGTGGCCATCCCAGGGGCCGTGTTCGCCGGTCACATGGACGGCCGGGTGCGCGCCTACGATTCGGCAACCGGCAAGGTACTATGGCAGTTCGACACGACGCAGGCGCAGACCGCACTCGGCGGCGCGAAGGCGAGCGGCGGCACGATCGGCGGCGGCGGCCCGGTCGTCTACGACGGCATGGTGTACACGAACTCAGGCTACGGTCTCTACGGCCACATGGCGGGCAACATGCTCGCGGCGTTCTCGGTCGATGGCCGCTGAGCTGCAAATTCGCTGTCGGAACGATTGAATACATCAGAGGCAAGCACATGGCGTCCACACCGGAAAACACCACAAACCCGCTCATCACGAGTCCCCACAAATTGAAGATCGCCGTCTTCGGACTCAATGTCAGCAGCGGCTGCTCGATGACCGACCGGCCCGACACCTTGAAAGTAGAGTGGGATGAATCGGTGAGACTTGCCCAGCTGGCCGACCGCCTCGGCTTCGAGGCCATTATCCCGGTGGCGCGCTGGAAAGGGATGGGCGGCAAGGTCAATTTCAATCATCGTAACTTCGAGACCTTCACCTGGGCGGCGGGTCTCTCTGCGCTGACGGAACGCGTGTCGGTGTTCGCCACCTTCCATGTGCCGACCGTGCATCCGGTGCGCGCCGCGAAAGAGGTCGCGACCATCGACCATATCTCGAAGGGTCGATTCGGACTCAACATCGTCGCCGGCTGGAACTCGCGTGAGATCTCGATGTTCGGGGTGCCGCAGAAGGAGCATGACGTCCGCTACGAAGTCGCCGACGACTGGATCAGCCTGTGCAAGGCGCTGTGGACGCGGACCGGGGAATTCGATTGGGATGGACCGCACTTCAAGTCGCCGGCAGTGTATTCCGAACCGAAGCCGATCCAGCAGCCGCACCCGGTGCTCATGAGCGCCGGCAACAGCGCGAGGGGGCAGCTGTTCGCGGCACAGCACACCGACGTCAATTTCGTCGTCGCCAACGACATCAAGACGGCGGGAGAGATCGCGGCCAATGGACGCCGCATCGCGAAGGAGAAGTTCGGCCGGCGGATGCAGGTGTTCGCGCAGGCCTACGTCGTCTGCCGCGAGACTGAAAAGGAGGCGCGCGAATTCGTCGACGAGTACGTCAACAAGAAGGGCGACTGGGTGGGGGTTCGCAATCTGCTCGACGTGCTGGTTCCCAACTCGAAGAGCGCACTCGGCGACGGCTGGGAGGCGATGGCGGCGAACTTGATTGCCGGTTATGCCGCGATCCCGCTGGTCGGCACGGCCGAACAGATCGTCGACGGCCTGTTGGAATTCTCCAAGGCCGGTCTCGACGGCTTGACCTTGAGCTGGGTCAACTACGACGCCGGGCTCGCGCAGTTCGAAGAGAAGCTCCTGCCGATGATGCGGCAGGCGGGCCTGAGGCGCTGAGGGGGTCACATGCGAGAGCTCAATGGAATGTCGGTGCTGATCACGGGTGGCGGCTCGGGCATCGGCGCCGGTGCGGCGCGCCTGCTGGCGCAGGGCGGGGCCAAAGTCACGATCACCGGCCGCCGCAGAGACAAGCTCGAGGCCGTCGCCGAGTCGATCGGAGCGGGTTGCCGCGTCGTGGAAGGGGACGTCACCGTTCAAGCGGACCGCCGGGCGATGCTGGCCGCGGCCGTCGAGCACGGCGGCAGGCTCGATGGGCTGGTCAACAATGCGGCCAACATGTACCGCCAGCCCGTCGAAGGCTACACCGAGGAGTTTCTTCTGGACGCCTTCAATACCAACGTGGTGTCGGGGATGATGCTGTCCAGTCTGGCCGTGCCGCACCTCGAGAAGACGCGCGGCGCCATCGTCTTCATCGGCTCGACCCACACCCGCAGGGCTTTCCCCGGCGCCTCGCCCTACGCGACAACCAAGGCTGCCGTCGAGGGACTCACGCGCGTGATGGCCGCGGAGCTCGGCCGACGACAGATCCGCGTCGGCTGCATCCTGCCGGGTGCCGTGTCGACGGAACTGAACCTGCGTGCCGGACTTTTTAAGCCCGAGGAGGCGGCGGGCCGCTACGCAGCGGTGGCGGGTCTGCACGCGCTCGGCCGCATCGGCACCGAGACGGAAATCGCCGAGGCGGTCGAATTCTTGTTGCGCGCCGAGTGGGTGACGGGCGTGGGCCTCGAAGTCGACGGCGGGATCGGACTCGGTGTCAGCGCGCCGCCTTAGCCGGCACGGGTAGTCGAGAGCCCCATGCGCCTGCTGACCCCCTTCCGCTGCCGCAAGCTCAATTTGCGGAACAGAGTCGTCATGGCACCGATGACGCGCGAGGCGGCGCCCCGCGGAATACCGACGGAGGAGATGAGGGCCTACTATCAAAGGCGGGCCGCCGGCGGCGCCGCACTCATCGTGACCGAAGGCGCGGCGCCGGACATTACCGGATGTTTCGGTGCCAACGCCCCGCATTTTTTCGGCGCCGAAGCGCTCGAAGGCTGGCGGCACGTTGCGCAGGGAGTGCAATCGTGCGGTGCGGCCATATTTGCACAGCTATGGCACGTGGGTTCGTTCGATCCCTCGCTCGTTGGGATGCAAGACAGCCTCAAGAGTGGGGTCGTGCGGATCGGCCCATCCGGGCTGGCCGGACCCGGGCGTGCGCTCGGTCGTTCAATGACGCAGGCCGATATCGACGGCGTGATCGGCGCTTTCGGTGGCGCAACCGCCGCTGCGCGCCGGCTCGGATTCGACGGCATCGAAATCCACGGCGCGCACGGCTACCTGCCCGATCAATTCCTGTGGGCTGAAACCAATCGACGGACGGATCACTATGGCGGGGACCTCCACGGCCGGCTGCGCTTCGCGCGCGAGTTGGTCGGCGAATGTCGGCGCCAAGCCGGCGAGGATTTCGTCGTGTCATTCCGGCTGTCGCAGTGGAAGCAGTTGGACTACGAGGCGCGCATCGCCGCCTCACCCGCCGAACTCGAACTGATCGTCGCGGGGTTGTCGGAGTCTGGAGTCGATTTATTTCATTGCAGCACCCGCCGTTATTGGGAGCCCGCCTTCGCGGGAAGCGATCTCAGCCTCGCCGGGTGGGTCAGGCAATTGTCGGGCAGACCGACGATTGCGGTCGGTTCCGTCACCCTGGGCAATGATTTCAAGTCGGCGCTCGGCAAGAAGCAGGCGGCGCCCGCACCCGAGCAGCTGGCCGATATCGAACGCCGACTCGAGTTGCGTGAATTCGACCTTCTCGCCATCGGCCGGGCGATGCTGGCCAATCCCGACTGGGTACAGTTGGTGCAGTCCGGCCGGGCAGCCGAACTCAGACCGTTTTCCCAATCGCATCTGACTGCATTGGTGTAGGAAATCCCGTGAGTTCCGCGCCGAGTGAGATTCGCCGCAATTGGCGGCTGATTCTGGCCGCCGTCGCCGGCGTGATGACCAGCTCCGTGGTGCTGCCCTACTACACCATCGGCACCCTGATGAAGCCGCTGACCCTGGAGTTCGGCTGGTCGCGCGCGGAGGTGCAGTACGGTTTACTGTTGAGTTCCGGTCTCGGCGCGCTCACCGCCCCGCTGGTTGGTTGGCTCAATGACCGCCATGGTCCCCGGGCGTTGGCGCTACCCGGCCTGGTCGGTCTCGCGGTCGGATTTGGCATTGCCGGATCCATGCGCGGCAGCCTGTGGATGTTCTACCTCGCCTACGGCTGCATGGCGCTGCTGGGTGCCGGTACGACTCCGATCACCTGGACGCGCGCCATTGCGGCGAGCTTTCAGAGGCAACGGGGTCTTGCGCTCGGTCTCACGCTGGCGGGCACCGGCGTCTGCGCAGCGCTCGCACCCGTATTCACGCTCCGATTGATCGATGCCGTCGGGTGGCGGGGCGCCTACTTCGGCATCGGCCTGCTGCCGATTCTTGCATGGCCCCTCGTTTGGCTATGGTTCAGGCCAAAATTCGCAAACGCGCGGACCTCATCCGTCCAGGGGCCGGCGCCCGCGGCCAGCCTGGAGCAGGGTTTGACCCTGGGCGAAAGCGTGCAATCCTACCGGTTTTGGGTGCTATGCGTGTCGGTGCTGATCGTCTACATGGCGGTGTCGGGCATCAGTCCCAATCTGTTTGCGGCACTCACCGACAAGGGTTTCTCGGCTGCCGAAGCCGCGACCGCCGTCGGCGGCTTCGGCTTCGCCATCGTCGTCGGACGCTTGGCCGTCGGATATCTGGTCGACCGATTCTGGGCGCCTGGAGTGGGTTTCGCTTCGTTGTTGTTGCCCGCAGGGGGCTGTCTGATTCTCACGGGATCGCCGAACTTCATGTGGGTGGTGGCCGCCTGCGTGATGATCGGGCTCGCCGCCGGCGCCGAATTGG
>Ga0209611_10010218_pt1 | contig 13894 bp, 7 predicted proteins | sample S1TSphgellanicum_3_FD_187693 | JGI IMG/M metagenome (GOLD analysis project Ga0209611, IMG submission 187693) | Host-associated microbial communities from peat moss isolated from Minnesota, USA - S1T2_Fc - Sphagnum magellanicum MG (SPAdes) (version 2) | ecosystem: Host-associated > Plants > Peat... | reverse complement strand
ATTACTAAGGTTGTCAGATTGATTAAAGTGTTGACAGTGACCAAATTAAACAACCTAGCCTAAACATGAGTAATGGGTTAATAAACTATTTGTTAAGTAACCTAATTAACTACCTAATAAGCTACCTACATAATATAGGCCTATTATGTAGTTTATTCATTAGTGTAGGCCTTCTAGGTCAATATCTTAGATGGTCTTTGTAGGTATTGAAGGTGGCTAAATTTATTAAATAACATATTAGTTATATAGGTAGTTTACTAACCTAGGCCATGTAAGCATACTAAGCATTTATGATAGTTTAATGTCCATTCTTTATTATATTATAACATATTAAATTTGAATTTAAAAAATTTATTAAAAAGAAAGCACATTTTATTATAAGTATATACTATTAGATTATGATTCAAATTTAAAGTTTGGGAAACCCTAAATTAATTAACATTTTTTTTACAAGTCTATAGTAAATAAAATGAATTTATGGTGCATTTTAGGGGGAATTTTATATGCAAAATAATGCAATATATATTTTTAAAGAAAGTGAAAGAAATCAATTTAGAAATATTAACAAATGGTAAGAGACATATTTTCTTTTGTGTTTTGTTACAAATTTTATTTAGTTATTAATAAAATGAAGGCTAAATTTGTGATTGGTGAAAGTAAGTACATGTGTGGATATTGTAAAATTATATGAAACCTTAACCTTAAATGCAATACCCACATGTAAAGTCACTTTGAAATACCCAATATGTTGTTTGAGTGGGCCTTTGAATGAAGACCAAGGCCTAGATGCAATACCTGCATGCAAGTTCATATTAAAATAATCCATAGGTGATTGAAGCAAACCTTATGTGAAAACCCAACCCTAATTGCAACGCCCGCATGTAACATCATTTCAAAATAACTAATAAATGGTTTGGGTATCCAAAATATGTTTTCTTATATACCTAAATTAATTATTATTCTGAATTAAGTTTATAACAAAATGCAGGTTTTGTAATGAATGTTAAAAACCATCAACTATTATGGGACCTATATGCAAATATTACAATGAATATAAAAACCAACGACTATTATGGGACCCATATGGGGTATTACAATGAATGTAAAAAATTAATGACTATTATGGGACCCTATATGTGGGTATTACAATGAATGTAAAAAACCAACGACTATTATGGGACCCATATGGGGTATTACAATGAATGTAAAAAATTAATGACTATTATGGGACCCTATATGTGGGTATTACAATGAATGTAAAAAACCAACGACTATTATGGGATTATATATGTGGGTATTGCATATTTGAAAATGGCCTTATGGAATTTATAATAAAAAATGATGTAGGTATTATATGTTTAAAATGTGTGTATTGTTTTAAAAAATTTTAGGTGATGTGAGTCTTATTACATTAAATGTAAATATTGCACAATGTTCATTTTGATCTTTGTATTTCCCTAGACAAATTAATGTTACCTATTCATATGGGCCTATTTAAAGTTTGATTATTACATCTTAATTACTAAGAAAATTATGACAAAGAAGACATATATGATTAACCATATACCCATTAAACAAGTGTGATTAGAAGAAAATATTATATTGATAGAATATGTACAAAAATGGGTGGATGAAAAATTGTTAAAAAACATAATGAAAAAAAAAGGTTCTCCATAACATATCACAAGACAAAGTTCAAAAATTGAATAATCCAAAAAATAAAAGGGCTAAAAAAACCTAGCTATCTATATAAAGTGAAAACCCTAAACCATATTAATATCTACAATCTCGTGGTTAGCTCAGTAAACAACTATTACATTTACAGCCCTTGTTGCATGATGAGCAATGTAGAAATGGTGACGTTGCATCTCAACCTAAACTACATTTATAACAAACTTTTCCTTTGTTGTTTCCTCAACCCTATAAACATTAAAAAACCACCAAATTAAACCCTAACACACTTTGGATGAAACAAAATTATAAAAAAATAATAAACATTGATTATTATTATTGTTTACCTTCCATGAATCATTTTAGATTCATGAAAATCTAATACATCTGTCAATTATTCTATCCGACTTGTTTTACTAAACTCTCAATCCCAATTTTTAACATCCCATGCCATCTTCAATTGTTGTGCATATACACAATGGGTGGATCAAATCATCTCTTGTAAATCTTCATTTTTCTCCATCCGCGATGTTGCATCTCGAAGCACACTTCCCACACCCTAGGCATTGAAACCCAACACCTACAACAGTTGTTCTGAAGCTAATTTGACCAAAGCTAGTTTTGGGAATGGTGAACATTGTTTTGCAACAGTTACCAACTTATTCCACTCCTATTGTGTTTTGGCACCAGGGCGACTAACAACCTTTTGATCATTCCGCCTTTGCATGGCCACGACATTTCCCAAGATGCAAACATTCATTTTAGCATGGTCTTGATATCGAGGACTTCTTTCAAAAGTTGAAGGCCTCCTAGGTTTGGCCTTTTCTACCAACAAGCCATGCACCTCCTTCAAATGCTTGGTCAACAACCATTTGGCACAATATGCGACAATGTAAGTGCCAACTTTACATTTCCATTTTGACCCAATTTTGTCCATTCTTTGTTTTTCCAAACCAAATTAGGTGGACAAGGGGGTGTTAGTGGCTAAGAAACCTGATCGGTTTCAAGTTCTGAACCTAAATAAAAAAATATCAAAAAGTAAATCATTGCTTTGTAATTAAAAAATCCTAATCCTAAAACCTTACACATAAAGAGTTCAAAAAACATAATGAAGGTATTGCAAAACATAAAATCACACAATCAAATACAACTCCTGCAAACTTTAAATGTTTTCAAGTATTGCAATAAAACAATTTTGTCAAAATAAAATCCCATACCTTCCATCAAATGATGGAAGGTGCCGATACAATTAAACTTAAAAAAACTTATACAATTTTTTTTATCTACATTTAATCTAATGTACGTAAATTCTACAACAATCTAACCCATCATTTTTCGATCGAAATCCTCAATCTATATTATAAATTGTCATCCTTGTCAACTCTAATCCACATAGATTGTTTGATACATCAATTTTCAATTTTCATTTATGATGAAACAACATTTTGTTCCTTAGGTCTTAATTCTGATGCAGCAACATTTTGCTTAGTAATTATTTGATCTAATGTAGCAACATTTTGCTCAATAATTACCTGATCTGATGCAATAACATTTTGTTCAACAATTGCCTAATTTGATGTAGTAACATTTTGTTCAACAATTGCCTAATCTGATGAAACAACATTTTGCTCAACAATTGTCAGTTCTAATGAAGCAACATTTTGTTTGTGAACTTCCAAATCACCACCACCTTTTTTCAATCTCTTTCCTCTAGCCATTGCAACCTTCAACATTAAAAAAACCACAATTTCATTGTTAATTGTCAATTTTAATCAACTAAATTAAAAGGACTAAAATTTAAAATTTAAAAAAAAAAAAAACCATTTGCAGCCATTGCCTTCTTCACAACACCACCACCATAGAAGAAGGTGACGACATTGCTGTTATCACCTTTTTTGCAGCAAAACCACCAAAAAGGTGTAGGTCACCATTTTTTTGCAGCAAAGCCATTGAAAAAGGTGACAGAAGTTGTCGTCTTCTTCTTCTTCGCTATAACGAAACCACAAAAAAAGATGATGGTTCATTATTGCCACCTTCTTTGCTATAGCAAGACCAAAACAAAAGGCGACGACAGTTGCCTTCTTTGTTACAACAAAATGAAAATAGAAGGCGATGGCAACTTTGTTGCCGTTACCTTCTTCGTTGTAAAAAAAAAAAGGTGACGGCAGCATTATTGATGTCACCTATTTTGCTATAGGAAGACCAAAACAGAAGGCGATGGTAGCTTTGCTGCCAAAGCTGCTATCGCCTTTTTTACTGCAGCAAGACCAAAATAAAAGGTAACAAAAAAAAAAACAAAAAAGCGATGGCAACTTTGCTACAACAAACGAATAAACAAGAAGGTGATAGTAGCCAAGCTATTGTCACCTTCTTTGCTGTAACAAAATCGCAAAAAGAAGGGCTTAAGAGAGGGAGGTTACTTTCAAGCTCTCGCTCTAGGTCCCGCCTGGGTCTCGGTTTAGGCGCTTCATAGTTCTGACGATGGAGTTCATGGGCTTGCTTCAAGCGTGTAATCATGGTTCTACTCCCACTCCAACTACTTCCGAGTTCTACTCCCACTCCACTCGCTCCTAAGTTCTGTTCTAGTTCCAATGGCTCTCGAGCTCTAGTGCCGTTCCTAAGCTTTGGTGTCATTCCTGAGCTTTGGCGATGGAGTGAGCACAAAATCAGGTGAGGTAGGTAGGAGGGGGGAGGTAGGTGGGAGGGAGGTAGGTAGGATGAAGAAATTTTGGGGTAGAGAAGAGGTTGAAAACACCAATAACTTTGGGCAAGGGAGGATGTGTTTTTGGTTCATCCCCAAAATAGCTTCAACGGCCTCATCCTCAATTGGTGCATTGGTGGTTGCTAGTTCACTCCAGCCGTGAAGGCACGACTCCCACGAGTGTGCAAACCTTGCACGATGGATGGATGGATGGATATGTACATATCTAAACAGAAAACTATTTCTCGTTGGTATTCCTGTCCCATAACTCTAACCATGGTGGTGATTACATTGACGATATCCCTTACCCATGGGTATGGCGGTTATTAGATCTGTGGTAAAATACCCGGGGGTTCTCAAGGCAGCTCTTCAATATTGTATAACCCTGGTTTTAGGGTTTTTAAAAAAAAATTTGGTAATTTAAATTTTTTGCAAAATTTAATAAAAAATTGGCAAATATTAGGAACACAGAATTTTCCCAATTTCTTTGTTAAAAAATGGTGACATTTCACTAGGAAAAAAAAGAAATTGCCTGGTTTCTCTATGAAAAATTTCCAAAAACTAGTTCTGCTATACACTAACCACTGTTGTTTTTTTTTCCCTCAATTTTGTGATATCAAAAATTGGGAAAATATCACACTTTAAAAAATCCAAATTTTTCCCAATTGTTTTGGTCCAAAAGGTGACAATTTTTCCAAATAAAAACACATATTAAATGCTTTGGTAGAACTGAAGGTTATTTTATTTGGATTTTCTGAAGAAAATCAGAGTTAACTAGTAGAGATTTTTTTATATTCCAATTTTTTTCAAAAAACTGGAGCCAGAGGTTCTTGTGATATTTCAAAATTTTGAGAAAACAGGAACCAAAGGTTGCTTTTCAAAAATCAAATAACTGCCCAACACTAGTAGGGTAGTGCAAGGTGGACGTAGGAGGATGTGTAGCATCCATCCACCTTGGTAACTCGGTTGTTGTTCATCGACAACTGAGTCATAACAGGTTTCCAATGGATGGTGCACAGGTGGGTCCCATAATCTGACTTTCTTGGGGCGGGGGGAGATATGTATATAGGCCTTTTACCTACATACATGGGCCAAAGGGAGGAACTGTATACTTCAAAATAGAACCTTCTTTTTTGGAATGCTCCATACTTTTTTTAATTTTTGAGTGATGGGCCAATCAAATTGACTAATTGCCAAAAAAACAAAATTGAACTTAGAAGTACCTCATCTAATTAATACAAAGCACAATAGGTATGATATTAGGGGTTTGGGTCCATGGGACTTCACAATTAAATTAGGGGTGTAAGTTCCTAATGGTGCCACGTTCTTGAAATGAACACTTGCCCAAGGTGGAGTCAAGTCATGCTTATTTTGCAAATGCCCAGAATGCCGCACTCTAAGGGTGTTCCTCAACATAAAGCATCGGGCAGAATTTTATTTTTTATTTTTCTCCTATAATTGGCAGTGGGTATTTGCTGGGTATAATGAGAAAAATATGGAAAACAAATTGCCCATTGGATTTTTGCTTTTCAAAACACCCCACCAATAGCTGAGGAGAAATTTCGTTGGATAAGGTGCCCTCCAAATACACTAGAAATTTCAGGCAAGCTATTTCATAAGGACGGACAAGGATTGCATCCTATTGCTACAATCACTGTAACTTGTGCCCAAGGGGCCCAAGTGTGAACTGGTTATTCAAGAAATTTTTCTTTCCAAAAGCATTTTCGAAATTTAATTAGATTCTCAATGAAAAACATTACTCAAAATTCAATATCTCATACCTTAGGTCTAAAATTTTTCAAATCATTTTCATTAAATCCCACTCATTAAGGGCTTTTGAACATATCAAGCGTGTGCCCAAATTCTTTTATAATTTTTAGTTTTGATTTAAATAAATTTTCAGTGAATTTTTTGTTCAATATTCAACAACTAGCATCTCCTGAACATGCCCACATCGTTCCTTAACCGAAATTGCTCGAACTGGATACTACCCACTTGCTGAATTTTGTGTCCTGGAGCTCTTTCTCCACATTTTGCAACTTGATCTCACAAAAAATTTATATAAACGAGAATGGGAAAATTCATGTCCACAACAGACTTGAGAGTACAATCAATACCCTAAACCTCATACCTGTGACTGCAACAAAACATGGGCATGGAGACAAAAGCGTTACGCCTGCGGCTATAGGAACCTCTTTGAGCAAGTGGGTACCATTCAGTAGTAAAAGCAAATCCATTTCTTCCTCCTCCTTGTCCTCCTTTTCCTCCATCTCCTCCTGCTGCTGCTGTTGATGTGTGCAGAGCGGGTAGACGGAGAAGCTTGGGTCTCGCCAGTGCGAGCAGGCGGAGTGATCTGGTGGACGCCATGGCTGCTTGCTTGCTTGCTTGGAGTGCGAAAACAGATCGCAAAAATGTGAGTAGTGCGTAGTGCGGCGCACCTCGTCGTGCGTCAGAGGACGCATACGTCGCAGACGACGTATTTAGGGATGTACGACCGTATCCAAAACGGAAGTACGGATCCGGTGCATTGGAGGGAGGATCCGGGCATCAGACTAAAAGGGAAGGATCCTCCGGCTATCAATCTGAAGATAAGGGGTACTGAGAAAGGATTTTACCATTTTACCACAGCTCTTGATTGCCATATCAAGCTCCCAAAAAAAGAAAGTATGAAAATTTGATGATTGTTTTTCAATATTAGTGCCCAAATAGAATGAAAGCAAAATTATGTGTGTTTCCACATGAAGAGCTTGCCCACAATTTCTCAATCAAATTGTTGGTCAAAATAGTGAAAACAGATTCGCATGTCCTATATTTTACTATATGGCCACCAACCCACATGGCAATGGATAGGTGGAAGTGAAGGGTCTTACTTCCCTCTTGCAACCACCTTGTGGTGGTTGGATGAAGGAGCAAAAGGTCGAAACTTGTTCAACTAATGGCAAGTTCTAAGTTTTTACCATGTGCCAATCTAACATAATTTAAATAAATAAATACAGAAAAAACATCTGACAAGGGAACAAGAGAAGAGAGAAAAAAAGAAAAAAGGATCCAAGTCCAAACAAAAGATCACACGCCAAAGTGGAGAATGCACAATGGGGAGCCCTAAGAGGAGAAAACACAAAACCTAGGACCTAAACCCATCACCCTAATTTATTGTGGGGATTTACAAGGTCATGAAGTGAAACAACCATGAAAGTGAGGCAAACATTAAATAGTAACAATTAATTAAACATGACCTAATCTTTGACAGAAAAGTACACTTGGCCGGTATTGATGTTCAACAAAAAAAAAATTTCATTTTAAAAAAATATTATAATCATACCCAAGTTCTGAAAACTAGATTAATTGTCTTAAACACCCCAACCTTTTAAATGGAAATTTTTTGATGTGCTGGTTGAAAACTTCATCAATCCTTTTTACAACCAACTTCTTCCTAGGTGCCTTTCATCTAAGCAAGAATAACGAAGATGGTAGTTGTCAACTAAGAATGGTTGGCCTAAGTTCCCAATTCAAAACATGTGTTTCATGGGACAAATGAGTTGAAAAATGTGATTCCTCAAGGCAAATATGCCCAAGTTCCCCAAGGAAATATGGTTGCTTGAAGCAAATGGACACAAGTTCCCAAGGAAACCTATGTTTCCCAAAACAATATCCCCACATTCCTTAAAAAACCATGTTTTCACATGGCAAATGGGCCCAAGTTCACAAAAGACATATGTTGCCTCGGTCAAATGGGCCCAAATTCTCCTAAACAAACATGGTTTCCTGATGTTCCCTCAGTGCCCAAGGCAATCCATGTCCCTTGGGGAACTTTGGGCCCATTTGCAAGTTCCCTAGGGAAAACATCAACCTCCAATTCCCTTCTCCCTAAAGAATTTGCCTCAACCTATTTTGCTTCTCAAGGCAACTTGGCCAAGGAAGTCAGGTCAAGTTGCATGTCCCAACGCCAACCTCTTCTCTGATGACTTCTTAGAAGCTTTCCTCCAAGGAAATCATCTGAATAATGCTTTTGTTTAGTGCTTTTTCAAAAATGGTCAGTCTAGAGTAGAACAGCCAGTGAGCGAACACTTAAGTGCTCAGGGCAGGTCAGATCCAAGGGGAGGGTTTCATTGTTTCTGGTGTCAAAACAAAACTTGAACCTCTCCTATTGATGAATCTCATACACTAGAAATCGTAAAAAATGGATTAGAATTGAGAAACTTATGACCCCTCAAAATAGAGGGTTTCAAGAACTCAAAAAATAAACGACTGAATGTTACAAAGCCAATTCTTGAACATCCAAAAAATTCCTTGTATGTTGCTCTCTTCCTATTAAAATTCCAAGATGATTTGTAGAACTCAAGGTGGTGCTCTTATAGAACTTTAAGTCATTTAAAATGAACAAGAAATAAGAAAGCTATGAGCTTTGAAAGTAGGAAGGTTCCAAAAAGAAAAAATACATTTTGTAAGTTGGAAAGTTTATTTTTCTTATTGCTATTTTTTCATTACTCCTTTTCCTTTGCACTTGAAAGATGATTTTTAGAGCTTGAAGTAGCATTCCCATATCATCTTGAATCACTCAAAATGAAACAAGATGAAAAAGATTTGAATAAATGTTCAATGATAGGGTAGTGATTGGTGATGGCCAATTCTACCCTATCACAAAAAAATCTTGGGAATATTGTGTGGGTGCAACACCTTAATTTTCCATGTGAAACCCCTCACATTTTATTTTGAGTCACAAGTTTATTGAGATATTATGGGTGAACAAGTAATGTGGAAATAACATATTTTGCATATGTACCTTAAGATCAACAAATGCATAATTATTTGTTCAAAGCCAAAATTCCTAATTGGGATGAAGGCTTCCATTTGCCTACCAACGTGTTATTAATTATTAGCTAGTAAAAGTGTCAATTTATCTTTTTAAAATCATTGATAATAAGTAGGGTAACAACATGTGTTAAGATCTCGGTGTAGATGTAGTAGATCTTATGCTAGCAGGGAGAATATCTTGTTTTACAACCCTAGAAAGAAACTTTGGGGCTAGTTGTGGGTGAGGAGGGATTGGAACCTTTGACATTGTGGTTTGTAGCCACGTGCTCTAATCCTCTAAGCTACATGCCCCTTTATTATGTAGTTTATAAGTGCCTTCAATAAATTTACAAATTTTCAACTTGATATATTTGGAGCATTGTCGATTTTGTATCCATATTGTATTATCAATTTTATTTATACCCTATAATTTCATCATGGTAAAAGACATATTCAAAATGAAGTTTTATCATACCAATGATAAAGTTATTAAAAATGGAACCTAATCCTTCATAAACTTAAATATGACCCCAATAAAATATTTATTTATGAAACTGATGAACAACCACCACACGTTAAAACATGTTTATATACATTACCATAGTTTAGGTCAGTTTTCACATTGATAAAAAAAAAATTCAAAAAATTCAAAAAATTCAAAAAAGGAATTCATTTTTTAATTTTGATATTATATATTTTTCCATCTTCTACTATAATATTGTGATATGACTAATAAAATTATGCAAAGTGTAGTTGTGATAATTAGTATGATTTTCAACATGTCAATTTCATATTTTCACAAAATTTCATTTCATTATTTTGAAGATTATTTGATGACAAAACTAACCTTAAAGTAAGGTAGTGCAGTTGATGTTTTGTGATGCAATAAAAACTTTCCATACTAAATCAACAATATTTTTGTCAAATTATTTAGTAGCTAATTCATATTCAGCTTCTCATTGACAATCTTAAGCATACATCAATGAAACAACTAATCTTGCACAAGTGGAGTTTGCTTTCCAATACCTATATGCATATAGGTTTATCTTACGCTCTAATAAAACCACCATTGGGGATATTTAAAGCATGGTGGTTAAACGCATTTTGTCCAAAAAAAACATTATTATTTAAATTGACAAATTTATTAGGATTAAAACTTTTTCAATATGATAGTTTAATCTTGTCATACATATCATGATAAATTATTGCCAAAAATTCAACAAAAAATTTGTTAAAGTTTTTTGATCATTAACATTTATGAAATTGAAATTTTATAAAACATTTGAAATGATTAAGGAATTTTACAAATTGCACATATTTTTCAGCCTTTTTAATGACATTAAAACCTGCTGGTCAAGGGCTTTTTTTATTATTATTCCAGGTTATATTGTGTCAATTCAAAATATATATTATTAGATAGTAGTATTACTAAAATGTTTATAGAAAAATAATTGTATAAAGGTGAAGACATTATCATTTTTTATGTGCTAATAAAATATGAAAAATGTGAATTAATTTTTATCATTTTAAAAACCATCCATAAACATTTAAAGGTAAAATAAAAAGGGAAAGGTAAAGTTATATTAATCTTTTAAAAAATTTCTTTTGTGATCATTCTAATTTTTTTTAATTATGAAAGGTTGTATTTCACTTCATTTTGAAAAGGAAGTTTTCTAAATATATGTGATAATAAGGTAAGAACAATGGTAAAGAAGGTGGAGGTTTAGTAATTTCATAATAATTCTCAAAATTCATGGAACATACTCCAATAGTTATATCAATTTTTAAAATTTTAATTGTATGATCATTTAACTTCGCTTCAAAATGGAAGTTTTTAAAGAATATGTAAAAAAAAAATTATGTTAAAGAGAAGGTGGAGGTTTGGAAAGGTAATACAAAAATTGTTGTAAAAGTAAAAATAATGATGAAGGTAAAGTTAATGTGCCCTTTTCATATCCATGTAGGTTACTACGGGAAGGGATTGAGGTAGTTAAGCTTGGAAGTTGATTTGTTTCTAGGGTGCACAAGATAATGTTGTAATGTTATAAATGACTTGAAGCCATAGCCTTTGGATAAATCCAAAAAACAAACCTTACATGGTGTACACAAATACATGAAGAAACTTTACTAAAATCATTTTATCATTTGAATTACAATTAAAATCATTGTAAACAATTTGTAAGGGATCAATTCTTTTTTACAAATTATCGAATAGATTAAACATTAATATCTTTCTTTTCATTTTTCTTAAATAAAAATTTGTTGCATCATTTTTAACAATGAAAAATAATTCACCAATATTTTTATATTATAAACTAATAATCAAACATAATTACTTTAGGATCTTTAGAAGTCAAATATAATTGATTAGCAAGATAAAGTTAGAAAACATTATGTTCAACCTTGTTTAAGGAACTAAGTCAAAATGAACAATTATGACAATAAAATCCATTACATCACATGGGTGTATGTAATTTCACATTCAACAATGTAGTAGGATTTTACATTTTTGTCCTTTGAATCAATTAATGATGAATATAATGATCATAGACATGAAAACAAGGACAATTCAAAACACAAAAGGCCTTGAAACATAAATGAATACTAGGATACCACACAATAAGCCGCAAAAACAAAATAAACAAAAAATTGAAACAAACACAAAATTTGAAATTTGGTAGAAAATAATCAAAAAAATGTAACTTGGAAGTTCATTACATGTTTGTATAATGTAAACCAATAACATGAAAATCCTTAGTTCATGTCACAAACTCTAGTTGATAAAAGTGAAAAATAAATAATTTAATGGGTTACATTATACATGTGTTTATGGTTGAAAAGGGGATGGCAAAAAAGGGATATGGAAACATATTTAAATCCTCCTATAGAAGTTTAATATCAAAGGGACATTTTTTTTTAAAACAATGTCCATGTGAACGACAAATGGTCAACGATTAATGAATTTGGTTCATGAATTACGATTTTTAAGGGGTCTAGATGGGGTATAAAAAACCAATACAACCATAACCATTGTTTTTTTTCATTGTGGTAAATGATAACTTGAATTGATGTTGATTTTTTTAGATGAACTTGTACAATAATCTTCTTAATTATGTATTTTGGGGGTGTGCCAGCATAATAAAATAAATAGGAAAAGTAACCTTCCAAATTATTGTTGCATATTTTCCACAATAATGCACAAAAATGAAGTTGAATCCTTGTCAACTCTCATTACAAAAGCATTTGATGGTTCATAATGTTCACAATAAGCTCTATGCAAAGTTTGAGAGACATTGGTATATTAAAAGTAAGTAATAAATATGTTTGAAGCTAGGTTGGTTAAAAACCATTTAAAACCTACTTACCCATCAAAACTTTGATAGATTATAAATATGGCTTATAAAAATTTCAAATTCATAATTCATTTTATTACATTGTCAATTTGAAAGTAAAACAAATTCTATCAAAATTGTATTTTTTCATATTACATGAAATCCGTTTTACCAAAAAAAAAAAATTGACAAACTTGTTTGCATTTTTTAAGATTCTACTTGAAATGCACATCAAACATCCAGTTCTTCAATGTTATCATAACAAGTTCAAAAAATCTTCCCATATTGATCATTGAAACAAATAATATTTGTTTCTTTTTTATATTAATGTGTTAATGTTTATGGCTACTTTACATTTATTTGATAAGCATCACATGTTGTTTAATAATTTACAATGTTTGCACCTTGGGAACATTTGATTAATTAATTTGCATTGACTCTAATGAATGGAGTATTTAAAACACTTTTGACATAGTATAACCAATGTTTTCTTGTTGTTAAAAAGACTTTAAAAAGGCTTTTAAATTATTTGAAAATTACAGTTTTTGGGAAATTGCTTAATGCAACGTTTTATATATAAAGATACAATGCAACATTTTTTTGGGTCATAAAGTTTTGTCAATTTGTAAATAACTAATATTCTTTTGCCCCATCAATTTGATTACTTAATCCATTGCTTATAAGGACTCATGTCCTTGACATTGTTGGCTCATTATATTATGAGTAACCCAAAGATAAAAAAATAATTCAACCCTTTCCATTGAACTATTTAATAACTTTCTAATTGCTAGAAAACACAAACCCATTAAAAGGCAACAAGGTAGAATGAAAACCAAGCTAGGTTGGTTTTAGTTGTTGTTACTTTAAATAATTGACTTGTGGGTCAAAACAATAAATTTTAAGATTTCATCAAAGGAGGAAAAAAAAGGATTGATTATTCATAATATTTCAAAAGGAAATAAATAAGGTGTTTGCTTAAAAAATTCAATCATTCAAAAATGTTTTGGTTGTAGTGGCACAAGGGCTTAGACTAAAGGCCTATTCAAACCTAGTGGTTTATTGATGTTAAGGTAATGATAAAATGATGAAGAAAAATGTTGCAGTCATATAAAAAATGTTATTAAGAAAAAATGATGTGGAATCCTTGGTGTTAAGACTTGGTGGTAACTCAATGTTAAGTTTCATGGTAATTAACATTAATCCAAATGAAATTGTAAATTTCAACAAATATATCACTAGTTAAAATTGCCAAAAAAATCAATTGTGCAAATGTGTGTGTTTATTACTTTAACATTTCATGTTCCATATTTGATCCCTATTCCAGGTTCCCCATTCCCTTGTTTTCTCCCACCCCTATTGTCATGTTTGGTAACTCCTCAAGTGTTTTTCACATTCA
>Ga0209611_10010217_pt1 | contig 13895 bp, 7 predicted proteins | sample S1TSphgellanicum_3_FD_187693 | JGI IMG/M metagenome (GOLD analysis project Ga0209611, IMG submission 187693) | Host-associated microbial communities from peat moss isolated from Minnesota, USA - S1T2_Fc - Sphagnum magellanicum MG (SPAdes) (version 2) | ecosystem: Host-associated > Plants > Peat... | reverse complement strand
CGACGATTTTAAAATTTTGAATATCCATAACCGGACCTTACCCGGGAAGAATAACAATGTTGGGTGTTTTTCAAAAACCCGGATCAATAACCGTTTCATACTTAGATTGTGCTATATACTCCGATAATTTTATTTTTTTAACATGTCTGAATCTTTCGTAAAAAATCAAGCCTTATACCCGGCCAATCGCATACCTTAACCCATGCCCTCATCTCATAACTGCCCCTCTTTAGGTTTCTAATACCCAGACTTGGGTGATTCTTCAAATCTCGTACAAATAAAAGAACCCAACCCAAGCAAGCGATTCATTGAATTTTTTATTTTCAAATACCCAGACCTGACTCTTATTATTTAAAAAAAAACAAATACCCACCCCACACTGATCAACACATTCGTAATTTATACCTTTGCTTAGCAAACAAGTTAGGGCCAATTCCAAAGTTATTATTATTAGGTAGGAGCAACAAGAAGAAGAAGAAGCTATAGGAAGTGAGACTCCTTGGAATCATCCATTCCCTAGGTTCACCCTATGGTTCATAGGGTGAAGTTGTGAAGCCACTCTGCCAGACTTTTGCCATACATTTGGGACACTTTTATTAAATTTTTTAAAAAATTATTGAAAAAAAATTTCATTAAAAAATTTATTATGTAGTACTATTTCTTCAACGGGCTGTTGTATTTTACTACCGTACATAGAAAGAAAGAAGCCACCATCCAACCATGATATTTTCTCACCACCACCGTTGTGTTGTGTTTCATGGGTGGTGTTGTTGTTGTGAATGGAGACAACACTCACAATAACATGCTTTTTCCCCGGTGTCAAAGTTCCTTGCCAGTATATGGTTTTTGATGTGACCTCGATGGATGGTAGTAAGCACTGTGCCCGCCCAGCCAAGCCACGTGTGTGGAAGCTTATCAACACATCCAAAAGGCTCATCCCTGACCTTAATAGGCTTGCAACAAACTCTTTGGGTCCAACAACAATAAGGCAAAAACCAATTCTCCTTTTGGGAGTGGAGAGAGAGAGAGAGAGTGGAGAGAAGGGTGACTTATTCATCAATTGTAATGAGAGTGAGCTATTATCATATCATATGAAAGGGAAAAAAGTTTTTAAGTAATGCATGCACAAAACTTGACAAAGTACTTTGTGGACAAACAAAGGGGAACTTGTCAGGCCATTGTTGCAAGTCATTAGCTATGCTCGAATAAAAGACTTTTTGTTGTTGTTGCTCCGAGTCTCTATGAAAGAATACTACCTGACACTCTCTTGCTGGCAAACAAGCTGATTGTTGTGTCAGGCTCTCTTGCATGTTACATGTTAGGGCTATTAGAAAGAAGGAATTTTTGAACAAGCCATAGGGGGAGGGACAATACATAGAGGGTCAAAGAATACCTTTTATTTCCCCCCACAATTTTTATTTATTTTTTAAACAAAGTTTGGTTGGGGGTCCAAAGTATGAATGTATGTATGCATATGTCAGAAGCATAATGGAATGGGCGTTTATTTATCCCCCTCATGAAGGGAAGGGAAGGGAAGTGAAGTGAAGAATGAGCCACCCAGCGTCCTCTCCTTTCTTTCTTTCTTTGTTGCCTGGATGATGATCAGATCATCCTCAACACTGTCAACTAGTTCCTTCTTCAGGAATTGAACATACTCTCCCCTAAAAATTCCCTTTCATTCAAGTCATGTCCATCATGCCCGTCCAACGAGTGATGACCAGCCTTTATGCCTACTTCACTTCATCAGACAAGACTTGCTTGCTTATGAATCTATCAGTCTTTCAAAATCACAATTGTTGCTGATTGACAAGCTTACTTGGATCCACTAGCACAAGCAAAAATAAAATAAAATCCACCATTCCAAAAACATGGCCATGAAACTCCTCCCTTAATGACTTGTATAGAGGAAGCTATTTTTGCCAATGCCTTCCCCTGCATAATGATCTGCACTTACACAAACTTTCTCTTTATAACAACAACAGTCCCAATTAGCTTATGGAAAAATTTCATTGTATCCTTCCAGAAAATCTCTTGCTCCAAGATAACAAGCGAATTGCACCTTGTAAGGTGCCCTAAAAAACTAACAAGGGAATTGCGTCTTGTAAAATCTAACAAGGGAATAACAATCTTGTAAGGTGCCCTAAAGGTATACCATGCACGTCCATCAATATCATTATGAGGTTTGTCAAAACACAAATTCATGTGTAATTTCATAGAATTCCTAACAAACTATTGATGATATACTTGAGAAAATTCCAATCTTTTTTTTTTGAGAAATAAATCACACTTTTGAAGGTTCAGGAAAATGCACCAAAAAATATGTAATTTGTATAACATATTCCAGTTTTTAGTCCAAATGTTTTCTTTTTTGGGGACAAACTTTCACATTTTTGCAACTTGAAATATATTTCAACATATATAAAAGATTTATTTAAATTTAAAAAATGACCCTAATCTTTCAGGTTTTGAAAAAAATAATTAAAATTCATCATATTTCTACAACAAGTTCCAACAAGTAGCCAAAATGCAAAAGGATTCTAAATTTTTTTTCTACTTTCATATTGGTCTATAGCCAAATTTCGCTAAATCTTTTTGTGGATAATCACTAGTTTGGCTAAATCTAAAAATACATAAAAAATAAAATAAATTGAATTAGTTTTAAAAACTCATGGTTTCAACATTTGAGCTTTGTTGTGTTTTTGACATTAATGGAACATAGAATGGGTTTAATTTAAATTGGTGAACTCAAGTAATTTTAATCTTTGAATGAGATGTGGAACATTTAGCAACTTTTCGGTTCCCAAATTATAGCTCAAACAAGATTTCACCATTAATTGATTTAAATTCCAATGCTTAAAAATACAAAGGCCAAAGTTCATGATTTTCTTAAATGCTCTTCCCAACTTTAAACACCTCTAATACACACCTATGAAAGAAGATGTAAAATAATTTTCAAGGAGTTTCAACATAATTATTGATGATTTTGTGCCTCCAATTACACCTTTAAAACAGTTGGTACTTTAATAAATGTCATTAATGTACATTTCAATTGACTTTGCTGAAATACATTACTACTTATTCCAATGATGATTCAACTAGTTTAGGTAAAATAGCTTGATGTTTCATAAGTTGTCATAAATTGAATAGTTTCAAATTGGAATTTGTTTAGCCCATATTCAAATGAAGAGGAATGGAAAGAAGTCCTTTTGAATTTGTGTTTTTTTAATTAAAAAAATCTAACATCAAATCCACAAGAAGATTTTGAGTACTTTCTCCACCCATTGGCATTTCATTTTTTTTAATTCAAGTGGATCTTAATTCAATTGAATTGGAATCTAAATGTTTGGGATAAAAAAACTTTCAATGTTGAATTCAAATTCCAATCAATGTATTTGCATTCAATTAAGTTCAAATTCAACCAAATTCAATTCATATTTCGTTGTAGTATTATTCGTGCTTCAATTTTATATAGGAATGAATTAGGGTCTCTCACTTCAAGAACATTCAAAAACAATTTTTTTTTCATAAGGATGTTTGCCTTTTCTTTCTTTTTTCAATGATTTTAGTCTAGGTGCAAAAAAGGAAGATTTATTGCATGTTACATGTTGCATCATATTATTATTATCTTTTGGTTTCCATTCATTTATATCAAGGTTATTTCAACATGTCATGTCATTGACATATGAACATGTGTTACTTAATTAAGTTTCATGTGAATATATTACATTGTTCAAAAAAAATTTAACAAAGGAATGCCAAAGGTGAGAATGCAAAAATGTCTTTTTACATTTAGCATGTGAAAGCAACCATGATGGAGTTATTTTGATATTATGAATGGTATTCAATCTTCTTTATATGGGCATATTCACAATCAAGCTACCCAAAAGGATGGTCTAATGAAAAAGCATTATAAAGGACTATTTTTGGATTTTTATTACATTTATTATTTCATGATTATAGTGGATTGGTATATGACTATAACTAAAATGATGTCATGTTAATATAGTATAAAATTCAATAATAGATTGGATACAATATAGATGTCTTTTTGAGTCCTTCTTTTAATTGTAATTTTCATTTTAAAAGAATCAAAAGGAATGTATTAAACAGTGCAATTCATTTTAATTTTCTTTCATGGATAAGTAATGCATACATCTATGTTTGGCAATGTTCATATAATGCATTTGATTAAATAATATATGACATAAGAATTTTGGAAGCTACAGAATCCATTTTGAAAGGGCATCAAGGAAAATGATTCTTCTTTTTTTGACATTTGGTTGATTTTTTGCATTTTTTGTTTTTTACCAAAATATTTATGCATAATTACATATGCATATGAAAAATCACCACCACCATGCAAATTATCATAATTTGAATTGTTCAATGTTTTCACTTAAATTTATTCCATGTGGATTTTATATTTGGAAGATAGCAAAAACAAAGTCCTTTAATCCTATGTCCAAAAAGGGGCACCTTGATTACAAATATGCCCTTCTTCTTTTTTCATAAATCATAAATTGTATAATTTTGTGTGATTTCTTATAATTATGTAAATATTATGTGAGAGTTATATGCACAAAGGGTAAGAGAGAACAAATGCAAAAGCACATTATTAGTTTGGTAATGATTCAATGAAATTGTGTTTTGAACACAAAACAAAAATGAAAGTTAACCATAGAATTAAGGATATTAAAATTGTGTAAAAGTTGTGTTTTCATAGATTATAATTTTGATGGAACATTTTTTATCACAAGTTTTCTATGTTTGGGTATGCGCATATTTTTTCCTCTTTCATTGTGGTTTGCAATCATTTAAAGTGTTACACAACATATGATCACTTCATTATATGTACACTATGTGAAAATAAACAATTGAAAAAATTAATGAACCAAAAAAAGAAGATGTATTATTCTCCTCAATATTCTTATGTATTTTTTTTGGGTAAAAAAATGTTTTGATATTATTTTGATCATTTGATTAAATTTTGTGCATCACATCATTAGCAAATAGGACAGACCATATGATATCAAACCATTTATAATTCTACAAGCATATTTTAAATGAAATGGGTATTTATTTTTCAAAAGAAAGGAAAAAACCTAAACATTTAAAACCTACATATTCCTTAAATTACTTAAAGAAGATGAAACAAAGATAAATCAATTTGAAGATGCAATTATACAAAAAAATTTGATCAAAATGATGGTTGAAAATATATATTTGTGAATAACAATATTTTTGAATTCCACATTTGGCATTTTATTGTATTAATAAATCAATCTTGACAAAATTAAATAAAAAGTTACAAATTTCTCAAGACATTATACAGACAAAACTTCATTTGATCATTGTTACAAAATTGTGTAGATCATTTGAATAAATAAATAAAAATAATTTTGTGCGTGTTTTGTGACAGGTTAGTACCCATTGTTATTAGTAACTATTGGGTACTAATAATATATTGGCATGTTTGACAATCCAAATTTTGCTATCATAAATATATAGAAAAACCTTTGCATGATCATTTTTATTCGGTTGAAAATAAACTAAATTATTGATATTTTTAATAGCTATTTTTTTGGGTATTTCAATTTAACACTTTTTTAATCTAAAAATTATAATATAATATAATAAATTTATATTAATCACATTTTATTAATTAAATAAAATATAAATCCATTACACCATTAAATTTCAAGAAAAAATTGTAATATTTGAATGGACACCTTTAATCAAAATTAAAACCATGTTCAAATAAACATTGAAAATAAAATATCCATTAGAAAATTTTATCAAAGTTGACAAGTTTACATTATTTTTATCAATGATATGTTTATGAAATTGGTTAAATTTAATAAACCTATTTTAAACATCAAATTCATTCATATTTAATCAAAATTGGCATCTAACAATGTTTTAATATCACTTGCACACATGATTTGGGGGTGGACATTTTATTATGCCCCTTCTAACCAATAACCACCTTCTCCTTGGAATGGATAAACATTTTTTCCCCCTTTTTAATTATTTTTTCTTTTTGAATTAATGAAATATATTTTCCCTTTAAACTTTGGTCTATTTTTAAATTAATGGAAACTTGACATGTTTGACATTTTAAAACCTTTACCCTTATTATTGTTGTTGCTAGGCCAAGGTCTTCAAAAAATCCCAAAACAGGATGTTGACCTAGTAAACATTCCCAAATCTAAACATTCTTGGTAAAATTTTTAATCAATGTGATGTTTTGGTTCAAGAATGGCTTAAGTTTGATCAATAACAAAAGCACATTTGAATAATACAGAGGATGACAAGGAACCACAAAAAAAACAAGAATGTTGAATAAAAACAATAAAATGGCAATAAACAATAACAGAGGTGTTGAAAGGACATTCAAAACACCAAGGGCCTTAGGTTAGACATGAAAATTTTCTTTTTAAGCAATAGGGGGCACCAAGACATTGGGCATTGAGGGTATTGAATACAATATTTTATAAAATAAGACCTTATGATTTCACAATTATAAAAAAACATCAAAGTCCTTTGGTTTTTAATTTTTTTTCACTATTTTTTAAATTTATTGAAATTTTTGCCAATATTTGACCTAGATAGTAAGAAATATAAAAAGGATGCCTAAATGTTTTTACTTTTATATAAAAAAATGACACCATGTCCTTATGGATGATGCCATTCACCTAACATTGTAAAGACTTGCATTCATTTTTTTAGTGTAACCAAGCTTTCTTATTTCATTTGACCGATTGTAATAGGCAAAATTTTATATCGATTAATGAACAAGATTCTTTACCTTTAGTTTCACGATGCATTTTTAACCCACTTGTCTCCCTACCAATTCAAAGTTGCAATCAAGGGAGGTTGTGAGGCATTGTTACATAATATTCAAGCAACTTTAAATGTTAACCTTGATTTGGTGGTGTTGAAGGTAAACATTGCCAATGCTTCCAACATTGTTTTCCAAAGGTTATATTTTAAGAGTTACATGTTTCAGGGAGGTAGTTATTTCAACTTATACCTTTCATCCGTTCTTTTTATGCCCCATAATTCCTTTTTTTCTTTAGACACCACTCCTCACAAGGCAATTTTTTTATTATTTAGTTCTCTGTTGGCACCCATTAGGGGGATCCTTTGGGTGGTCATTTTTTTCCCCTAGTTCATTTTTATGACCTTTGTAGCTTGGTTGGCATTTTCCCATCTTGTTTGTTTTTTTCCATTATAAATGGCACCCACATCATTGGGCCTGCTTCAATTGTATCTCATGTATTTCATCATTCCTCCTAGTTAAATTTGGTAAGCTTTGAAACTCCACCTTACATTTGTGTTACATGGTTTCCTTTGGGGTTGTTTTCAAGGTTTTTGCCTTCATTTGGTTTTTGTACCCCTATTGGGGGCATTAAAGTTTTAGGGGTTTCATTTAAGGTTTTTTCCTCCATCTGGTTTTGTACCCCTATTGGGGGCATTAAAGTTTTAGGGGTTTCATTTAAGGTTTTTCCTCCATCTGGTTTTGTATCCCTATTGGGGGCATTAAGGTTTTAAAGGTTTCATTTAAGGTTTTCGCCTCCATTTGGTTTTGTACCCGTATTGAGGACATTAAGGTTTTAAGGGTTTCCTTTAAGGTTTTCACCTCCATCTGGTTTTGTACCCCTATTGGGGACATTAAGGTTTTAGGGGTTTCCTTTAAGGTTTTTGCCTCCATCTAGTTCTACACCCCTATTAGGGGCATTAAGGTTTTGGGTGTTTCCTTGGGATCCCTTTCGTTGACATCCTTTTTTCTCCAAGATGCCTTGAACGATGTTGTTCAACATATAGATGCATTTTTAAGGTTGGGGAATGTGCTAGTGACATTTGGGATTGTCATTCATAATTTCATCTAAAAACCTTGTCACCTTCTTCGTTTTTTCCCCTCACTTTTAAATTTTCAACATTAATTAACCTCCTTTGATTTGACCCTCATTTACATATTTGGAAAATTTTCAAGGCGACGTTTTTTGGAGTGTCCATAAGCTTCCCAAATTCATTGGTAAGCTTTTTTTTCCATCTCCAAAAGTAGAATGAGTTTTGTCTCTACACAGGTTATTGCCTTAGCAATAGGTAAATGCATGCTATAATGGCCCAATTTTGTCACATAAGAATTAAATTTTGTACAGTGTTGTGATTGTAAGCTTCATGATTATCCACATAAATATTAATGTGATTTTAAGGACTTGGATTTAAATTTTCAACTTAACTATTTAAATGAGTATGCAAATTATTTCACATAATTCATTAAGGTAAAAAAATATGAACTTTATAACTTAAACTTGAGGATTTGCCAATTGGCAAATTGTTTTATTTATCGACTTTGAAATGATCAGAATATTTTTTATAGGGATTTATAATACAGTGAATTTTCTTTAATGAACACAAGTTTGAATAAAATTAGCACCATATTATTATCTTTAAAATATTAATTATGGACTTTTAATCAACGTGAAAATGCTTGAAAAGTGTAAAGTCCATATATCTAACCCAATTTTGAACTTTCTTAGGTTGAATTTTTTTTTGAGAAGCATAGAACAAGGGCCTCTAGAAGGGCATGGATTTTTGAAAGAAAAATGACATCAAAATAATATCAAACTCGGCCATTGATCATTGAAATTCGAAAACAAGGTCAAAATATGAACTTTTAGGCCCTTTTTTTTAAAGTCCATAGGGAACCACTCTAGCTTGCATTTACTCCAACATATTTAGGGAGCTAAGGGCTTATGGCCCTAATCATCGCATCTAGATATTTGCAAGATGGCTAAACACTTTTATTGGGGGCTATGGGGGCTAGCAGTTTAAGTCCACTTTCATTTTAGGCTCACCTTAGGTAATCTTGTGACCTTCTACCTCCAACTGCATCCCTCCATTTGAATAATTATCAAAGAAAAGAGTAAATCATCCTCAAGAAAACATGCATGAACACTCTTTCCTAGCATCATTTTGGATTTGTTTTTTCATTGTCATTGTGCTTGGTTTTGTACTCATTTAGTTATCCCATCTTTTTGGATGCCCTTTGAAGTTTTTTTTTCAACAATACACATTAGATTGGGCTTCACCCATCTTACGGTTCATGGTCTTTTTTGATGCATATGTGACTAGCCCATAAATTTGATGGGGATGCATTTACTGCATTGTGCTCATGGGGGAGAACGCACTGTTGCACATGATGTAGTTCAAGATTCTATTGCCTCCATTATTAGGGATGTTGGATTCCATGTCTTGTGCAAGCAAATTCATGTTCTTCTGGCACCATTTCTTCAATCAATGTGATGACGAATGGATATTATGTTTCCAATAGATGATATTTGCACATTGGCAAACATAGTCATTATTGACCCAATTTGTGCAAATCTTGTTTTGTTAGCCGCTTCTTTTCGAAGAGTGGCCGTGAGGATTGCAATTCAAGCACAAGGTGTGTCATATCAAGACCAACACCTTAAAAATGATTTTGTCCCTCTTGCATTATAGATATTTGAATGTTTATTCTAGCATGTTGACAACTTTTTTCATCAATGTGCCAAACATGGCATGTTTGGCGAAGGATTCCAAAGGGCCTCCTCTTTCAATTTGACATTCATATTATAGATAGAACGTGTCCATGCTCTTCAAAAAGTTTAGGCCACCACTATCTTGCAATGTGAAGTTGTGACAATAGGACATGCTATGTTTAGGGTTGATGTTCTTTCAAGTTTTGTACCTGTCTCCTTGCATAACTTGCTTTCTTGCGTAACTTGCTTTCTTGCGTAACTTGCTTTCTGATACTAGTGACGGGTTTAGGTCCTAGGTTACTTGATTTCTCCTCTTAGGGCTCCCCATTGTGTGTTTTGCAGTATTGGGTGTTGTCTTTTGTATGGACTTCAGTCCTTGCGAGGTGCTTTTCCTTTATTTATTTATTTATTAATCGGAGAGCTCCTTACAGCATGTTTTTTTCTTTCACTGTTCATGGGACATTTTGAAAAATGGAATCCCAAGCAACCCAACAGGTACCTACGTATTCTTTCTGCCATCCATTGACTGGTGATATTAAGCACTCTCACAAATGGCCACCCCCTCCATCTGCTCCACAGATACCAAAAACAAATAGAATTGTAAACCCCATGTGCCCAGGACAATGGGAAGTGAAAACTAATGGAGCCCATGTGCCTAGACCTGTGCAATGTTCAACTCCAAACTCCCCAAAAAGTTCTTCTATCAAAGTCTTTTATTCCCCTTCTCTTCTCTTCTCTTCTCTCTCCCCCCCTTCCCAAAAAGGGTTCTTTCATGCAACCCAACTGGTTTGAAGCCACACTCCTTTTTGAGGCACATCATCTTAGTACATGTTAAAATTTTAAAAATTGCAGCTGAGAACAACAGGATTGTACAATGACTTGGTCGGGGATGTTCAAGTTTACCATATTCTAGTTCAGAAATTCAGAAGTTGATAATGCAGGCTGGCCCAATGATAATGCCGCTTGGCCGGCCGGCTGGCCATCCATCCGTCCTTCCATCCATTTGAAGCTGGGTGCCCTACTAACAGAGAATATATCATGCTGTAGTATGACTTCAACTTTGCTCATTGTTAGAAAAGCCTGACAAGAAAAAGGAGTTCGTGGTCCACAAGGGCCCAAAAGAAAAAGAAAAAACCTCATGGGTTGGGTTGTCCATTTTGGCCATTAGAGCTCCGCACTCCACACCATTCTCTGACAGTACTTGCCTTTGCGGAAGATATACTTAAATTGCTCTCCCTACAAGGTATCAAATCTGGGTTTGATCAACAACAAGAAGAACAACAACAAAGAAAAAAAAACAAGAGCAAACAAGCTCGATTGATTGAGTCCATGGCCAAAATCGACAAACTAAACTACTTATGTGCAAAGTTTGCATAAGGCATGGATGGGTCCTTTCAATACGGCAACTAGTTTTTTTGTCCTTTCAAAAAACTGGGTTATGATTCCCAAATTCATACAAAAGGAAAAAGAGTTGAAATGATTTGTGTTGGGCTTTGATATATCCCACACAAGAAGGAAGTAAGGAAGGAAGGAAGAACCTGATCATTTTTTTTTCCATCAAAACCCAGACTCCCCCAAAATTGAGTTCTACACTAGTTCTGCATTCTCTGACAAACACTTGTTGTCTCCATCGTGCTATTGTCTTACTTTGCTTTGCTCAAGATTCCAACATTAGTTTACTTGAGTTGAGTAGAGTTGAGTTGAGTTGAGCCCAGATGCTTGAATTTCACACCTGGATCTATTAAGTTGCCTTCTTCCTTCCATCACCCCATCCATTAAGTGTCGCATGAGCTGCCAACAATTTTTGTCACAAAATTATGTATTCTTTTCTCTACTTCCATGTCACCGGTGACGTTGCAACAGCTTTCACACTTGAATTATTTGTCAAGAAGAAAAGCAACTTGACAAGGTTCTATAAAACCCATTATTCCATGCAAACTAGAATTATTTGTCAAGAAGAAAAGCAACTTGACAAGGTTTTATAAGACCCATTCCATGCAAACTACCCATGTTGGGGGCTGGGCGGTTCTTTACTTTTATGGAGAACCTTGGGTTCCAGTTCTGAAAAATATAAATTGGAATGGTTCTAGTTCTAGTTCCACACATAAATGGAATCGAGAATCCAGGTTCCAGGTCCCAAATTTTCCCCAAAAAATAGAAAAAAAGATGATGATTTCAGTTCTTGTTCCGGTTCTGAAAAGCAGACCCACTTCCAGTCTGGTTTTGGATAACCTGGGTTAGAACTGGTGGTTAATTTCCTCATTTTACTTCTACCAGCAGATACTTGTCGAACGGTTCTCTCCAAATTACTATAATACACCTGGGCAGCTTTCACACTAATTACAATATTTTCAAAAATGTTGAAATTTTTCAATTTTTTTTTTTTTTTTTTTTTCCAAACAAGAGAAATCTGTGAAAGAAAAAATACAGAATCTTATGGAATACTCTAGAACATTCTATTTTGACATGGAATCTCCAAAATAAAATAAATTATTGACCTTAACCCTGACCTAAAACTTTATCTAAGAACCATGGGTTCTTCTTGGGCAGGGTTGGAAACCCAAAGCTGTGGTTTCTTTCAATTGGAGGACGGACATCTGTCATGGTCGGTCACCTTCAGTGGATAGGATACCTGGGAAAGAACTGCCCAAATATCCAGGATGAGCCTGGAAGTGATATCCACCCAACACTGGAAATTATAACATTGGGGGGTGTAAATCACCTAGTAAATGGCAATGCCCTAGAAATAAGCAATGAGGGCATTATGCTATAAAGCATTCATAAATTCGGTCACAAGAATTTGTGATGTGTACATTCTCCATAGAAGAATTTGTTGAGAGATGATATTCGACCTCCAAATAAGCACTTTAGTGCGCAATGTGTGAACCTTCCACCTCCAATCCATGTATCATATCATCCACAATTTCCTTGTTGGAATTTGGTTTTTGCAATGGTGGTTTTGGAAGGAAACACATTAAACACCCCCTAACAAGCATTTTCCAGCGTGAAAAGTGGTCAACAATACTCGACCTTACGCAAACTCACTCGGTTTGATCACAAGGTTTGATTATTTTGACCTTGGATATATATTACATTTTATTTTTTAAATGCTCCTTTTCAGTGTGTGAATCTAGGCAGCTAATTGATAATTTTTTTCTCTCAAGAGAAAGGTGTTGAGTTCAAATTCAACCTGAGATAATAAAATGTGCAGAATAAGTTAAATAATGCCCGTTTTGTAAAACATGCAAAACATGAAAAGTCATGTAATTCAATTCACCACACAACCATGGAGGAGGGCACAAACAGACATAAGCCTTAAAGTGCACCAAACAGAGCTCATGAGTTCTGAGTCTGTAAATTTATTTAGAATGCCCCTTTCAAAATGGCAACAATGAGCTTTTAAAGTTTTACTTCAATGTCTTACACAGTGTGAATTTGAACATGATGTTGTTTTGAAAGTTAAAAGTCCGTTGCTTGTGTTTGCCAATAACATGGCATTTTATATAGCAAAGTTGCTCCAAAACAGAACCAAATTCCAGCCACCCACTGAACATATAAAGGTGGTTTTTCAGACGAAATTTTCAACAAGTTGGTAGCTACTTGCCAGCATCCAGCATTCTAGGTTGTTCTCATTGGAAAGCTCTAGCCAAGAATTGGATAAAAATTTCCTCAGTTGGATGAATGTACTGTCTAATTCTTCATATGAGATTTTCTGGTTTAACACTAATTACCCATCACTACTGCATTTGACTCCAAATAGGCTACCTGCATTTGCAAGATCACATTTCCTTTGCACCCTTTGCCAGCCAGAACTTGATGTCAGTAACCAAAGGCTCTCCTATATTCTGAAGTTGGAAAAACCCAAACCTGCAAAGTACCTCTGGGAACTACCTATCAATGGATCAACAAACATCTGAATCATTAACTGATGTCAGGACTAGGAGGTTGTAATTTTTAGTTTGTATAGAACAGATCAGACAAGCTATGGAAGTTAATCTTCCAAGATTGGGTGAGAGAGAGCTCAACTTTTCTTTTCGCCCATTTGACAAACTGCTCCATGCTAACTGTCATCCAGAAGAGTTCAATGTTCTGTTTTGCCTACAAAATAAGGAATCATAGCACCTTGTTCAGATTGTTATTCAAGGACTACTTCAATGGGAAACGTGTGTAAATGTTTCACATGTTTGCTATCAATGAATCACATCCTCTGCAGGTTCACACAAATTCTCAGAAATGTATGTTGTATGCCATCTTTTTGAGTTGAGTGTCAATGGTAATGTCAATGTAGTGACCCATGAACCAGTGCATTTAAAAAAAGAGTAACTTTCACTTTCCATGTCAAATCTCCTCATGTAGGTAATGAAT
>Ga0209611_10010216_pt1 | contig 13895 bp, 13 predicted proteins | sample S1TSphgellanicum_3_FD_187693 | JGI IMG/M metagenome (GOLD analysis project Ga0209611, IMG submission 187693) | Host-associated microbial communities from peat moss isolated from Minnesota, USA - S1T2_Fc - Sphagnum magellanicum MG (SPAdes) (version 2) | ecosystem: Host-associated > Plants > Peat... | reverse complement strand
GGGGGAGTTTTAGCGGTGAGTAGCGCGTTGCGGGGGTTCCCCCCGTTGTAGCGACTGCTTTCCCGTTGGGCGATTGGTACACCAACCACTTCACCCAAACCTCAAAGGATTGTCACGCCCGCTGGGAACCAGGAAAACCCCGTTCCCGTAAAAACCGATACCCCACTGTTAAAAAACGAGCAACACAGCCACGCAAATAACCATCTATTGTAGTTTAATATCAAAGCTTTTTCATATTTTTGGCAAGTCTCTTATTAACGAGAGCCGTGCTGGGTCGTTTTTCATGGTTTAGTCTAAACTTTTTAGTCTACCTCTAACTCCTGGAAATTTGCGTAGTGTAGTCGTCTATAACGTGGCCCGAGCAACCAAGGAATTATTTGGAGGTGAACGAGTTTTACGGACAAACCCCCATGCGTTTCGACATATTGCAGAAAAACACGTTAGGACGTCGAATGTAAGTACAGATGCAGAAACATTTGGCACTTTTATCGGGCATAGCAAGGAAATGGGCGATTTATATGCCCAACAGATCACTTCGGAATATGAAGTTACCGAGAAGATTTCAAATAATTGGTGGCAAGAAGATTAACCCTAAGACTTGGGGTTCAAGTACAGGAGACGCAGAAACTTACGTTAAGCGCCAGCGACAAGTAATGGAACTCTAATGTACGCGCTCTGCGAAAATCAGAGCCTAGAAAGCTTATCCTGATCGTAGGGTGGGCATTGCCCACCAGCCCTCCCTATCGAAGGTGCAAGATCTGAGCCTTTAACTAACGGCTTACGCCACTAGCAACATTCTTAAGATGCACATTTTTTTCACTTTCTGAAAGCCTTGCTGTATAAGGGTTATAAAATGTGCATCTTAAGAGTTAACGCAAAGAGAGATTCAGGCATGCTACCTCCTTTACTTTTTCCATCTGTCGCATTCTTTTTTTAAATTGGGATAAAAATAATTAGGAATTAACCGGAATCTGAATACTGGTACGTGAATAAATAATTGGGAGCATTCACTTTTGGAAGAAACATTGTATTTCCCAAACGCCAAAATATTACTAGAGGATTAAATGATGTTTTTTGAAGGATACGCAGGATTCTAAGCCTATTAGCTTAAGTTTGAACAGCAAGTATAGCAATCGTAAATGAATTACAAACGGCACATTGCCCAGATCTTTTATTTATAAGCCTTCCAGATTTTTTCTGTTAGGGACTTCCAATAAAAAAATATCCCATCGTAGGGGCGCAGAGCCTTGCGCCCCTACTACAAATTAATTTTGGATTTTCGATAATTTATTTTCTGGTGTTCCCTTAAGTAGGTGGGCACGATAAAATCAATGTATATTAAGTTTTGTAAAAACCTTAGAACGATGCATTCATAAGCTCTTTGCTGATTTTACATTTCGTTACATAGTTGTAAATTTTCCCGCCCACCTACTTAGATCTCAAATAGGATTGCTATATCTAGCTGTAAGAGCCTGCAATTATAAACGCTTCAACCTGCACTTCCCGACATTTACAAACCAGGATTATTTGCAACTATAATTTCGCTGAGCGCCAGGATTGGTTCTTGGCGACTTTTGGTGTTTCAGTTGCCACGGGCCAAGTTTCAGAGTCATTAAGCTTAAATTACTGTCAATGATTTACAAACAATGTGAATAAAAGACGGCACGGCGGGTGAAAATCACATGGCAGCTTGTTCCACCATATTGAATGCAAAACTTAATTGCAGAACGCTTCGCATTGCCCTCATTAGTATTCCAGCCTGCACCAACAGCACCGTTATTACCGATCGCCAAGGCACCCCAAGCATTCTTAAACCAGACTAGGTTTCGACAATCATGAGAATTCGTTTTAGCTAAACAGTCTCTTAATGCCGACGCTTCGGCTGCTTGCCTTGATGGTTGTACCGACGAACTATACATTTGTGTGGATGGAGAATAGGCGATCGCACCAAAAGCATTGCCCGGATTTGTACTATTGGTCGTAGAACCAACATTTTCAGCGCTTACTTGTAGTGGTGCTATTGTCATCCCACATAGTAATGTTACTAAAGTTAAAGTACTTTTTCTAGCTATAGCAATCCTATTTGAGATATAAACAGAAACAGTCTGAAATGCTTATAAATCAAGGATCTAGGGAATGTACCGTTTGTAATTCATTTAGGATTGCTATAGATTTTGAAACCTATTAATTTTCACTGTATTTTCCGATCAACCTTTTGATAAAAAAACAGTTGGGACTGTAATTTTTACAGAATTTTTAGGACAAAAGTTGTAAAAGTATATGGTTTAAGTGGCCAATCTAAAAACAAGAGGATTGCTATAGCTACATTATGTGTAGGTGCTGACTACAACAAAATTAACTGACCAATGAGTTTTAATACACTTAGTACCTGTTGTAATTCTGCATCGCGTTCAATTGATAATGCATAAGAACGAGCATATTTTGGCTTTTCTTGCTGAACTAGCTTTACAAAAACAAACTCTCTACCGTTGACAAGTAACCCAAAAGTTGGGTATTCAACATTGGGAGTATCAAGCATATAAGCCAATGCTTGGGGTAGTGCCGCTATCACATCAAATTTAGTGCTTTTAGATTCAATAACTAGTACCCAAAGTTTTTTATTTACGACTAAAACATCAATATTGCCTTTAACGATTACGCTTTCATCTACAGCAGAAATGAGGGTGGAAGTTTCTGTTTCAATCTCGAAAGGAGGTTGATAAAAACCAGCTAAATCAAGCAGTGGAGACAGCACTACCATCTTCACTGCTTCTTCTGACATTGGACGGCGTTTTGTTAAGTTGAAATAGTTGCTTTTTACTCGCTCTAAGGACATTTTTTCAACATCATTTATTAGAGGTAAATTCTCTATCCATTCTGTGAAAAAATCAGCGTTTGTGACTAACTCTAACCCAAAGGTTTCCTCCAGTTCGTAAAGACTGATATCCCGCGATTGGATTGTTTGTACCATAATTAATTGGGCAATAAAAATACATCACACTATCGAAGTAGGAAGCCCACTGTTGTTGGGAGTTGAGCGGGGCGAAATTCCCAACCGTCCTTCTCCCAAGGGGAGACGCTTCTCTTCTCCTATCGGAGAGGCTGCGCCAACGAGACGCTTCGCGAACGCGAACGCGAACAGGCGTGGGGACGCCAGTTGCTACCCTACGGGAAGCCGCCCTCCGGGCGTCTACAAGCCGGGGAACCCTAACGCCCGTCGCCGTGAGAGCGGGCGTGAGCCCCCTGCAGCGCTGCCGACGCTCCTACGTCGCTACCGCTACGCTAACACCAACGCACTGGCTCAGGAATACGACGCGACTTTAGTCGCAGTCAAGGATTCTTGACATTACATACATACATTTAATGCTACAATAGAAAAATCAGCTTTCTTTCCCCACCCCCGGACTGGGGGAAAGTTACGCCCAGTAGATATCAATCCTTTATGGGTTGAGACTCTTAACCAAGCCGCTTAGGTTGCTTGCAACCTGACAGTCGGATATTTAAGAGATATGGCTGAACCTCTTAAAGAATCCCAGACGCTCGAGTACTCGCACTCCGTGAGCTATCACCTTTAGGCATGGGAGTGTCAATGACAAATTATAATCATGCTTGTTTGCTCCAATACACTCTTGTTGACAAGACTGAAAGGTTAAATACAGAATCGTGACTAGACAAGAAAATCTTTACTCAGAACGTGACTGTTACCGCGTTTTGGCGACTGATAATGAGAATCAAAGTTACTTCATTATGCGTGTTAAAGCCAAAGGAATCGCGAACGATGATTATTGCTGGTGTAGCACTAATCAACCAGTGGCTCTAGGAGAGTTGCTCGAGGGTTATTTGAAACCCTCTCCAGATTTAGGAACGATACCCACGCTCATAATTAAGTAGACAAAGGGTATAAACACTTATTTAAGTATAATAATCTAAAAGGTGTTTTTCAATTTTTCAGTGCTCACGTACAACTGAAAATAATCCCCTTCTAAGTGATTCTAGAGGGGCTTTTTTATATTTTTAGGACTTACGCTATGTTCGTAGTGGCTAACAGCAAAGACAGCGCAACTACAAACCAAAATACCACGAATTTATGAAATGCAGTACTTAGTTGGATAATCTGGGTGAGGTGCTGTTGGATTTTGAGCGTGAAACTGATTTAATTGGCTGGTTAGAAAGTCATTTTCCATCAGCAGTTCCTCCAGAAAACTATGCAAGAAGCTGTGAACTATCAAGACATTTATCAAAAAGGGGTACAACAAGGAGAGGAAGCATTGATTTTGTGGCTACTCACTCGCAAGTTAGGTTTGATTGCTCCTGAAATCGAACAGAGGATTTGCACCTTATCCTTCACTCAATTAGAAGAGTTGGGTGAGGCGCTGTTAAATTTCAAAAGCTACACTGATTTAACCAACTACTTAGCAAATATCTCGCCCTAGAAGTAAATCCGCTACATAAAATATGCGAACAATTGCGGAAATAAACGACAAAATCAGTTGCAATCGTGCTGTGGTGATGACCATAGAAGAAATAAAAGCACGTGTTGTAGAAATTGGTGTTACCAAAACGGCAAAGGAAGTTGACGTGATCACCACTGGCACTTTTGAGCCGATGGAGTCTAGTGGTGCAATTATTAACTTAGGACACACTGACCCCCCGATTAAAATTCGCCGCTGCTGGTTAGAAGGTGTACCAACATACTCTGGTTTTGGAGCAGTAGATTTATACTTGGGCGCGAGTTGTGCAGTAGAAGAAATGGACGGAGAAGAAGTCCGGGAACGTGGTGGTGGTCATGTCATTGAGGATTTGATCGCAGGTAAACCTGTACAGGTAAGAGCGCAAGGACAAGTAACAGATTGTTACCCTCGGGCAACCTTTGAAACTACTATTACCCGTGAAACTATTAACCAGTTTTATTTATTCAATCCGCGCAATCTTTACCAAAACTTTATTGTGGGGGTGAATGGGGGCGATCGCCCATTATTTACATACCTTGGACCGTTACAACCACGTTTGAGCAACGCTGTTTATTCTAACCCTGGTGCCATTTCTCCGCTATTCAACGACCCCGATCTGCAACTTATTGGTGTTGGTACGCGAATTTTCTTAGGCGGCGGTATTGGCTATGTAGCATGGGAAGGCACCCAGCACTTCCCCTTACAAAAGCGGTTACCTAATCGGACACCGATTGGTCCAGCCGCGACTTTAGCTTTAATTGGCGATGCTAAGCAGATGGATGCCCGTTGGGTACGCGGTTGTTACTTTAAAAGTTACGGTCCTTCTTTGATGTTGGGAGTAGGCGTACCACTCCCTGTGTTACAAGAAGAAGTAGTAGCTAGATGTGCTGTCCAAGACAAAGACTTGGTAGCGCCGATAGTGGATTTTTCAATTCCCCGGCGTGTCCGTCCTACCTTTGGTTTAGTGAGTTACGCCCAACTCAAGTCTGGGCGTATCACCATTGAGGGCAAAACAGTACGTGTTGCACCGCTTGCGAGTATGTTTCTTTCCAGACAAGTCGCACTCTTATTAAAAGAGTGGATCGAGACAGGCAAGTTTACCTTAACTGAACCTGTTTCGCAAATTCCCATGGAGCGGTCTTTTCTCCCTCAAGACCGCTGGACGGAGTTTTAAGAATGGGGTGTGGGGTGTAGGGTGTAGGGTGTAGGGAAGAATGAAAAATGAAATTTAACAATTCCCAATTTTTAATTCAGTACTCCCCATTACCCCTAATCCCCAGAGGGGGCCCCTTTGTTCCCACATCCCACACCCCACACCCTACACCCTACACCCCGCTCACTCCTCTGGTGGCTTCGGGCGCTTGACAGGTTTAGGAGTGGGACCTTTAGGTAAAGGTCGTGGCGCTACAGAGGAGTCGCCTGTTTTGCGGATGGGGCGGGGGGTTTCCCCATTTCGTTTGGGGAATGGTTTTCTGCCATTAGGCCCAGAACTAGGACCAGGACGGCGTCCTCCTCCTGGTCCCCCTGGTCCTCTTTTCTGTGGTGGTCTTCGTTTTTTGGGCAATTCAGCGATCGCCTCACCGCTTTCTATAACTAGGGCGTCAGCATCTCGTTTAACTTGAAAGTCCCAAAACTTTCCTACTGCTTTAGTCTGAAGCTGACCTTGAAGTTTCAACTTGAAATACTTGGGTTTGTCAGATTGTTTGCGGGCAGCCTGCTTAATTTTGATTACCAAGTGTTCAGCATCAAAAGACTGGTAAACTACCTCACCACGAACAGAAAAACCACCATCTGGAATTTCTGTTGAGGGTCTGCTGATCTCTGTTGAGCCATTATTGTTTGTCTGGTTTTGGAGGATAAAATCTTGCTCTTTGTCTGCTGTTTGGTGCTTAGCAAGGTTTTCAGGTTCCCAAACCCCTACAATCTGGATGTGCAATTTGTCGTTTTCTTGTCTAGTGCGCGGATAAACTACCCACAGATGTTCTGTTTCTAAATCCAGATGATTCTTTACTAAACTCATAATCCGACCTAGAAGGACGGCGTCGAGTAGTGTGCCATCTGCGGTCAAAAGTGTACCTTGGGTAAATTGGTCGTTACTGGCAAGATAGCGACCTCGCACCAAACCAATGGCTCGGTACTGCATTGGTTCACTGGGAGGCGGAATTGGTTGCTGGCGATTTACGAAGTTATCATCATCGGCAGTCTCGCTTGAGATTGTGGGCAAATCCTCTTGTTGAGAGGTTTCTGCCGATAGCTGTACATTCGCAGGGGCAACTTTGTCAGTTTGAGCCTCTTTTGAGGCATTTGTATTGGACGATTCGGGCGACGGCATCAGGTCGGAATTCATAAAAACTCCTTGCGGCGGAGACACATCCCATTGTGGGATTGAATAAAGGCATCTGAAAAGAGCGTTTGTGCGGCGCTTGTCAGTATATTTCCTTTCAAGACAGCCACTCTACAGCGCTCTGTGTAACACTAAAGGTGCGACGGCAGTCACAGGCCAGTCCTACGGCAGTCGCACACCAGTTTGCCCAGGTCGGGGAACTATGCATGCCCTTACGGGTGACGCTCGTTCCAAGGGCGATCGCGCTTTTCCCTTGGTTGGGAAACCCCCCCGACAGAAGTGGCTTGCTGGCTCACTAGGGCGAAACACTTCAAATTTCGCATACACATCTTAAATGTGTAATTTAGCGCCTTTATAGTAGTTTCGGAAGCATACCATAGCAATAATTCTTGTGGTTCCTCCTAAAGTCATCTCTCAAGAACGCGGCGCGACAATGCCTATTTGTTATAAAATTCACAAGCAATACACGGGATTCCGCAAAGTTTTTCAAAATTTTAACTTTCTTGATTTCTGTAATAGACTTTGTCATTAGAGTTAAGGAAGGTTTTTGTGTCTCAAACTCGCAATCGCTGGATGGTTAATATTGTGTTAGTGCTGGCACTTCTGGCTTTTTTGGGAGTTTCAATTGTTCCAATCATTGGGGCATTGAACAAGCCAGGTCCAGAGCAAAAATCAAAACTGGGAGATGAAGTACAGGGTAAATCAAAACTAGAAGACGAAATCCGGGGTTTAGAACTGGTTTTGCAGCGGGAGCCAGAAAACCAAGCTGCGCTCAAAGGCTTACTAGAGGCACGTTTACAACTGCTGAGGCAAGGAAAGGGTGATATTAAGGGCGTTATTGAACCCCTAGAAAAGCTTGCCAAACTAAATCCGGAAAATACACAATACACGGTGCTGCTTGCCCAAGCTAAATTGGGAATTGGCGATCCCGAAGGCGCTGCTGCTGCTTATCGCTCAATTCTACAAACAAAACCAGGGGACATAAAAGCTTTGCAAGGTATGGTAATTCTCCTGCTAAAGCAAAAACATCCGCAAGCGGCAATTGGCTTGCTGCAAGATACCCTTACGACAGCAACTAAGGCAAATAAAATTCAGCCCGGAAGTGTCGATACAATCGCAGTTCAAGTGATGTTAGGTAACGTTTATGATTCCCAAAAACGCTACACTCAAGCCCTTGCCGTCTACGACCAGGCAATTGAAAATGACGGGCAGGATTTTCGTCCTGTCTTAGCAAAGGCTATGCTGATTAAACAACAGGGCAAAATTAATGAGGCAAAACCTCTATTTGACAAAGCAGCCGCTTTAGCACCATCTCAGTATAAAGACGACATCAACAAGAGCGCATCTGAATCTCCCACACCATCGCCAAATAGTACAACCAAGCGGTGATGGGGTGTGGGGTGTGGGGGCAGGGGAGCAGGGGAGCAGGGGAGCAGGGGGGATTAGTAATTGGTAATTGGTAATTTTTCCCTTCCAATGCCCCATGCCCCATGCCCAATTTAATACTTTCTCTCTTGTGGCTCAAACATGGTAATTGTTACTTTCGCATACTGGATATCAATTCCTGCTGGTGAGTAATAAGCCATTGTGTGTTTGAGGAAGTTAGCATCGTCTCGCTGCGGATAATCTTCACGGAAGTGAGCACCGCGACTTTCTTGGCGATTCATGGCTGATGCCAGTATCAGACGCCCCACCACGATTAAACTTTGTAGTTCCAAGGCTTCCACGATTTCTGTATTCCAGCAATTGCCCTTGTCATCTAAATACACCTGTGAATATTGCTCTTGTAATTCTTGCAATTTTTGCCAACCTGATCGCATTAATTCCTCAGTGCGAAAAACGCCGCAATACTGCGTCATACAATCCTGGAAGGCTTGACGAACTTGGTTAACACGGTACTGCCCGTGCTGTTCTAACAAGGCTTGAATTTGTTGCTGAGCTTCGGTAATGTAGTGTTGCTCTTCCACCATCGGCAACTTGCGGTTTTGGACAAATTGTGCTATGGCAGCACCAGTCCTACGTCCATATACCACACATTCCAACAAGGAATTACTGCCAAGGCGATTTGCGCCATGTACAGAAACACAAGCAGTTTCGCCAGCGGCAAAAAAGCCATCAATCAGACCATCACCACTACTGCGGACTTGACCATTGGTATTAACTGGAATACCGCCCATACAATAGTGAATTGTAGGGCGTACTGGTATGGGCTCAGTTACGGCGTCAATACTGACTAAGCGATGGGCTTCTTCCCAGCAGAAGGGAACGCGGCTCATAATTTTGTCTTTACCCATGTGCCTGAGGTCGAGAGAGACAAAGGGACCACCTGCACTACCATCGGGATGAATGCCACGACCGGCGCGAATTTCGTAGGCGATCGCCCGCGAGGTGATATCACGCGGAGCAAGTTCCATTCGACTGGGAGCGTATCTTGCCATAAAACGCTCGCCTTCAGAGTTGATCAAATACGCCCCTTCTCCACGCACCGCTTCCGAAATCAGGACTCCTACCGGATAGAGTCCAGTAGGATGAAATTGGACAAATTCCATATCTTCTAAGGGCAAGCCGGCGAGAGCAGTCATTGCCAGGCCATCACCTGTAGAAGCATAGTCATTAGATGTAGTATTATATACCCTGCCATAACCACCGGTGGCGAACATCACCGCTTTAGCCCGCACTACCTCTATTTGCCCATCTAAAATGTTGTACATGACTACACCTTTTGCCTGACCTTCTTCCAGAATCAGGCGCATCACGTACCACTCTTGATAAAGATGCACACCATATCGTCGGAGGTTATTCACCAATTCGTGCAAAATTGCATGACCAGTTTTATCAGCAGCGTAGCAAGTGCGATTATGGGAATGTCCACCAAAAGCACGTTGAGCAATGCGACCATCGGTTAACCGCGAGAACAAAACGCCCATGTGTTCTAAATCAATGACCACATCTGGGGCTTCTCGGGTAAGAATTTCCACTGCATTTTGGTCTGCTAAGTAGTCGGAACCCTTGACTGTATCAAAAGCGTGTGCTTCCCAGCTGTCAGTGGAATCAACATTTTTCAGGCTTGCTGCCATGCCACCTTGAGCTGCAACTGAGTGAGAACGAATTGGATGCGTCTTGGCAACCACAGCCACGTCTAAGCGAGCATCAGTCCTGACAATTTCTAATGCGGCGCGGCATCCCGCTAATCCACCCCCAATAATAAGCACATCATGTTCAAGCATAATTAACCCCCAACTGCAAAAAAGCTTTTCTCTGCTGTTCTATTGTAAAGACGCCGATCCATTGCTTCTCGACAAAAAAATTCCCTGCCAACAGACAGGGATTTAAATTGTTAGTTGTATTTTATACTAACCACTAACGGGTGCATCCCAGTTTTGCAAAAAAATGATCAGTAGCGTGAGCATCTTGCTCACATAGGCTACAAGCGAGCAAGATGCTCGCACTACAAATTTACAAAAACGGGATGCATCCCCACTAACGCTTCAACTACTTGCTTCTACTGGTTGTTGTTGGGAAACATTACCGGGTATTGGTTCCATCTTTGTTCCTGGGTGTACAGGAGACAATTCAATGTGATTTAACAAGGTGGTTACGAAGGCAAAAAGCAAGAAAGGCAGTGATAGCAAGACGACGAGTGCGACTGCGGCTAAAGCATAAATTGGTCGTTTAGCACCCATCAGCGCCAAAGCTGACGCTAAACTTATGGTGATGGTAATCAACCAAATGATTATTTGACCGTATATATCGCCAAAAGTAAGGGTACAGACAAACCGATACTTTTGTTGAATGTTATTGATCATAATTTGCCTCTAGCATCTCCTTAGTTTCTACATTAAAGCCATGTTTTCGTTTTAGATAATTTCTAAATCTTTTTGAAACAATTGTAATATCACTTCACAATCTAGATCTTTCTTTTGATAGAAGTACAATACTAAATTGTTCATTAGACATCCTTCGTATTATTGCATAGAAAGGCAAACTCGACTTATAAAAAAGTTCACATCGTGTTGATATAGCAATCGTATATGGTTTGTGAGAATTCAAAGCTTCAGAAACCGGGTTTCTATTTCTCCCCTTTCACGAATCATTTAGGAGGAGGATAATTACTATAAATTAATAACTTACATAATATTTATTACTCAAATAAAAGCTTGCTAACTTTTAAGAAATGTGGTCGTTTGACTCTAGTTGTCGAATTTTCATCCGTAAATCCACGTCATCTCTGCCAACAATTGTTTCTATCAGCGAAAAATCAAGGTTTTAGCCGTATACTGAGATGCTTCGCTGCGCTCACCATGAGAGCAAAAGACCCTCTTAAAACATCCTCTTAGATTGTAACCGTTCACGGGGGGTAGAACATTTATGTTAATTCCAAAACCAATCTAGATGAGTGTTGTGTAATTTTCCAATAAGTCCAGGTTTAGACATGAACTAATATTTTTCAAATTTTAACTTGGCTTAGTGGCGAATAGCACTAAGATTTCAGCAAATCCATTATCTACAAGGCTTTTGGGTGTAGTGTTTAATTTTGGATTTTGGTTTTTCAACCCACTGGAGCGGTAGCTGCTTTACGTCTACCTTTAGTAGCAACGACAAGTGATCCAAAAAATAACCCTAAAGCTAAATTCATCGAAGGTTCTGGTGCTATAACTCTAGCTTGAGTGCTTCTTAAGGCGACTAAAGTTAAGTTTGCTTTGCGATCAAAAGAGCGTTGTAGAGAACCCTCAACAAAATCTGTAGCAAATTCTTGCGTTCCTCCAAAACTACACTCTTTGTCTTCGGTTAAGGTAACATTTTGGCTTGTTTGATTTGTAATAAAATTGTCGTTACCTAGAGTATTTAAATTTCCAGTGAGGGAAAAGAAGTCTAAAGGATTTTTTGGAATGCTGTTAGTTGTGTTGGATAACAATCCGGAAAGAAAGTCTGGCAGATTTTTTGAAGGTATGTCAGTTGTGTCGAATAATAAGAAGGAAAGTTTTCCAGATGCGCTAGCATTCTCGGTGGGTGGATTATCTATTGCCGTTTCCAAGTCTAAAGCAGATGTAAAATTGAAAGAAAAGATTTGACCAGGAGCTACATCGAAGTTACCGATAATTTTAGCTGCAGTTTCTGCGGTTCCCAAATAATCTTTACTCTCACCAGAAGCTCGTTCGCGAAGCGTCTCCCCTTGGGAGAAGACTCGCTAACGCTTCGCTATCGCCATCAATCTTGAATATTTTTATGCTGCTACCGCCTTGAAGTTAATGCTGACTTTTCACACTTACCGATAACCTAGTACTCAAGGTACTTAGGCGGGTCAGCTAGTGTGGCTTTGGATCTGAAGCTCCTAGCAAGCACAGAAGCTCAGTGTCTTCTCCCAAAGGGAGACGCTGCGCGAACAGACCTGAGTCGCTGACACCTTTCAACGTTTCTGCACCCAAAAGTCAGGATCGAGATGGTATCACCATGCTCATTGAAAATCCATGAGATTATGTAATTTTTACGTAAAGTTATTAAAATATTATTGTTAAATTACTTTAAATTTTCCGTAAATATCCTTAGAGGATCAATATATTGTTTTTGATACCTGCGAGACACTGGCATAAATTTATGCCGCACTAATTGGGACTAAGCTTCACAATACCGATCATGAGTGTTTAGCAACACTTTATTTGCTGTATGTTTTCAAAAAAAAATGCGTTTTAGATGTCGTTTGTGGATCAAGTGTTCATTCTGAGTGGTTGATTTTTGGTGGTGCAAAAGTTGTGAGGTGTCACAATACTTGATGAGTGAATGGGTGCTTGATTTTTGCCGACTTGTACTAAGTATTTGGATGTTCAGATGCTGTAACTACAGCTTGACTCCTTCTCAAGGCTATTAATGTTAAATTTGTTTTTTTAGCAAAGGAACGCTTAAAAGAGCCCTTAACAGAAGCTTTAGCAAATTCCTGCGTTCCTCCAACACTAAACTTTTTGTCTTCACTTGTTATGGTAACATTTTGGCTTTTTTCCTTTGCAATAGAATCGTTGTTACCTAGAGTATTTAAATTTCCTGTTAGAGAAAAGAAGTCTAAGGCGCTTTTTTGAATTTTGTTAGTTGTGTCATCAGATAACAATGAAGCAAGGAAGTCAGGGAGATTCTGTTGTGGTATGTCAGTGGTGTCAAATAGCTTAAAGGAAATATCTCCTGATGCTTTGGCTTTCTCCACTTTTGGCGCAGCTATTCTTGTCTGTAGGTCTAAAGTTGCTGAAAATTCAAAAGAAAAAACTTTTCCAGTATCTACATCAAAGTTACCGATAATCTTAGCTTGGGTTTTTGCTGTCCCTAAGTAATCTTTAGTGTTACCAAATGCTTGACTTAAAGCAGAAGTAGATGCTGAGAGTGGCTGATCTGTAACATTTATCAATGCATGAATGTTTTGAGCTTCCACAATGCCACCTTTGGTAACAGGGGAGGTATCACCATGATTTTGTTGTTCGATGATTGAAAAGGTTTCACTGAAGTGTGTCAAGTTTAATTCTCCTTGAGAAAACGCAAAAGTAGCAGCCTGACTGGGTGTGAGCGTAGAAGTAGTCATTCGCAAAAGATCCTTTGTTATGTGGTGTGTTTGGGTCTTACAAAAATGGGGTGTAGGGTGTGGGGTGTCGGGAAAGAAAAAAAGATGTATTTCGAGACGCGCAGTGAACCAGCGCTGCAGGAGGGTATCCCCGACCTAGGCGACTGGTGTTAGCGCAGCGGTAGCGATAGCGCAGCGGTAGCGAGTACTCGATCGTCACCCGTTCGCGCAGCGTCTCCGACAGGAGAAGGGCGCAAGAAATACGGCGTCCTGGTTCCAATCCCACGTATACGTGGCGTGGGTCCCTACACCCTACAACCTACCCCCCACACCCTTTGAATAGCTTAACAAGTTAAGGAAAAACGGAAATTTGCTTTTCAGCAGTGTTGCGCTTAAGTAATTATCCAACGGCTTTTGCTGTTTTTGCGGAAAATAAATCATGCTCTGAAGAAACACGGGGAGTGGGGAGTAGGGAGTGGGGAGTGGGAAGAAGTGGAATTGGGTTTTTTCCATTCATAACGGGTGGTGCGCCGCCTGTGGGGAGCTTTTAAGAAATACG
>Ga0209611_10010214_pt1 | contig 13896 bp, 10 predicted proteins | sample S1TSphgellanicum_3_FD_187693 | JGI IMG/M metagenome (GOLD analysis project Ga0209611, IMG submission 187693) | Host-associated microbial communities from peat moss isolated from Minnesota, USA - S1T2_Fc - Sphagnum magellanicum MG (SPAdes) (version 2) | ecosystem: Host-associated > Plants > Peat... | reverse complement strand
GTGCTCAGGATCGCGCTTCATACCGGCCCAGCCGCATTGCAGGCCGCTCAGGCTGATGATGGAGACCAGGCGATTTTGGGAATAGACGGCGTAGAGCCCGTGTTTGGCCCAGGCGGGATTGTAAATGTTGCGCATGTAGGTATGCGGCAGGCCATCCTTCATATCGAAGCAAATGTGAAAAATTTCGCTACCGGGCGCTATGGGTTCGATGCGCGCGTCGGGCAATAGGGATTTCAGCGTATCGATCTCCATCTGTAGAAACGCATCCGGGTCGGGATTGATGCCGGTGTTGATGCAGGAGTCGATGAAGATGAAGCCGTTTCTTTGGAGGTATTCACGAAGATTGGCCAGGCCGTTGGCGTCGGTGACGTGGTGAATGCCCTCCGAAAAGAGAAAAGGATACGCGCACATCTGATCGAGATCTTCCACGTCCGCCGCGTACCACTTCGTGTCGATGTCAAGGGCGGTATAGGAGGACATGAATTGGAGCAGACGGGGATCGGCATGAGCATGACGGTTCCAGGTGAGACTTTGCGTCTTGAGCCGGGCCCATCTTATCTGGCCGCCCAGTCCCGAGGCGCCATCGGTCTCGGCGTGGGCAGGAGCCAGGAGAAGGATTGCTCCGAGAACAGCCAGGGCAAGGCGGGACGAGCAGTTTCGTAAGATGAGCATGAGTCCCGGCGGGCGAGCGGTTGCCAGGGAGGGAAATATAGACTGCCGGCCTTGGTTGGGACAAGGCGCTTCGATTTCGGAGAGCCTCCAGGAGCTTGCTGAAAAAGGCCGTTTTTAAAAAAGTCTGTCATCCCGGGCTTGTCGAAGGATCTCTAACTATTTTGCTCAGAGGGCGCCTTCGAGGGAATAGTCAGAGATCCTTGACAGGCTCAGGATGACGGCCTTTTTCAGCAAGCACCTAGATATCGAGATTCCGCACGTTGAGCGCGTTGTCCTCGATGTACTGGCGGCGCGGCTCGACTTCGTCGCCCATGAGGCGCGAGAACATTTCCTCGGCTTCCACGGCGTCGGAGACATCAACCTTCAGCAGGCGGCGCTTCGTCGGGTCCATGGTCGTGATGAAAAGCTCCTTCGCGTCCATTTCACCGAGGCCCTTGAATCGCGTGATCTGCACGCCGCGCTTGCCCACTTCCTTCACCGCCTCGAGGATTTCCGGGATGGAAAAGATCGGGCGCTTTTTCTGGCTGTCGCCCTCGCCTTCGAGCAACTCGAAGAGCGGTTTGTCGGCGGCGCGATATTGGTCGATGGAGAGCCCCTTGCGCTCGAGCTTGTTGAGCAATTCCGCGACGGCCTTGCTTTCGTGCAGCTCGACGTGGATGCACCGGCGGCGGTTGACCGTTCCGGCGGTCGCGGCCTTGGCGGCGGGCTTTTCGGCCGGAGCGCCATTCGCGCCCTCGGCTTCGGCTTCCTCCGCCGGTTCCTCGCCAAAGACGCGCAGGTCGACATTTTCTTTCGCGAATTCGTGGAGCTGATTATCGGTCTCGAAATAATGGACCGTCTCCAGGTTGCCTTCGCGCACCTTGACGAGATGGCGGGGCAGTTCATGCGTGCGGGCGTTGCGCTTGGCCAGGTAATCGCCGAAATCGCCGCCATGCCGGGCAATCGCGCGCGTGAACTTGTCGAGCGATTCGAGCATGTCGAGGATTTCGACCAGCGCGTTGTCGGCGATGACTTTGTTGTCGGCCAGATTCTTGAGCTGCACGTCGTCGCTGCCGAATTTGATCAGCATTTTGTTGAGCTGCGTTTCGCCCTCTACGTATTCCTCGCGCTTCTTGCGCTTGATCTGGAAGAGCGGCGGCTGCGCGATATAGACGAAGCCTTTCTGGATGAGCTCGGGCATCTGGCGGAAAAAAAAGGTCAACAGCAGGGTGCGGATGTGCGAGCCGTCGACGTCCGCGTCGGTCATGATGATGATCTTGTGGTAGCGGAGGCGTTCCAGGTTGAACGCGCCTTCGCCGCCATCGCCGATGCCGGTGCCGACCGCAACGATGAGGTTTCGCACCTCGGCGTTCTGGAGAACTTTGTCGAGACGCGCCTTCTCGACGTTGAGGATCTTGCCCTTGATCGGGAGAATGGCCTGGTTGTGCCGGTTGCGGCCCTGCTTGGCCGAGCCGCCGGCCGAATCGCCCTCGACGATGAAGAGCTCGGAATCCTCTGGATTGCGGCTGGAGCAATCGGCCAGCTTGCCGGGCAGGCCGCCGCCGGAGAGCGCGGTTTTGCGCACGGCTTCACGGGCGCGGCGGGCCGCTTCATTCGCGCGGGCGGCGTTGAGCGCCTTGTCGATGATGCGCTTGGCGATGCCGGGGTTGCCGTCGAAGAAACTCATCAGGCTTTCGTAGGTCGCGGAGGAAACGATGCCTTCCACTTCGGGCGAGAGGAGCTTCACCTTGGTCTGGGACTCGAACTTCGGGTCGGGATGGAGCAGCGAGATGACGGCCACGAGGCCTTCCCGGACGTCGTCGCCGGAGAGCGCGGGGTCCTTCGGCTTGAAGAGGTTGTTCTGCTTGCCGTACTGGTTGATCGCACGGGTCAGCGCGGAGCGAAAGCCGGCGAGATGCGTGCCGCCGTCGGGATTGGTGATCGTGTTGGTGAAGCATAGAATCTGGTCGGCGATGGAATCGTTATATTGGAAAACGATGTCGATCTTGATGGGGCGCTGCACGTCGTTGACGAGGAGGGCGTTTTCCTTGACGCGCGAGATGCGCACCGGCTTGGGGTGCACCACCTGCTTGTTTTTGCCGAGCTGCTTGACGAATTCCTCGATGCCGTCCTTGTAGTAGTAGCGTTCCGTTTCCGACTTTTCGATCCGCTCGTCGGTGAAGACGATTTCGAGGCCGGGGTTGAGGAACGCGAGCTCGCGCAGGCGGCCCACGACGAGTTCCTTTTTGAACTCGATCGTATCCTTGAAGATTTCGGTGTCGGGCTTGAAGGTGATGAGCGTGCCGGTCGATTTGCTCTTGCCGATGACTTCGAGCTTCTTGGTCGTTTTGCCCCGCTCGAATTCCATGTGGTAGACCTTGCCGTCGCGCGAGACTTCGACTTCGAACCATTCCGAGACCGCGTTGACGCACTTCGCTCCGACGCCGTGTGTGCCGCCGGAAAAGACGTAGCCGCCCTGGCCGTATTTGCCGCCGGAGTGGAGCGTGGTCAGCACCATTTCGACGCCGGGGATTTTGTAAATGGGATGGATGTCGACCGGGATGCCGCGGCCTTCGTCGCGGATGGAAATGGAACCGTCGACGTGAACGGTGACTTCGATTTTCTTGCCGTAGCCCGCGAGATGCTCGTCGATGGAGTTGTCGAGCACCTCGGAAATGCAATGGTGCAGCGCCCGCTCATCGGTGCCGCCGATGTACATTCCGGGCTTTTTGCGGACCGCTTCCAGGCCCTCCAGCTTGCCTAATTTCGAGGCGTCGTAGGAGCCTTCGCCCGCGCCGGAATTGAAATCGATGAAGTCGTCACCACCGTCGTTGGAACCTGGTTTTTTCGGGTCTGCCATAAGCAGAAAATCTTAGCCGAAAAGCGCATTTTTTCACAACAAGTAATGCGGTTATTTTGCGGCTGATTTTTAGACAGGATTAACAAGATTAACAGGATGGGAAAGACATTCAGATATTAACAGAAAAACATGAAATCATGAAAACAGGAAGAAGGCGGAAAATTCACTCAAGGAAATCGGATTCTACTCTCCTGATTCTTTCATGTATTTCATGAGTTCATGTTTTCCTGTTAAAAGGCTTGATTACCCAAGGTGGGGCCACGTCTCGCGGGTCCTATTGGTCCCATCAGTCCTGTACGTCCTATTCCCTTACCGCGACTGATTCCAAGCTTCGGTGGCGTAGCGATCTCGTTCCAGATCAGCGGCTCGTGCAGCCTCTGTGACGGTGAGTTCGCCGCGGTGCAGGGCAAGCTCCAAATTTTTGGCGAAAGCAGGGGCAAAAGCCTGGCGAAGAGCGGTATTTTGCCTTGGATCAGGCAGAAGGATGCTGCCCTGGTGGAGCAGGCCTTCGCGCGTCCGGCGTTGGGCGGCTCCGCTGAGTTTGCTCGCACCGGCCACGATGTCGAAACGGACCGCTTTCTGGAAGCAGGCTTCCGACTCCACGGCTTGCGCGGCCGGCGTTAGTTCGCTGATGATACCGCAAGCCTTCAGCGCGGCCTGCACACCGAGGTGAATTTTGCAGTAGCTGTCCGGCATCGACAGCTCCATCCATGGATGGGCGCGAGGCAGGACGATAGTATAGGTGACATCATGCGCGTGATCGACCAGCCCCCCGCCGGTGTAGCGGCGGACGAAGGGACGCTCTTCCGCCAGCGCCGCAGGCTGGAAATAGCCGAGGCTCACCGCCGGAACGCTCCACTCGTAGATGCGCAGGACCGGTTCGCGCACTTCGCGCAAAAGCGCCTCGTCGACGGCCATGTTCCGCGCCGGGGACGCCGCGCCGTGAATAAGAAGACGCCAGGAGGTCATCGTTGAATCCACGTACAAAAATACATCCGGTCTACTTTTTCGACAGCCGCATTAAAATGGCATAGAATCAGTCACAGGACTCCGCTGCGGGACGACGGTTGGCGGTTGCGAAGCAAGTGAAGGATTAGGCTTAGGCTGGGGAGTGGCTCGCTGGGCATCCGTGGGGTCGGGCGGACAAACACCCATGGCCATCGCGGCGAGGCCGAGCGGTGCCATGATCAAGCCGCCATTTTCATTACTGGTTGGTGGCAGCTGCGGGTTGAAGTCGGGATCGCTTTTGATAAACTGAGTTTCTTGGTCCGTGACTTGAGGCTGGGACGTCGCGCATCCACTCAATGGAATCACGCAGAGGAGCAAAAGACCGGGCCGATGGAGCCACATGAATACAATGGATGGCACATTTCAGGCGAGAAGACAAGATTTCGCCGACGACTGAGCTCGCACCTCACCGCTACTGAAAGAAGTTCTCAATTCCGTTCTTCGCCTTGTCGAGAATCGAATCGTGCGGCTTCTTCACCGGCTCGGCGCCGATGCGGACGAGGAACGGAATCGCGACTTTCCACGCTTCCTTGTCCTCGATGGGGCTGTAGGCCTTGTTCTTGGGGTTGGACCAGCCGGAGCCCGCCGCGATGAACCAGCAATCGCAGTCATTGCCGGCGTCCTTCATGCGCTGCTGAAAATCGAGCACGGCGTCGTGCGTGGTCACCGGATCGTTGAGCGGATAGACAGCACAAAGCGCCGCGTAAAACTTATCAACGAGGTGATCGCTGCCTTCGATCGGGCCGTAAAAGGTGATCGCGCCGTCGAGCGTTTTGTTTTCCTGCGCGGCCTGGAAGACATAGGTCGCGCCCGTGCCCCAGCCCATGGCGACAACGTGGCCGACCTCGAACTTCGGGCTCTCATGAAAGAAACGGATGCCGGCATCGACGGTCTTCATCACCGTGGCCGCGTTAAGATTGGCGATGAGATTGGCGAGGTCGCCCGGGTCGGTCGTCAGCTTGCCGTTGTAGATATCGACGGCGACGACGAGGTAGCCCAGCCCGGCGAGACGATCCGCTTCAGCCTTGGTGAAATCATCCAGGCCATAGGCATCGGGAACCAGGACGATGGCGACGGTGGGCGGCGTGGCGGGAATTGCGAGGTAGGCGAGGTCCTCCGCGCCGAAGTCGCTCAGCGTGATCATGCGCCCCGTCGGCTTGGCGGGAGAAGAATTGTTCGTATCCGCGGCGCGGCCCGGCACGGGCCAGGCGAGGATCAAAGCGGCGACGGTCAGCCAATTCCAAATTCGACAAGAAACCATGGAACCATCATAGGACGAATTCGACCCGTGCGACAAATAAGATCAGCAGGTAGCCGCCGCCGTGAGCGGTGGACCAGCCGCAAAAAGACTCCACGCTCTTACGAGCGCGGCTACGGGTTACGGAAACAGCCCGCGAATGGTCTTGCCGTCGACGACTTTCTGGATGCCGATGGACATCGCTGCCGTGCGGTTGTCGACGTTGTGCTTGCGCGCTTGCTTGAGCACGGTGTCGAGCGTGCGACCGAGGATGCGGTAGAGCTTGTCGAAAATTTCCGTCTCGGCCCAGAAGAAGCTCTGCAAATCCTGCACCCACTCGAAGTAGCTGACGATGACGCCGCCCGAGTTGCAGAGGATGTCGGGGATGACGAAGATTTCAGGGCGCTGGCGCAGGATCGCGTCGGCCTCGACGGTGGTGGGGCCGTTCGCGCCTTCGGCCAGGATGCGGCACTGGAGCTTGCCCGCGTTCTTTTCCGTGATGACGCGGTCCATCGCCGCCGGGATGAGAACTTCGCAGGGCTGGACGAGCAAGTCCTCGTTGGAGATTTTGTCGCCGCCGTTGAAGCCGGCCACGCTGCCGGTTTTCGCGACGTGGTCCTCCAGCGCGGCGAGGTCGAGCCCCTTCGGATTGTAGATGCCGCCGCTCACATCGCTGATGCCGACAATGCGCGCGCCGTACTTGGCCATGCCCGCTGCGGCGTAGCTGCCGACGTTGCCGAAGCCCTGCACGATCACGCGGCTGTCCTCCGGCATCTTCAGGAGTTCAATCACGCGATCGGCCAGAAACGCGACGCCGCGTCCGGTGGCTTCCTTGCGCCCGAGCGATCCGCCGATGCTGACCGGCTTGCCGGTGACGATACTGGGCACGGCATGGCCAATCTGGTGCGAATAGGTGTCCATGATCCACGCCATGGTCTGCTCGTTCGTGCCCATGTCAGGCGCCATCACGTCGGTCTGCGGGCTGATGAAGGGAATCATCTCACTGGTGTAGCGGCGCGTGACGCGCTCCAGTTCGCCAATGGAAAACTTCCGCGGGTCGATCGCCACGCCGCCCTTCGCGCCGCCGTAAGGCAGATCGGCCAGCGCGCATTTCCAGCTCATCCACATCGCCAGCGCGGCGACTTCGCCCAGCTCGACACTGGGGTTGTAGCGCAAGCCGCCCTTGGTCGGGCCGAGCGTCAGGTGATGCTGCACGCGATGGCCCTCGAAGACTTTCACTTCGCCCGTATCCATCCGCACCGGGATGGAAACGGTGACCATGCGCTTGGGGAGCTTGGTGCGCTCACGCAGCGGCTCCGGGATGTTCATGAAGTCGGCGACAGCGTCGAACTGGTCGCAGGCCATCTTGTAAACGGGATTGGAGAGGAGGTGTTTCATGACAGATGAATTTAGACGGAATTAACGGAATTACGGAATGAATTACGGAATGTTGACAGGAGGGACATGAAGGCCGATGAAGGGGGGAAATGTTTTGGACGGGATTACACAAGATTTGCAGGATTGCTGAGGGAGCCGCCGCGTCAGGAACGAGTTCCTGATTTCAGTCTCATGTCCTTCATGTTTCTCCTGTCTAAAATCGGTCTGCCTTCCTGTCTTGTCAAAACTCAGGCTGCTTTCGTCTTCTTATTATAATTATCGGCTATCTTGAGGAAATTCTTGAGCAGTTCCTTGCCATGACGCGTGAGGATCGACTCGGGATGAAACTGCACGCCGTGGATGGGAAATTCCTTATGCCGCACGCCCATGATTTCGCCCTCGGCGGTGTGGGCATTGACGAGCAGCACGTCGGGCATGGTCGGTGGATCGATGATGAGCGAGTGATACCGCGTGGCCTCGAAGGGGCTGGGCAGATCCGCAAAGACGCCACTGTTATCGTGCAGGATGGGCGACGTTTTGCCGTGCATGAGCCGTCCCGCGCGCACGACCGCGCCGCCATAAACGTGGCCGATGCATTGATGTCCCAGGCAGACGCCGAGCACGGGCAGCTTCGGCCCGATCTGCGCGATAACGTCGTTGGAGATGCCCGCTTCCTTCGGCGTGCACGGGCCGGGCGAAATGACCACGGCCTCGGGCTTGAGCGCCTCGATTTCCGCGACGGTGATTTCGTCGTTGCGCCTCACGACCGGCTCCGCGCCCAGCTCGCCGAAATATTGGACGAGGTTGTACGTGAACGAATCGTAGTTATCGATGATGAGGAGCATGGCTAGCTGAATCTAGACGGAACTCCTGCGGAGGGCAGTAACGGAATTACCAAATTTACGGAATTTCACGCGGCGCGCGCAAGCTTCGCGCGGGATTTCAATGGCTCGATCGAAATGCGCAGCCCGAGGCTTTCGATCACGTTTTTGAAAGTTCGAAGACGCGGATTTCCTTTCGACGATAGGGCTTCGTGAAGTGCTTGCCGACTGACAGAAGCCTTACGAGCGAGTTTGGCGAGGCCACCTTGGGCCTTTGCCACGAGCCGTACGGTGTTAAGTAGGGCCTCGACATCGTTGTCCTTTTCAAATTCTTCGACGGCGACTTCAATCGCGAGCTTGGCACTCTCGTGATCTTTAAGAAATTCCAGGTGAATTTTCTCGACCGGTACCGCGTAACTTTTGGTTCTTTTCGTCATCGATTGTCTTCCTGAAATGTTTTCCAATGTTGCCTGGCTGTCCTGATATCGCGTGCTTGCGATTTCTTATCTCCTCCCGTCAAAAGTAGAATCAACCTTCCGCGATAATCTCCGAAATAAATCCGATAACCTGGACCGAAAAAGAAACGCAATTCATAGAGGCTCTGATCGATCTTCTTGTAATCACCAAAATGTCCTTTTTCCAACCGCCCCACGCGGTCGACAATCCTGACGCGTGTTTTTTTATCGAGAGACTGCAACCAATCCTGGTACGGAGTCTTGCCGGGGCCGACTTGAAAAGCCTCCACCCTATATATCCCCAGCTTAAGCACGTCGTCCTTCTGGAATAAAAGCGTAAACTATACTTGACGGTTTGTCCATGCCCGCTTGCAAAGTTTTCAAAACAACTTCGCCATGGCGAGCGCCTTGAGCCCGGCCTTGGCTTTGTTGATCGATTCCTGGTATTCGCCGAGCGGCGTCGAGTCGGCGACCAAGCCGCCGCCGGCCTGGAGATACGCTTTGCCGTCTTTCAGCAGCACGGTGCGGATGGCGATGCATGAATCGAGATTGCCGGAGAAGCCGAAGTAGCCAACCGCCCCCGCGTAAGTGCCGCGGCACGTCGGTTCCATGTCGGCGATGATCTGCATCGCGCGAATCTTCGGCGAGCCGCTGACCGTCCCGGCGGGAAACGTCGCGCGCATCACGTCGTAGGCGGAGTGGCCCGGCGTCAGCTCGCCCTCGACGTTGGAAACGATGTGCATCACGTGCGAGTAGCGCTCGGTGATCATGAAATCGGTCAGCCGCACGGTGTTGAATTTGCAGACGCGCCCCACGTCGTTGCGGGCGAGATCGACGAGCATGACGTGTTCCGCGCGCTCCTTCGGATCGGCCAGCAACTCCGCCGTGAGCCGGTCGTCTTCCTCGGGCGTCTTGCCGCGCGGACGAGTTCCTGCGATAGGCCGAATCTGCACCTTGCCCTCCTCGCAGCGCACATGCAGCTCCGGAGACGAACCGACCAGCGCCATGCCGCCGAGCTTGAGAATGAACATATACGGCGACGGATTGATCAGCCTCAGCGCGCGATAGAGATGAATGGCCGAGGCATCGAATGGCACCTCGAAACGCTGCGACGGCACGACCTGGAAAATGTCGCCCGCGCGGATGTATTCCTGCATCGCCTCGGTCATTTTGACGTACTGGTCGCGCGTCATGTTGATTGCGGGATCAAGCGGCTCGACATCGGTGAAAACCGGCAGCAATCGCCCCGGCACGGCGCGCGAAAGCCGGGCTTCGATCTCCTCGATCTTCGCGACGGCCTCATCATAAGCGCGATCGGCGTGGGTCGGATCGGTCACATGCGCGTTGGCGACGATTTTGATCCGGCGTTCGAGGTGGTCGAAAATCAGCAGCGTGTCGGTGATGAAGAAATAGGCGTCGGGCACGCCGAGGTCGTCCTTCTTCGCGCGAGGCACGGTGGGCTCGAACTGCGTGACGGCCTCGAAGCCCAAGTACCCGACCGCACCGCCGTAAAAGAGCGGCAGATTTTCCGTCGGCACGGGCCGATAACCGGCCATAAGGCGTTCGAGTTCGTGCAGCGGATCGTCCGCGATTTCATAAGCGCGCTGCTCTGCGCCTTCGCGCAGCGTGATCTTTTTACCGTGCGCCTGGAAGATCAGGTGCGGGCTCGCGCCGAGAAACGAATAGCGCGCAAATTTGTTGCCCTTTTCCACCGACTCGAACAGGAAGGAGTGGTCGCCCGTGTCGATTTTCTGGAAGGCGGAAACCGGCGTTTCCATGTCGGCGATGATCTCGCGATAAACCGGGATCAGGTTGCCGCGATGGGCCAGTTCGCGGAAGCTTTCGCGGGAGGGGGAAAGACGGGCGTGCATGTACGTAAAAGCAAATGAGCTAAGGTGTAAGCCTACGCTTGCTCTGGGGACGGGACAATCAAAATGGGTGCGATGTCAGAGGGAAATTTTAGACAGGATTAACAAGATTAAGAGGATCGAAAAGGCAGGCTGAGCCTAAAAGAGAGAGACATGAATCGCATAAAGAAAAAACATCAATGCTAAGAAGTCTTTTTCATGTCCTTCATGTTTCTCCTGTCCAAAAATCCCGTTAATTACGTCATTTTTTTCCTACATCACAATGCCTTCGCACGAAGGAAAACGAATCCGCAGGCCCGGCACGAGCGACACGGAACGGCCGGACTGCACCTCCAGGATCGGCGCGCCGGCGGGCGGTGTGCTGCTCCATGTCTGGTTCGAGTTGTTTTTCAGGCCCCACACATCGGGCTTTTTCGGGTGCGGGACCATCTCGGCCCAGACCTCGGAATAATCGTTGCGGCGGTTGGGGTCGAGATGATGCGGATAGAGAAGCGTATCCTGGTTGAGCACGATGGAATGGCGGCCGATCAACAGGCGCAGCGGCGGGATGGGCGCTTCATGGCAGAACCAGCATTTTTGATCCACGAGCGGCGTCGGTGCGTTGCCCTCGTCGGCGAGAAAGTTCTCCGCGCCGCATTTGTGGCAGTAATAGATCTGGTCGCGCATCCGGCTAAAGACCGTGCGCCATTCGCTTTCGCGCACCCGCGCCGCCGGATCGCGCAGGCCCTCGGTAAACGCGCGCGTGAAAATGTCGCGCACATAGCCGGGGTACAAATTCCAGAACAGCGTGGCGTTGTTGTGCACGCCCGGCACCGGCCGGTTCGCGCCGTGCTTGGGATCGAAAATGAACAGCGCGTCCGTGCCATAGAGCTTCTTCATCGCGGGCAGGTCGAGAACGGGAAATTCGCGTTCGCGCCGCCCCTCGAGCGGATGGTGCACCATGAACATGTAGAACAAAATCACCGCGAGCGAATAGAGATCGGTGTTGATGTTCGGCTTGCCCTCTTCGCGCACGATCTCCGGCGCCATGAAGCGGGGCGTGCCGAGCACGTCGCTGATGTTTTCGCCATCCACGGCCACGTTGTCGTTGTCGCAGATCGAAATTTCGCCCGTGACCGGATCGAAGAAAATATTGCCGAAGGAAATGTCGCTGTAGCAAAAGCCGAGCGAGTGCAGCCGCAGAAAACTGTCGGCCAATTCCAGCGCCATCGTCGTCAGCGTCTTGAAGGTGGGATCGACCACGCGGCTCATCAACTCCGACATGCCCCGGTAACGCGGCTCGCGCAGCGGCATCAGATAGCCGAAGCTGGTATTGCCCTGGCAGACGGCGATGTCGAGCGGCCAGAGGAAGCGGTCATTGGGCGGACCCTTGTGGATGAGGCGCTCGATCGCGTTGCGCTGCGTGTCCGTGGCACTGGGCGGGAAATACCATTTCAACGCGCAGTCCTGGCCGTTGATCGACGTGTGATAAACCTGGCCCTGGCCGCCGGAGCCGATGAGCTCCTTGATCTCGCAGCGCTCGCCCGCGATTTCCAGCCAAACGGTTTGTCCGGGACGAAAAGTGTTCATGGGGCAGGGTCAGCAGGCGCAGGAGCGGGGGCGGGCGGTCGAACGGGCTGGGCCGAAAACGGCAGCGTATTCGTTCGCACGGCCAAGCCAACGGTAATATCATCGCCGCTGCCATCGTGCGAGGATTGCCGAAGCCACTCCTCCAGTTTGTCGCCGACGAAATCGGTGCCTTCGGCGCGAAGGTAAGAGAGAAAATCGGAGCCGACTTTGTAGAAGCCCTCGTCGTCGCCGAAGCAATTCGCATAGCCGTCGGTGGAAAGCATGATGAGCGCGGGCATCGGGCCGCGCAAGGCGTCCACGCGAATCTGGAATTCCTCGAACGCGTGGTGGGAACAGAGCGACACCGTCTGGTTTGCCATGAATTCGTGCCGTCGCGGCCAGGGACGCGAGACGCTGCCATCGGTGCGCACCGTCAGGATGTCGCCATCGCCTAGTTGCGAATAGAGGATGTAACGATGCGTGATCGCCACGGTGATTAAAGTCGCACCGTAAGCCAGGTAGGCGGTGATGGGCAACTCCACGCCGGGCTTGGGAACGGGTGGTGGCTCCGGGAAGGCCGCGAATTCGAACAGGGTAAACGGCTTGGCCGTCAGGTCCTCGCGCACCGCCTGTTTCCACGCCGCGAGGAGAGCCCGGGGCCAGAACGCTTTCGCCTGGTTGCGGACCCGGCTGAGCGGGGCGTCGGGACCAAGCCGGCGGACAAAACGGCGAAGTTCCTTCAACGCACACTCGGCCGCCAGCGCCGAGCCGCGATCGCTGCGGAAACTGCGCGCGCTACCATGGCCGTCCGCGACGGCGAGCACCAGAAAGTCGTCCGAGTCGGAGGGATTTTTCAACCGCACCGCATCCTGGTTTCCCAGGCCGCCTCTCGCATGGTTTGCGCCCTGCACGCTGGCGCTCAGCGCCTTCCACCGTGTCGACATCACCATACGTCTGCCTCGTCCGGCCCGCGCGGTTCCATGGCGGTCATAAGGGGAAGCGAGGCCGTCCAGCCCGCGGGCGTGGAGCCCGTCACCGGATCGGGTTTCGGCCCGGCGGGCGAGGAAACCGACTTGAGCACAGCGGTCGAGACCCAGCGTATTTGCTCCGCCAGCGCTTCCGGATTATTCGCGTGAAAAGGCCGCAGGGTATCGTTGGCCATGAAGGCGCGGAAGATTTCCTGCGCTTCGTTCGAGGCCGAGTCTTCCCCGATCGCGACGACAATGCGCATCGCCTGGCGGCCCCACGGCTTCGACATGAGATGGTCGAGGCCCGCCTGGAAATCGTCCGTGGGCAGGCCGTCGGTGATGAGGGCGATCACGGGCGGCAGGGCGCGGTCGGTCATCAGCGGCGGTTGCAAGGCCTCGCCGACCATGGTGAGGGCCTCGCCGAGCGCAGTTGCGCCTGCGGCCTCGATATCATTCCAGCGGAACTCGGAAACCGGCGTCAGCCTGTCGCCCATCCACTTGGCTTCGTCGGCGAACTTGATCGCGTTGACAAAAACCGTGGCGTGGGGATTCTCCATCGCGGCGGAGCGCATGTGCGGGATAGCCTCGTGGATCGCGTGGTTGAGCGCCTGGATCTTGCCCTCGACGCGCATGGAACCGGAGCCGTCCGCGAGCCAGATGAAATGGAGCGGGCGCGACGCCATCCGTCCCCCGGGCCGACGTGGGGCTGGGTCAATTTGAGGCATATTCCCCTCTCGTATAATCAAGAACGCTCACTCGCACGAGAGCCTAACTGAATGATTCGCCCGCGTAAAGAGGGGTGGATTATGCACACGGGATTAATGCATGGAGAGCAAAAATCCGTCATGAAAGAGACGTGACATAGGATCGTAACTCTATTGAGGTTACCGAGTTGGCACGTCGCAATCGCTCTTTTTGATGCCAATGGAAGAATAAAAAGGTCGTTCGATGACGTTGCCAAGCTGGCACGGCTATGGCTAGATTTCCCGCATGTCCGCAACCCAAACCGCCCCTTCACCTGTAGCACCCGCGAGCGAACCCGCGGCGGCACGACCGATTAATCGGAATAACCCCCACATTGTCATTTTAGGCGGCGGTTTCGG
>Ga0209611_10010213_pt1 | contig 13897 bp, 15 predicted proteins | sample S1TSphgellanicum_3_FD_187693 | JGI IMG/M metagenome (GOLD analysis project Ga0209611, IMG submission 187693) | Host-associated microbial communities from peat moss isolated from Minnesota, USA - S1T2_Fc - Sphagnum magellanicum MG (SPAdes) (version 2) | ecosystem: Host-associated > Plants > Peat... | reverse complement strand
TGGAAAGACTTTTCTTTCTTTTGTAATAAATCTATTGTGTGGATCTATCTGTCTGGATGTTGTTGTGATGCTTCTTTGAAGTGTGTTTGCCTGATTTTCGCTCTGTCAGAGTGAGATCTCCTTGAGGGTTCTGGTTGTTGTTTGGTCCCTCTTCTTTTAGTATCAGAGTAGGTTTGATCTAGTGGGTTTCGGTATAACATATGAGGACCCAGGTGTGATGGTAGTCAAGGAAATATGTCCTCGACTGATGCAGATGATATTTAAGTGGAAGAACTAGTACAGAAAACTCGTGAGCAAAGGATCATCCGTAGGTTCGACTTTTACACTACTCGGGGTGTATTGCCACCGAGAGGGGCCGTGGTATTGCGTTCCTTGGGGTTTGGTGTAATAATTATTGTAGGAATAGATCCCGATGCGGCCAAAGTAGGAGATATAACAATCGAAATAACTCATAGTGGTTTTTACACCCGAGCTAAGGTCTGGGTGAAGGTGAGTAATGGAGCCAGGGGGTGGGTGTCAATCTCGCAATTTCAGACACAGTACCACTACACCACCTACCTTGCGTAGAGTGACACCATTATTTGTTGAGAGGCGGTGCAATGTGCCTAGACTGGGAGACATATGGATTCCCAAGTCGACTCCCTCAGCTAACCATTTTCCTAGGCTCTACATTCCTGGTGTGGAAGACCTATTTCAAGTTGGAGATCGTATAGTCCATGTGGAGCATTCCGGAACGAGGTCTCGTCTCGTAAGATGGCGGGTGTGGCACGATTCAGCATCGAAGTGGCAATTCTAGCAGGAATCCACAGATGAGCAATGTTTCTCCATTTTTCCGTCAGATTTTGAACCATTGATACCCATAGCTGAGGGCGCGCAGTCTGAGTTCGATTGATGACTTAGGCAAAAAAATTTCTTTCAAGAATTAGAATCGAACTGCAGAAGCCGAGGGGCTGATCAATTTTGTTTTTGTGTTTTGAGGGTCTATGTGTGGTGAGGAGTGTTGCATCTTGTTTCTGTTGTTACTGAAATTCTGAAAGATGACTAGTCCCTAGGGCATGGATGAGTTGTTTTGGGGAAGGGACCATGAAGACGTTGGTGATTGGGCGGAAAGGCTCAGCATGGCTGCTGAGGTGCGAGACTTCAATGCAGACAAGCTTTTTAAGATCGCCAAGCTCAACTTGAGAGGTAGGGCCAGAGAGTGGTTCAGAAGGTTACAACCGGCGCCAGCCGATTGGTTGGAGCTGAAGACACTGATCGTACATAAGTACGGGAATGTGGATGCTGATGACATACGAGTGAAGCTCGATGCCATCAAGTAGGAACCCAGAGAGAGGGTTCAGAAGTACTTTGAACGTTTGGACAGGCTGTTCCAGAGAGGCCGAATACTAGATACCGAACAGAGACGGAGGTTTTTGGCCAGACTAAGGCTTGAAATTCGAAAATTATGCATCGTAAGAACTTTTGCTGACATTGAGGAGCTAGTGGGTGCAGCTACCGAACTCGAGCGAGTGTTGGGCGAGCTTGGAGAAACTCCATTTGAGCCTCTAAAGGAGGAGCAAGAGGAGGGAGTAGCAGAGACGTTGATGGAACATCAAGTGGCTACTCTAAACAACACGCTGATCAATTTTTTAAGGGGAAGTGTGCCGAACTCTATCCCATCATCTTCTTCTACCTTGCCTGAAGAATGTCAAGTCTGTAAGGGAAAGGACCATATAGCCACGACATGTCCAAGGTTGAATGAGCCACGGCCGAAATGCGCCAAATGTGGCATGCTTCATAGGACAAAGAACTGTGGTGTGAAATGTTCTTTCTGTTCGGGTCTCGAACATTCAGAAGATAGGTGTTGGAGGAAATCTAAGGATGCGAAATCGCATTTTGGAGCGACAAATTTCCTTGAAGTGTTGTTGAATGACGAAGCAGCAACTTTACAACAATTCAATGAATTGTGTGGGAATGAAAATGTGTTCTCACATGTTCGTGTGCCCAGACGTAGGCTGCCTGTTGAAATGCCCCCGACGGGTACTGTACCATCGCCTGATGTTACAGAAGACAGCACCGGGGTGAATCGGGAAGATTCCATCAGGTCAAAGATCCTTTCCCATTTTGTAAAAGGGAAGATTTCACTGACACCAATGGAGACAATTATGATGATACCAAGTGAGTTGGAGCAATTGGAAAGTCTGGTGAAGGTTGCTAGAAGAAAGAAGGATGCAGAAGTCGCCAGTAATCAGGTGACGATGGTGTCTACAGCTCCGATGTTGCGGAGAATCTACATTAATAGGACACACAGGAGTAAGACCTTGCATTTGACGGTAGAGATAAACGGCTACCTAATTGAGGGACTAGTGGACACTGGAGCATCCATGTCTGTCATGGTGGCTGCAGTGGTCATAGAGTTGGGTATGATGCACTTAATTTCCGGATCGGAGACCTACAAGACCGCATCTGGAGTAGTCACGCAGGCCTTGGGACGAATCGATGAAGTGTCGGTCAAAGCTAGAGGAGTTCAGTGCACCATGACCTTCATGGTGGTGGATACCGACAGCTATGATGTGCTGCTTGGGCTTGACTTTCTAATTAAAATTGGGGCAACGTCGATGTGGAGCGAGGACGGATCCAAGTCAGACATGGTCTGGGGCCCGACGTGGAGGTGCTGCCTTTGACCATGGTGAATATGATGCAGTCGCTAAACTCGGAGCCCCTAATGCAAAACGATTCACGTTCTGTTGAAGGAGTCGATGGGTTCATGGGAAGGCCATGTGTGAATGAGGACATTGAAACCCAACAGATGGATGCGCAGGTGTCAGGTTCAGACTCTGATATGTCTGGGGACTGTGACAAGGAGTGTCAACGGCCGAGATCGATCAATGACGAATCTGAATTCGGAAACACTGAACTTGAGGAGTTGGTATTGATGGAAGGACCTCAGCAGATTCTGCAGCTGACATTGCAAGAACAAGCTGATAACTTCATGCGAGAAGAAATTATAGATGCCAACGACTATGCCGATTAGATTAAATGGGTGGCGGATGCAGAACAAAAAGAAACAGGCTCTTGCAGATGGTTTGAATTATGTGGAAGTACCCGTACTGTTGCAAGTTCAGCAACTGAACGATGTTACTCTCTGCAACAACTTTAGGGGCCAGATAGTGTCCACAGATAACCCAAGGGTGAGCTCAAGGTGGGAGGACATCTACCAGAAGCTCTGTGTTGATCAGAACTTGGACGAGCGAAAGGGGCAACAGTTCTGGAGAATGCTGGAAAGGTAACAAGACGTGTTTGCCTGGAATAAAGGGGAGTTAGGATGTTGCACAGTCGGGGAACACTCCATCGATACGCAAGGATTCCCACCTTGTAGGGTAGCGCCTGGACGATTGTCGTACTGGGAGGAGGTCGAAGTGAAGCGACAAATAGACGTATTGGTGGATCTGGGCAAAATGAGGCCTAGTGATTCTGAGTACGCCTGTCGGGTGACCTTGCCAGTGAAGAAGGATGGCAGTAGGAGATTCTGTGGGGACTATAGGCCTTTCAATCTGCAGACCAGGAGGGATTCGTTTCCCATGCCCTTAGTTGAGGATGTAATATCCCAATTGGGAAAATCAGTTTGGTTCACTGCATTAGACTTGCAGTCAAGCTTTTGGCAGATTCGTATGGCCCCCGACGACATGAAGAAGACGGCGTTGGTCACCAAGACTGGGTTGTACGACTGGACTGTCATGCTTTTTGGCCTCAAGAATGCCACTAGCACCTTTACCAGGATGATGTCTTTGGTTTTCAAGGAATTGGGAGATAAATTTTTGAAGGTATTTGTGGATGACCTCAACGTCCATAGTGAGAGCTGGGAGGACCATCTTCGGCACTTAGAAGCTGTGCTCTCCAAACTAAGGGAAGTAAACTTGAAACTGAACCCAGGAAAATGTTGTTTTGCTGCCAGCAGCATCACATTTTTGGGCCATGTGGTTAGTGAGAGTGGTGCTAAACCAGATCCTGGGAAGATTGATGTAGTCGTGCGCTTCCCTGAGCCAAGAATGGTGACAGATGTCAGATCATTCCTGGGACTGACTGGATATTACCGGAAGTATGTTCAAGGTTACTCGTGATTGGTTGGTCCATTGTTCGATCTTATGAAGAAGGATGTGGCATTTGTGTGGAGTCGAGACTGTCAGTAGGCGTTTGACACTTTGAAGAAGGCGCTGGTCGATGCTCCCACACTGATACGACCTGACTTCAGTAGGCCCTTCTGCCTCGATGTTGACTGGTCAACAAGAGGCGTCGGCGCTATACTGTCTCAAAAGGAGGGTCGATTTGAGAAAGTCGTGGCATATGCCAGCAAAGGTCTGACGATGGCACAAAGAAGATTTCACCCCATGGAAGGGGAGTGCTATGCGCTAATATGGGGTATCATGCACTTCAGGCAGTACCTGCATAGGACCCGTTTCACTTTTAGAACTGACCACAAGCCACTCAAATGGCTAGCGACGGTGTCAGATGCAAGTGGCAGAAGAGGAAGATGGATCCACCTGCTGCAGGACTTCGATTTTAAAATTGTACACCAACCAGGCTTAAGGCACACCAACGTGGATGCTTTAAGCAGGAATCCCGTTGGGAAAGCCTCAAAAGATGATGATTTCAATAGGGAAATTCAGGATGTTGGGCCTCCACGAGATGACTCAACTGAAGAAATGCTTGTTGTTCGGTGTGATTAGCATTCAGACTGGTTCGGATTCAGGAGGACATCACGGGAATTGGCCAGGCACCAGAGGTGTTGTGCCGGTATCAATCGGGGGTATGATTTGGAAGAACACTAGCTGCTCATGCTGGATGTGGTTACTGAGACGAGCCTGCTGCAGGAGCACAGCGAGTCCCTAGCTCGAGAAGGATTGTTGGGAACAGGAACTTCGAGCCTCATGAATCGCCACGCTGAGGCAGACGACCCACGCATGGAAGTGGTGGGAGTTGTCGCTGATGAGGGGATGGGAACTGGGCAGAGAAAGCAAGAGCCACGAAAGGAAATCATCAGACATTATGACAAGCGTCAGCAGCTGGAATTGGTCCTAGCTGCTCAGAAGCTTACAGAATCTGATGATCTTGAGTTGGATCCCACCGAACCTAGTGAAGAAGGAGGTCACGAGGACGACATTAGGACCGTCGACATTTGGAGCGATGCTGCCTGCCTAACACTACTGAGAGATGGGGTACTACCTGACACAATGGATGTTGAAGAAAGCAAGAGGTCAGGAAGAGAGTGTCTAACTACTGCATCAGGGATGAAAGGCTCTACTTCAGGGATTTGTATGTGCCCAAGCCAGAGGAGAGGACTCCACTGGTGACCCAAATACATGAGGATCTCGGGCATGCTGGAGAAGAAAGGACGCTGACTGAGGTATGCAGGAGGTACTTCTGGCATCATCGGACTGGAGATGTAAGAACTATTGTGAAGACATGCCAACGATGCCAGATGGTTAGAAGGTTAGGAAGCGTGCGGTCGGAAGATGAAAAGATGAGGAGCATACCTGTGCGTGACCTGTTCCATCGGGTGGCCATGGATACTGTCGAACCACTGCCTGCAACCAAGTCGGGGAACAGGTATCTTCTGGTAGCAATCGACCACTACTCTAAGTGGTGTGAGGCGAAGGCTGTGAGTGATCATGGGGCTAAGATTGCAGCTAGCTTCCTGGAAGATGACGTCATCTGCAGATACGTCGTTCCCAAGTTCATACTTACGGACAATGGAGGCGAGTGGGCAGCAGAGTTCGACATTATGTGCAGAGATTATGGCATCCAACATCAACACACTGCGCCTCAATGGCCGCAGTGTAATGGAATGGTGGAACGTTTAATCAAAACTATTAAACATGGAATCATCGTTCTTGTCGCAACATCAGAGGCTGTAGATTGTTGGGATGAACACCTGGCAAAGGTATTATTTGGATATAGGTGTGGGATTCAGTCTAGCACCAAATTCTCTCCATACATGATCCTGACTGGTCGAACACCCCATCTCAGGGCGGACAACTACCTGCAAGCACTTACTGATGAGACTGATGACAACATTGGCGTTGAAACTATGGCTGCGCAATTTCTGCAAAAGATGAAGCTCGTTGCAAGCATACATGAGAATGTATTGTTCAATATAGAACAAGCCCAGAAGAAGCAGAGGGTGACCTATGCAACCAGGAGAGGCAAGCATGCCTTTGAGGGCTTGGTTGCAGGTGACACAATGGTGAAAATGAAGAAACCAGGCAAGAGGAGAGCTCTCACTGCCAACTGGGAAGGTCCATACCTGTTCGTTGGGCACACTGACGGAAAGGGAAATCTGGAATTTGAGGAAGGCAGTTGAATTTGCATTGTTCAGGATGCTGATGGGCACCAGTGGGAGAGGTCTCGTCGTGATCTTCAAATTTATTATGTCCAACAAGAATGAAGCTAAGGGACTCAGCTTTTCAAAGAATGAAGGGGTGACATATGTAACCGGACATGGGGTGACCGAACATTTGGAGCTACGATAATTCTGATCCTGATTTTTGCATTGTCTCTTGGTTGGTTGTGCATTATGTCTCATTACTGTAACTATGCATGGCGGCTACTCTGGTGTGATCTTGGATGCTCACCACACTTGAGGAAGACGGCACAGAATTATGGCAATGGAGGTGCTAGCTTTTATGATTCGGGGTGGTTAGGATGTATGACGGCGTCGGAGTTGAAAATTGAATGAGGAGGAGAGCTGCAATGGAGCGCGGCATCAGTTTTGGAAAGGGGAGATCGAGCTAGGTAAGGAAGGAGAAGGCATAGTAGAGGGGGATCAGTCTGGGAGAGGTAGAAATTAGAAGTTTTGGGAAGATGTTGGGGAGCTTAGAAGATAGCTAGTTGCTGATTTCTTCCGCTGTGTTAGTGACTAGTGGATGGTTAGCTCCAGAATCTGGTGCGAGTCAGGTCAATTAAGTCTGAGCAATTGTTAACCGATTGAGAAATGGTCTGTAGCTTGAGGAAGATTGTGTGGACGAGGATCTGTGTGAAATCCGAACTATACGTTTTGGGTTCTTGAGATTCTGTGTGGGAGCCGAGTCTGTAGAGGCTCTGGAAAGACTTTTCTTTCTTTTGTAATAAATCTATTGTGTGGATCTATCTGTCTGGATGTTGTTGTGATGCTTCTTTGAAGTGTGTTTGCCTGATTTTCGCTCTGTCAGAGTGAGATTTCCTTGAGGGTTCTGGTTGTTGTTTGGTCCCTCTTCTTTTGGTGACAGTGGGACTTGGCTAAAAACTCAAACTATAACAAAAGACAATTGCTTTTTGAAATAACAAAGCTTCTTAGAACAAAATAACTTTATTCATAAACTTGCACATAATAAAATTTCCCACCCTGTAACGCTTTGGGTAGGGCCATTAAAAGATGTCAAAAACTTAGAATAAAACTAAAAATAAATTTTAAATGAAAATTGACAAAGAAACTAATAAAAATTAAATTTTATTTTGTTTTAATTAGAGGGTTCAACTTTCTTGGGTGAATCCAAAAATCCAAACAAGCTTTGTTCTAGTCTTGTCTACATCTTAAAAAAAAATTGGATCATATTATACATTTTTGTAGATTTGATTGAGTAGCCTTAATGGACACATATTTGAAAATTTTTGCAATTGTTTTTTTGTTGTTGTCCCATATTAGCATGCTTTGGAAAATGCAGGGCCAAAACATGTACCTTGAAAACTTGCATCTAAATCCAAAATCTCACAACTAACCATAGACTTTAATGCCACTATCATTGTATTTGAGTTTGCCCCTTCATATTTAACATAAGTAACAATTTTCTTTTTTAATCCATATTCATCTATTTATGCAACTACGTTTCTTACAAAAACTTGTCATGTATTTTCACAAGTGCTTCAAACAAACCTATTATGATGTACTTTGGTTGTTAATCAACCCCTAAGAAATTTATCATCAAAGCAAAAATGTCATGTGCTCCCTTTTGACGTCCATAAATAAAAGACGTGTTGCGGAATAACATTCTACAAGTTTTGGCAAAACATATAATTGTTTTATCCTCTCCACCAATTGGGCAACACATTTTGTGAAAATAACGTTTTTTAAGGAAACATAACTCTTGGACATTAATGCATTATAAAATAGTTCAACCATGTACTATTCACAAATTGAATAGGTAGGTAATTTTTGACAACCAAACAACTAAGGTCTTGCAAGAATTATTTTTGTTGCACATCATTTTTGAAAGGATCTTTTTGACCAAAAAATTATAATATTGCACTACTAGACACATTAGGTTTTTAAAAATATTTGTCTTTCCAATACCCCCCTTGCAAGACTATTACTTCCTCATCAAATGTTTTTGCAATCACAACATGGTTTACATCTACATGTTTTTTCAAGGTTATTATTCCATTGGTTTTATATTATGATTAAACTAGATACATCAGTTGGACTATTGTAACAAAACATGTAACACATAATTTGACTAACTTTTCCATCCATTTCCTTATTATCATTTACATGATAATAAACCCCAACATAATGCTACGTTATGGGGTTTCCAAAAGATTTTTTGAACATGTAATTTCTCAAGATTAATTTGCATCTTTTCATGAATGGATCTAATTTTTATTTGCAAACTAAAATTTTCCTTTGAAGCTTTTACTAAAGGTTCCATAAAAATTTCACTACAAAAAAATTCACAGTACTCATTTTCAATTCTTCTTACAGTTTCATTTTGATTTTATTGTTTTATTTCCAAATAAAACATTTTTTTGCAAGAGAGTATTAATGGGATGGATAGGCCAAAACTAAATATGTTTCACAAACAAGTGTATGTTTTAATATTTGAAGTTAATGACGACCTAGAACAAAGCAAATAGAACTCAAAACATTTACAAAATTGTTCACTTCTATGCATCATGGAATAAGTGTAAATGTATAATGAATGTACAATGTGCAATTTTTCTCAAATCAACAGAAACCTTTGCACAATTCACAAAATATTCCAATAGGTTAACAAAGAAACAAAGAAAGGGGGGAGGGGGGAAACAACAATGTAATGAAAGCAAACAAAACATATACACAAAATGAAAAAAACTTCACAAACAACTTAAATTTTCTTTTAAAAAATAAAAAAACGAAAGATGAAAAACTTACCAAGCTTTGAGAGGAAAGTTTGAAGTTCACCATTCCAAGACCGATGTGAAAAAATGGGAGGGAAAGGGGGGAGGAGTAGTCCAACAAAATCAAGGCATAAAACAACAACCAAGGTGAAACATCAAAATGAAAGAACAAATTGGAGCAACAAGGGCTAAAATTGTACTTCAAGGTGTGATAGCAAAGCAACACGATAAGGTGAAACAACAAGGCCAAAAAACAAGATGTAACAACAATGTGAAATAGCAAGGCGTGGCAATAAGGCGATATAATAAGTTGTAGCAACAAAATGACACAATGAAATGAAGTAGTAAAGCACAACAATAGAGTGAAGCAATAAGGTGTGATAGAAAGGTGATGCAACAAGGTGAAATAGCAAAATGTGACAAAAAGTTACAACAACAAAGCAAAGCTACAAAGTGAAGAAGCAACACAAAGCAACAAGCAATGCTAAGCAATAAACAACATAAAACAACAAGCAACTAAACTCAACAAACAAAAAAAACATCAAAATAAAAACATCAAAATAACCCAACATCAAAATGACAAAAACAATAATTGGGGTTTGCATTTGCTTGGCCTAGTTTATATTTGTGAAATGTGAAGATGATGCCTCCATGCATACAATGGTACTGTGATGCCGCCCCTAACCCTGATTTTCAAAAAGAAATCCTTAAATTAAAATGTAGCTTAGTAAGCATTACCAACTACCGGATACCTTAATGCTAACATAAACCCCCTGTTATTGAAAACCGAAATCCAGTATATCCTACTACCTAGGAAAGTTTCATTTTTTTTACATTTAGATACCATGGGCGGTTCTCATAAGGCCAATTCTCTGCACAGTGAGAACCGGCAGGTCAATTTTCATTTAGGGTATCATTATTTGTGCTGCTGCTCACCAGTTTTTTGGGTGAAAACTGGGCTAGAAACCTAGCCAATTCTCACCTCACTTTTGGGAACCGCCAACACTGGGTGTCAATCAGTGTTGTCCGGTTCTTCTTTTTTGAGAGAACCTCCACTCCGATTCTAACATTTAAAAATTTATGCAATGATTCTTCAGAGTACAAGTTTGAGCCAGTTCTTCCAAAATTTGAACCCTTCAGTTCTGTTTCTATCACATTTTTTCAAATTCAAGAACCTCTGGACCTGGTTTTTGAACTGGGTCCGGTTTGATGTACACACTACACATTCCCCAATGCTAAAAATTATATGAGTATAAACTCTTAAGACAAGCTAAAATAGGGGTCTATCTAAATATAGAGTTGAACATCTAATTAAAATTAATAAAAAATTATAAAGTTCAGTCTACTTATTAACATTTGAAAAAAGTCACCCTTTTTAATATATTTTTACCCCTGTTTTCTAAAATATTTTTTCACGGTTCCAGTTCCGGATCTAGCAAAACATTTTTTCCATGATCCAGTTCTTGCGCCCGTTCCAACAAGTTTATGTCAACCCAGGGGACGAGGTTACAAGAACCTGACCCTGAACTGCCGGGTTTTACCCTTCAATCCGAATAACCTTACAACACTGGTGCCAACTACTTGTTGGGTGGGTCTTCTGTTGTGTTTCCAAAAAATAATTTAAAAACATTAGGGTAAATTTGAAGTATAGGAGGATTCCGCAAAGAATGTGGCAATCCTAGCCCTCAGTTCCGTGCAGAATGTGTCCCCGCGTTCAGCGGACGCAACGAGGACGAAGCTCACGACCAAACCTTCCGTACTCTCTGCAAATACACGCTTGCCTCAGGCACAGAGGGAGAACGAAGTACCTCGTACAAAGTGCCGAGCAAGAGAGAGAGAGAAAGAAGAGAATCTGAAGAGCCTGTGAAGCGAAACAAGGGGCGTCCGATCTTTTTGCATGAGGTCAGAAATCCATCCAGCGAGTTTTCGCGCTTTTGTTCGAGTCATTCTTTCTTTGAAGTTACTTGCTGGTGTTTTGATGTTGTGCATTCTCCGATAACATAAACAATGATCAAAACACAAAAGAACATTATAGAAATACTGAGAAACCGGAACAATCTGTGTTTATCTGTTTCCTGAGTTTTGGAGTCTAGCCAGAATCAGTTTCCTTCAATGTCTTGCACTGCGTCTTTTGAACCTAATCTAGGTGAAATGTATTGGCCAGGAAGAAGTTGTTGGAAGAAATGTGGGGATTGAAGTGTGGTTTGATCGTGTTGTTTCCGATTTTATTTTTCTTTTAGTGGGAGATAGAACAAACGGAGCACTTGAACGTGTCGTTGTATCGAGAAAAAGGTGAGTGGGAAGAATGGCAGCTTCATTGTCGAACATGCAAGCGGCAATGACACGGACGACAGTGTCAGCTACGCAGACTGCAGCTGGCGTAACTTCGTCCCCTTCGAAAGTGCGCTTGACTGCATTCGTGCCTGCGACCTCGAATTCGCGTCTGCATACCTCCTTGCTTCCTAACTTTGTCGCACTGAGAACCAATGCGAGGACCGTAAGCAGGAGAGGGGCAAAAGAATCCAGGAATGCCGGAAAGGTCTTTGCCTCCGTCAATGGGACTGGTTCCAGCCCCGGTCTTCCAATCGATTTGCGAGGTGTGCTATTCGAAACTCACTTTCATTGCAGACGATGCGTTGCTTTTGGAAAAAAAAAACAAATACCCAGCTTGCTAGTGTGTAATAAACAAAGCAGTCGCACTCTAGCTCCATTTGCTGTTCCTGCCCAGCTTGTCTTCAGATACATGATGGTTGGATCTGAGCCTCGGTAACTCTTTCATTCGTGAAGAGGTATAATCAAAAGTCAGAACCACATGTTGTCTGTGCCATCTTCAATGCCTTCATTGACATCTTTGCATTTTGGCTTTGGCAAATTAGTACCTGATCATATTTAGCACAATAGTTATGCGGATGGTCTTCCCTGTTTTGCATCTTCCAATTCATCTCTCACATGTATAATCTCACATGATAAATGAAGGTCATCATGCTTATAAACATCAAGGTTATACTGGACAGATGTACTTATAAGCCTTCTTATGTATGGGAGTCCCTTGTTTGGGCATACCAGGTAAGAGGGCATTCATTGCTGGAGTTGCTGATGACCGAGGCTTTGGGTGGGCAATTGCAAAGGCCCTCTCAGCAGCTGGTGCTGAAATTCTTCTAGGAACCTGGGTTCCAGTAGGTGCTTCTATCTTGTTGAGTGCCATTTTCCGGGGTTCAGGGCAAATGCAGGATTGTATCAGCAAACTACAAACCTTAGAAGAAGATGTGCCAACTTTGAAATTGGACTAATGTTCACACATGCCAACTACACTAATTAATGATCTTGGATTTCAGGCTCTCAACATCTTTGAGACCAATCTGCAGAGAGGAAAATTTGATGAATCAAGAATGTAAGTTGAGATCTCTCCCAAGGTCAAAAAATAGCAATCCTAGTACTTACAGAAGGAAGATGGCCCTGAGATGTGATTCCCCATAAAATCTGGACATTCCAGTTTTCAACTGTGCATTTTATATTTGTTCTCAACATGTCTGTAGCCCTTACTTCTTATGTGAGACTTGCATATTTGCAATGGGGAGTGAATTGGCTGCTCTTGTCACATTTGCAGGCTGCCTAATGGGGGCATGCTTGAGATTGCCAAAGTGTACCCTCTTGATGCTGTATTTGACACACCTGAAGATGTTCCAGATGATGTGAGTTTGCTGTGCCTTCTTCTGCCACTTTCAAATGCCATGTGCAATGTTTTGTATAGCAGGGCCTTTCTTTAGGAAGCTGTATGAGATCTGGAGAATTCAGCTGCATGAGACTCAGCCTTTCTGTCTTCTGTAGGGTGCTGTATCAAATCTGAGAATCTCAGCTGTGTGAGACATTAGCTGATTAGGGGTGGTTGAACACTATCTCTCACAATAGTCTCAGAAATGTCTTTACTTGGTTCTGAAGATCCTGGTTGACCTGTTGGGAATAAGAACATAGGTGACCTAAATCTTTAAAACTTGCATGATCCAGGTCAAGAACAACAAGAGATATGCTGGATCATCGAAATGGACTGTGCAGGTAAGTTGTTTCATGAGTTTGCCAAGGCCACAACGAAGTAACATGTTTAGTAATATTTGCTGTGGACACCAGTAGGCTTATGGAGCTCTTTCATTCCAAATGGACAGTTCTGTAGGAGATATCTCAAGTCAACAGCTATTCCACTTTCTCTGTCAAAGCATTGCCTCAAACAGCTCAACTGAACAAAGCTCATAATTCTTTGGCAGATTAGTTATTTGTCATGACATCTAGCTGTATATTCTTCTAACTTGTTAACTGACTCCAAATGCTGGCTGTTCAAGGAAGTGGCAGAGGCTGTAAAGGCTGACTATGGCAGCATTGACATCCTGGTTCACTCACTGGCTAATGGACCAGAGGTATGGTCTTATTTGACTGGTTTTCTTGCAGTGAAGAGGAAATATAAGAAAGATGGTGAGCACACCTACATATTAGCACTCAAGATTTTGAGTCATTACCTCATATCTGAGGAGTTTATGCTCTTTCCATCTGCTTTGAGAAATCTTCCTGTTTTGGCAGTTCTCAACATCAACACATTGTTTAACTGTGACACATGGCTCATGTCAAGATCTCTGAAATGCCAAATACAATTTGTTTGCATGTTAAACTGAGGAGATGTTGGGCTTCTGTTCCATTCTTGATGTGACATTCTTATATTGCTGGTTCTGAAATCTCTAAAAACATATTATCAGGTATTTCTAAATTCTATTCAAGTTGATTTTTTTTCATGTATGGAGAA
>Ga0209611_10010212_pt1 | contig 13897 bp, 8 predicted proteins | sample S1TSphgellanicum_3_FD_187693 | JGI IMG/M metagenome (GOLD analysis project Ga0209611, IMG submission 187693) | Host-associated microbial communities from peat moss isolated from Minnesota, USA - S1T2_Fc - Sphagnum magellanicum MG (SPAdes) (version 2) | ecosystem: Host-associated > Plants > Peat... | reverse complement strand
ACTTTTGACAATATCATGGCCTAGGATATTTTTGGATACTTTTGGCAATATCATGGCCTAGGATATTTTGGGACTAGTATGGTTCAAGGTTATAAAAGGAGATAGTCTGGGGAACAACCCTTCAGCAGATCAACACCAGTTGATGGATCAATAAAGCTTGTCTTGTCCTGTAATTATTCACTTGTTTGTAGTCGGTCCATAACAGTTGTCTTGTAATTCTTCCCTTGTTTATAGTCGATCCATAACACTTCTAAAGCAAAATATGTCCTAGACTTGTGGGGTCTTCCGAAATCACAAATATTGGCACTTTTGTGTCAAACTTGTCATATTGCGTAATCCTCTTTTTGATATTGTCCTTATGTATATCTAAGAGGGGTTGACATATAATGTTTGGGGGTGTTTTTTTAAAATGGTGAATGTCGAAAATAACACCCAGAACTAGGTCATTTTTCCAAGAGGGAAGCAGTTCGAAAACTCATCTCCTAACATGTCATCCACTAGTCGACACTCTATTGAATCAAATCCTTTGTCCTTACCTACTATTAGTTTTGTCAAAAAAAATTTTTTTTTCTACGCCTTCTTTTGTGGTTTTTTGTTGGGCACAACTTGCTTGAACGCTCAAAGTTAGCCATAGCCTATTCAGAGACCCTTTGGGAGTCTTTTGCCGATTCGTCCTTCTCAATTTGAAGAACTTCGAAGAACTCATCCCAATGATCATGAATGTTTTGTGCGGTTTTATCCTTCAATTCTTTAAACTAGAAACCTTTCTTAACACTAGTTAGGGAAAATTCATCACTAATTCTATCAATTAGGCAAATGAGACCAACTACCTATTTATTTCTTGAATCCTTGAGCATGAAAACAACCATCACAAGCTTGTGAACCCAAACCTTCAATGTGTGGATGGGCATTTTTTTTAATGGAGTCCTCATTATCGTTTCTTGATGAAGTGGAATTCCATCAAGGACTCTTTTGCATGCATTGGCCTCGCCCCCCAAGGCAATACGTTCTTTGAGAGGGTCCAAATTCCAAGCTTTGCTTTGGGATAATATTAATTAAGCCTTAGGTACTTTCCAATCACCTTCTTTAACAAAAGGGGTTTATACCTTCATATGAAAAAGAACCCAAAAATTTCACCCCATAAGTGTCACTTGTGAAACTAAGGAATTCATGGCGATCGCCAAACATTTCTCTGCGTTTTTAAAAAAATATAAAGTGAGAAATATAAACTGAAAAACATGTGGCAATTGTTATGCATTTTTCAGCAATATAAACCAAGAAACACCTGGTGGTCGCTAGGCTTTTTTGGTAATAAAAGCTAAGAAATGCCTAGTGGCCGCTAGGTGTTCCTCATAAATATACATAAAGAAGGCCGCCAAATGTTCCTTAGAAATATACACTAAGAAACACTTGGTAGCCACTAAGAGTTCTTCAATAATAAAAGTTGAAAAATGTTGGGTGATCACTAGGCATTCCTTAATAATAAAGCCAAGAAACGCCTAGCAACCATTAGGTGCTTTCTCAGCAATATAAGCCAAGCTACCAGGAGTTCTTCGGTAATAGAGGTTGACAAACACTTGGTGGTCACTAAACATTTCTCAACAATATAAACTAACGAACATTTTGCATCTATTGGGTGTTCTTGGACAAGACAAGTTAAGAAATGCTTAATGGCCACTAAGCATCCTCCAACAATAAAAGCAAAGAAATGCCTAATAGTTGCTAGGTGCGTTTTTTAGCAATATAAGCCAAAAATTGTTTAGCATCCGTTAAGTGTTCTTTAGCTTTAAAAGTTGATAAATGCTCAACAACCACTAGGCATTTTTTGGCAAAAAAAGTTGAGAAACACCTAGTGGTTGCCAAATGTTCCTTAGCAATAGAAGTAGAGAAACACTTAGTGGTCACTAGGTGTTCCTCTATCATATAATATACTATATAATCTACATATACAACTAGTTTAACAAATAAAAAGGACTTACAAGGATTTGTTGGCCATTTTGGATTTTTCGAGTATGTTAGTCCTTCGTTTTTTTGATGTCAAGAGTTGTGTGATGTCGAGTTCCTATTTTAAAGGAAAGTAGGAAATATGTTAGTTTAGGCTTTTGTTTAACAATGAGTGATAGAATGAAGAAAACATGCATATTAATAAGGACATTGAGACTATGATTTACATGCTAAGAATTGGACTTAGAATAAAATGCATACATAAAGCATGTGAATGTCAATGTTTAATAAAAATAAACACTCCTAGATTTCATTATAAGTTGTACACAAGGAAATACAGTGATAGATTTGCCATTCATACAAACAATGCTAATCACAAAAAGATAGCCAATCATAGAGTGACATAGAGAGATTGAATGATTAGTAGTTGTACAAGGAGAAAGCAAATCATAGACAGAAACTAAGCCTATTATATAGAGATGGACTATGGTTATCAAATAAAGTCCTAATTACAATGAAATAGTGATGGACTATTATAATAAAATGAGATAGCTTTTAGTAGGCCAAAAACAAAGATGGACTACAGTAATCAAATAGAGTCCTAATTCTAATGATACAGAGTTTGACAAACACAAAAGTATACACAAGCACAGACACAAACATAAGGATTTGTTGATCCGCACATATTCATTAGTACAATAAAGAATAAACATGTTTAAAATGAATGCCTTTGACATAGTTTGATAGATACAGAAACATTCATGCATACACAAAATTGACATTGGCAAATAGATGTACATAAGATGAAGAATTGACAAGTGCAAGGATTGGGTGAATTTACAAGGTTTGGATATTTGAAAACTTATGGTTTTTGTTATTTGCAAGACTTATTCAATATTTGGAATGAAAATCAAGGACCTTGTTTGAAATATTGAGTCAATTTTCAAAAGATTTAATATGTTTTTACACAATGATAACTTTATAGAATGGTGCAAAAGGATGTCGATGAAAGTCACGGTGTTTTGACTATTGTTCTTTAGCCTAAACCTTTGAATTGCAGACAACAAGAAGGATGAGAACCCATCCTTCAAACTCCAAACCTTAGAATTACAGAAGTGTAGACGTAAGCAAAATACTTGATAATGGGGGTGGTTTTGGGTGTTGGGGGCTTGAACGAAATTGGAGTACTCCTAATTGCTGAAAGTTATTGTGGACACAAATCGTTGATCTGAATTCAACCTTCACTGAGCGTGTTTGTTTTGCCGAACACGTTTTCTTTGTTGAAAGAATGTGAGAGGGAGAAAGGTAATGAGATGGGGAATGAAAGAAATTGTTAGAACTTGGGAGATGGAGGGAATGCGAGGGTGTGAAAATGAGGACATAAATATAACTTATCGTGAGATATTGAAGAAATGAGAGAAACAACGAGCACATGTGAAAGAGAATGAAAATGAAAGAGAGATGGAAATTGCAAGAATGAAAAAGACAAAACAAAACCCTAATTGTTTGAGGTGTGACATTTGGATGGATGGATGAAAAGACAAATGGATGGATAGAGGCTAAATGGATTGATTGATGGAGGGAGGGAAAGATGGATGGATGGATGGAGGCTAGATGGATCGATGAATGTAGGGATGGATGACTGGAAGGATGGATGGTTTGATGGAAGGTTGGATGAAGGTTGGATGGATGGATGGATGGACGATGGATGGACAGATGGACGAATGATGGACGGAGGGATGGACAAATCGATAGATGGATGGAGGCATGTAGGCATGGAAAGATGGATAGATGGATGGATGGATGGTTGGAGGGATGGACGATAGACGGATTGATGGACGAAGGGATGGAGAGATGGATGCACGGATGATGGATGGATCGATGGACAAAGGGATGGAAAGATGTATGGATGGATGGAGGGATGGATAAATGGATCGATGGTTGAATGGAGGGATGGATGGAGGATGGATGGATGGATGGTATACATTATACAATATAAAAATCTATCTTATAAAAATAATAATTTAGCATAGTTTAAAATTAATAAAAATAATCATTTATAATTATTTATAAAAGTGATTTATTATGGATAACACTTATAGAAAAAACCCTTAAAACTCAAGCAATAATTTTCTGAATTTAAATATAAATTTTAGGGTCCAAAATAGTAATTCAGAATTCAAATATCAATTTAAAAATCAACTAATGTTTTGAAGTTAAATAACAAATTTCAGAATTGAAATGTCAATTTTCAGATTCAAAAAATATATAAAAATTTGAAATGTCCATTTTTAGATTCAATTAATAGTTTTCTAAGTTGAAATATTAATTTTGAGAATCGAAAATAATAATTTGCCATTCAAATTTCAATTTTCAAGTCAAATAATTTCTTGAAATTTAAATTTAAAAAATTCAGAATTGAAATATCAATTTTCATATTCAAAGATAAATATTAAAAATCAAAATGTCGATTTTTAGACTCAATTATAATTTTTTGAATTGAAATACCTATTTTTAGATTTCTAAAAATAATAATTTAGAATTCAAATATCAATTTTAAGATCAAATATTTTTTTTGAATTTAAATAAAAACATTCAGAGTTGAAATATAAAATTTCATATTCAAATAAAAATATTCAAAATTAGAATGTCCATTTTTATAATCAATTAATAATTTTCTGAATTGAAATACGAATTTTTGAATTTGAAAATAATAATTTAGAATTCAAATATCAATTTTAAGATCAAATAAGCTTTTTGAATTTAATCAAAAAATTGAATATTCAAATAAAAAATAAAAAATTCAAATAATGTTTTAAAGAATTGAAATACCAAATTTTAGATTCAAATATCAAATTGCAAATTGAAATATCAATTTTGTGAGATTTTAAGAGTTTTATTTAAATTTAAATATTAATAAAAAGAATTAAACTATTAAATTTCAGATTCATTTTTATTTTTCAAATTCAATAATTTAAAGAATAATTCCAATAACAAATTTCAAAATCGAAACATTGATTAGAATACTTAAATAAAATTTTCATAATTGGAATTATAATTTTAGAGCTAAACATATATATTTTTGAATATAAATAATAATTTTAAGAATTCATCTTTAAAACTTCAAGATTAAATAACATTTTTAAAATTCAAATATCATTTTCAAAATTGAAATAACAAATTTCAAAGTTCAAATATTAATTTTCAAATTCATTATGTGAACAATATACATATATTTGCATATTTATTGTGCACACACACACACACATATATATCATGAATATAATTTTAATGCATAGATAAAAATACACCCCTATGTCATTGTAAAATACCTTTAGGAGGCAATTAATTTGGTGACTATTACGATTAATGAGAGATATCAACCTATTAATGGATGAAAATAAACCTAAAATCCATCTAATCAATAGGATGAAATTTTCAATAGTTATATCATAGTTGTGAGAATGATCAAAATAGTTGAAATTTGGTCTTGTAGTTGTAAATACTCGAAATATAGTTGCAAATGACTACAAGTCACATGTAGTCACAAATGGAGTAATTACATTTTGGCTGATTTCTACTAATGCAAAATAGAAAATTGAGGACCAACATTGCAACGTGGTATAATTTGCATCCAATCTAGTATTGAAACCTTAGTACCATTTCATCCATCAATAACCATGACGTGAAGACTCCACTTTCAACATTCATCATTATAAATCACTCAAGGCAAGATATTTGTTAGACATAAATCTCATGCACCATTTTTGTGATGGGGAGGTTTAAGAAGTTGATAGCTTTGGGTTTTCATGTGAATCTTAGTTTTTTCTTGAGACAAGAAAGAACGTGATCAAGCTTTCAATGAAAAAGTTTTTTCAATGTTGGAGTGAAGTGAAATTAGGGTTTGGGGGAAGAATCCAAAACACCAAGGAGCTAGAAGTTTGAAGGGGATGAAAGGCATGAGAACTAAGAAGACAAAGTGCAATCAAACTCTCCATCAAGAAGTTTTCTTAGTGTAGGAATGAAATGAAATTAGGGCTTGGGGGAAAAATCCGGAATGCCAAGGAGCTAAAGCTTTGGAAGGGATGAAGGGTAAGAGAATTGAGAAAACAAAGTGTGATGGAGCTCTCCATCAAGAAGTTTTTTTAATGTAGGAGTGAAGTGAAGTTGAGGTTTGGGAGAAAAATTTAGAATGCCAAAGAATTGGAGGTTTAGAGGGGATAAAAGGTAGGAGAACTAAGAAAACAAAATGTGATTAAACTCTCCATCAAAAAGTTTTTCCAATGTAGGAATGAAGTGAAGTTAAAGTTTGAAGGAAAAATTTGGAAGATCAAAGAGTTCGAGCTTTGGAGGGGAACAAAGGTAGGAGAACTGAGAAGATAGAGTGCAATCGAGCTTTCCATCGAGAAGTTTTTCCAATGTAGGAGTGAAGTCAAATTAAAGTTTGGAAGAAGAATTCGGACACCAAAGGTTTAGAGTTTTAGAAGGGATCAAGGGTAGGAGAACTAAAAAGATGGAATGCGATCATGCTCTCCTTTAATTAACATAAATGCTTTCAAGCGTTCACACAATGCTGCTTTCGACAACTTTTTTGGCCAAACCCATGTTTAGAATCAATAAACCATTGTTCATCTAAAAAAAACCCATGGATGTGATGTGGCAAAATATTCCACCATGTCAATTAATAATATCCATGTGGCAAATGAATATACTAATAATATTCCATGACATGGCATGGAATATGCTTTAAGATTCTTTCTTGCTCACTTGAATAAGCTCGCTTACTCATGCTTGCCCACTTGTCCACTCACCTTCGAGTGTCATTGTTCCAAACAAATACAATTCGTTAATATTTTACACATTGCAGATGATCCCTATGTGTGTTAGTTATGATTTTTTTAATTTGTGGTCATTAAATACAAACAAAAAAACACATTAAATAGTTAAACAATAGTAGTATAAATGGGTGTAAATTTTTTTATTGTGTTAATGTCAGCTTGTGTGTCGGGATTGATGAAAAAATTGATGCGTTTGGATTCACACTAACATGATGACTAACAAAAAAATGGAACATCATGTCAGTTTTGACAACTTTAGTTTCTTCCCTTTCATGGCATTGACTCCAAATTTATTAAGGGTTTTTTTTTATTTTTGGGTTCTTTTGTGTTTGATGTGACATATTTTTAAGCAATGTTTTGATAAGAAAAGAATATGTTTAGACAGTTGTGGTCAATCATCTTTTTGTTACATCCTTGACTGTTTTTTTCTTTTGTGGCATAACATGGCATTAAGGAATTTGTTTACTACAAAAATTTATGTGTGTATATTCCTAGATACTAGCTATCAATAAAAAAAAGCTGGACCTTAACCCTAATCCTTGGTGGCCACCAGGTGTTTACTTTTTTCTTTCATGGCATAAAGTTGCTAAAAATAATTAGTGACTTTATTATAGTATGAGTAACAACTTTGGATCCATAGATATGATTGCAATTGATGAATTGGCATTGTGCCTAATTCTTTTAATTTAGTTAATAGAATTTTTATTTCTCACAAATAGGAGCATTGACTTCCAAACTTGATAATCAATAACCTATAATTTTCACTTGGTAGGCTCTAGGCAAAATACTTTTTTCATCATATTAATATATTCATTTTGAAACTAGTATATTATATTTGTTACAATATGAACAAGACGGATGGATCCATTGATAATATTGGTGTTATTGGATTAGCTTTGTGTCCCTTAATGTATTAAAAACAATGATTGAAAATGATGTATAAAAAAATTGGTATGAATTTTTTTGGGACAAAATGTATACATGGATGTAATATTGTTGTTTTTACTTGAATGTAAGGTTACATTTTTAAAATCTGGTGGCCATTAAGCAAAGTTCATACCATCCACCAGGTTGGGTAAAGTCCAAAATTAACAATTTAGTCCTAAATTAATTAAATATGTGTTATCAATACTAAGATGACTATAGAATCATTGTTACTTGATTGCATAAGTGACTTTGTTTGTTTTGACTAACCCAAAAAATAACAATCAAATTCACATTGCAAGCAACATGTGGATTGAATGGGGGATTCACATGGAAATATTGTAATGCTAGCATCATGATTAAATTTAGTCACTAGAATATGACAACAATAATTACATGTCACCATGTATGAATGTTGTGATTAAAACATGTTAATTTTGTGAAGTCTTATATGGTATTGTGACAATATTGTGATTCATATTTATTATATTTTTGGTATTATGTGATAAATTAAGAAATTTAATAACTTTTAATTAAATTGTACAATGATATTACAAACCTACAAAATTGTATAATCAATTTCTAACTATGCATTTCACGCATGAATTCTCATTATGAAATAACATAATCACACTATTGGAGCTAAAAACATTACATTGGAGTTTGTTAAATAAATATTTTAAATCAATGTCATGACTTTACATTTTGAAAAAATAATCAAAAAATCAAATGCAATTACAAAATTAAATACATGTGATAGATATGTATAAAATTAGTCATGTTGACATGACAAAGAAATATTAATACTAATATAAATTACACACACACACACACAAACTCACAAGTCCAATGATTTATCAATAAATTATCCAACCTAATATATGTATATAATATGATGTGTTCAATTCCAATTAATAAAAAAAGGCTTTTTGGTGATTTTGGTCCAATTTTTTTAAAACTGAAAATAAATATTTTTATGTAAAAATTTAAACATATAATTTCAAAAAATCATTTTAGTTGAATCATTTCACACTTTGGTCAACAAAAACATGGCATATGGAGCCTATTAGCCATCATTAATCACATTGTGATGACAAATTTGCTAGTGATTGATGGTTTAAATGTAGGGGGGGAGCAGAACAATAGTAAAAAAAAGTAAAAAATGCATGAATAAAAATATAAGGTGCAATATATTGGTTGTTGGGTAAAAGTTATAAGTTAATTAGTTGAAAAATAGGGTACATTTTATTCAAATAATTGATTTAATTATAATATAAGGTGTTTCTATGTATATATTAGAAAATTGAATAATATAGGGTGATAAAAAATTAGTTGGACAATTAATATCTAATAACCCCCTAAAAATTGTCATTTGATGCACATAAATCCCAAACTTTACACTAAGTGTGCCCCTTGGGTTTAGATGACAAACGTTTTTAAATTGAATGCAAAATTATCCAATATTCAAAATGACTAAAATTTTAGTAAAAGAAAACAATGTTCAAAGGATAAGATGTGTTGTAGTGTCACATTAGGTGTGAAAAAACAAAATCCAACAAGGTGGTGAAGTTCCTACCTTAATGATTGAAAAGTCAAATTGTAGACATGGTAAAATTTTTAAATACTAGTATTAAAGATATATGCAACTACTATAAGCAAGAAACACATTGGGCCAAAGAGTATAAGAAGGGAAAACAAAACATTTGAAGGAAGGAAGAGCAAGGGAACCATGTTATTCCAAAAAACCATTCATGTCAATGTACTTGTTGGATTCTTCTAATGATGATGCATGGTATATGGATTTTAGAATATCAATGCACCTTTCTTGTAAACATGAATGTTTCAAGAATTTGAAAAAATCCCAGCTATGGGATTTAATATTGATTTTGCAAATAATTCAATTCAAGAAGTACTTAACAAAAGAAAAGTCATGGTGTCTTTGAAAATTGGAGAAAGAAAATACACGCCTTCTTGACCAACATGCTTTACATCCACCATTAGTCCTATTAATGAAGAGACTTTCATGAAATGAATGTTTGTTGAGCAAAATTTGGCAATTTATTCAATAAACTTTCTAGTCTTATAATTGTAGGCAATTAACTTACATAGTCCAAATATTGTGAATTAATTCATTTGAGTAACATTAAATGGAATCCAATCTTTCCTTGTTCATTTTGTAAATTATAATAATCAATGACATAGATTGAAGGGGTTGAACAAATATAAACATTGAACAAATTGTAAATGACCCTTTTTTTATTATAACATAGATCGTAAGTCATATGAATCCATGTGTTTGCTTTCTAGTTTTAATTTTTGGATGTTACAATGAATGAATTTTATATGGAATGTATGGTATAGTTTCCATATAAATGGCAAACACATATATAGGAAAAAACATAGAATATGTGTTTGTGTTGCACTAAATATATTGTGGTTTGTATTGCATTATTTTTGGACATTGTAATTATAACATGGAAATATAACAAATCAGAATTGTATTTCAGCACCAATATTGGGGTATTAGTAGTTGAAATTGTATACATTTTAAGCATTAATGATTCACATGTGTACAATAGTGTGAAAAATCACACATGGGTAAAAACATAGTCAAAGGATCCACCCAAGTGAATGAACACTTTTAGAAACTACATTTTTGTATGTTTGAAAGATTATGAGTGAAGCACAATAGTTTGGATTGTCATAATGTTTTTTGGAATAATTTCTATTGATTGCAAAGTTTACATGCTCAAAGCTTGATACAAATAAAAAATATTTTGCATGTTCAAAGCCCTCAAATATCGATAGTGGACAATCCTTGTTTTTTCCAAACATCCTTTTTTACGCGCTCCCAAGTCCCTAGTTAGCCCCAAGTTGGGGCTAAGTCACTTAAGTTGCAAAATTTCTAGGTCTCCGGGCACGCTCCTAGCTTCCAACACTAAAGGGGGTGAGAGGGGCATGCTGAAAGCTCCGGGATTAGACTAGGAAGAGGGATAAGCTTACTTAATTATTCGATCCTGCATCCAAATCCAACCAACAAGTTGGTTAGAACTCATTCTGCACACTTTCAGTGTTGGGACAAGCCACAGGCGACCTTGGACTCACTTGACTCACCACGGCCCGAACTCAGGGGAAGCCACTACCTTCCCCCATATAGTATTCTCTGCAGCTCTCCATTGCACTTACATCCAAATGGCTCTTTTTCTCGGGACTCCCAAAGTGGAGTCCCGAAACTATCCTAGTTTGGACTCTCGGGACTTTGGGCGTTCATAACGTTTCGCCCCAAACTCGGATTAGGACGAGGTCCAAACCAAAGTTGTAGCTCTCCTTAAGATCTTTCCAATGGTGTGTTGCACTTCACCTGCACAAACCGAAATCGGGTCGATTCCCGACTTTTAGTGGTCGGGAGTCAAACTGCCAGTTTGACTCTCGGCCTTTCTTTGGACCATAACTTGTGCTACAGATGTCCAAATGGCTCATGCGAGGCCATTTTATACATCTACACTTCAAGACCTTTTCAACGGTATAAAGAACGCTTCAATGCAAGGTGTGTTGACCCTTGCAATCGCACTCTAAGTTTTTGGGAGTCCCGGAGGACTCCCAAGTCCCATTTTCGAGAGTGTGAGTGGCGACCTCACACTTCCCTCAAAATGGGGTTGCGACACTGTCCCCCACTAGAAGAAAAGGTCAATGTCCTCATTGACACTTAGAAATTTCCTTTCACAATTGCAATCGCCTTCTTAGGATCCTTGGCCATCAAATGCCGACTTTTGCGGCAGGACCTTGCTTCAAGCTAATTTAAGCGTCCCCAAGTTTCCAACATTTTCTTGGCAAGTCCAAGGCCATCTCATAGAAAACCCTTAATTCTTGCTTTGTCAAAAGACTAAGCTAGCTTAATTGACAAAGCCCCCATTTGGGAGGCCATTCTTCCAACCTTCCCCTCATGAGGACTCAAATAAAGTCTACTCTTGACCTAAGCTATTGACATGATTCCTTTTCCAACCTTGCACCTTGATCACAACAATCAAGCCTTGATTAAAAGGTTTGTTTATCAAGGTACGAGAAACGACATTTAGGTTTTGCCAAAACCCAAATCCCAAACTACATGATTAAAATACGCGAACGGGGTCATGACTTCCCGCGTTGGCCGCCACTACCAACCAACCCTTTGGGATACACTTAAGGCTTATGCATGTCCCCGCAAGCTCACCTTGCTTGCTTCTTCTTTTGGGGTCAAGATTTCTCTTCACCCCAAAGTAGGAGTCCGATTTTGATTTGGGCTTATGCAAGAAGTTCCATTTGTCCCATGCCAAACTTGACAACCCTATTTGCACTTATAGATTATTCTCGTGATACAATCTTTTAGAAGTTCTTAAGCCTTTATTTCACTTGCAACTTGATGTGGTACATTTTATGTGGCACCCTGCCCCACTAAAAGAAAAGTGATGTCCTCATCACATTCTACATCTCTTCTTCTTTGCCGGTTTAGTGTGGAATTCTTCTATGGCTTCTTGGGCATGTTCCATGTCGAATTCATTCACCCAAAATGCCTCTATTGGATGGTATCCTTTCCACTTCACTAGGTACTCCTGCTCTCGTCCTCTTAGTTGCCTTGACTTGAGCACGGCCTCCACCTCAAACTTTGGTTCATTATGAACCAAGTCTGGTGGGGCCTTGAGTTGTGCTTTTGATTAGGCCTTGAGGCATCACAGGCGATCGGCTTCAAAAAGGAAACATGAAATGTGGGATGAACTCTAAGGTTTTCCGGTAGTTTTAACTTATAAGTGTTAGAAAGTTTCTTTTCCAACACTTTGAATGGACTCGCATATGGCCCCAAGAACTTATGACTTAAACCTTATGGCAACCAGAAGTTCTTGACGTTCAACCACACTTTGTCCCCTTCTTGAAACTTCACCTCTCATCGGGACTTGTCCGCAAAATCCTTGTACCTTTTGTGCACCTTTTCCAAGTTGGCCTTTGCCAACTCCCAAAGGCGTCGCCTTTCCTCATCAAGTTGTGTGACCATTGGCGCTACCCCACTTGCATCACTTCGGGGTCGTCCATGTGCTGCCCAAGTCATGGGCACAATTGGTGACTTGCCCGTCACCATTTGAGAGCGGGTGGACCCAGTTGCGAAATGTTCCGAGTTGTTGTAACAAAACTCGACTAATTCCAAGTGGTCCACCCAATCTTGTTGATCCGTCGCCACATAATTCCTTAGGAATTGTTGGATCACTAAGTTCACCCTCTCGGTTTGCCCATCTATTTGGGGGCGGAAGGAAGTGTTCATCTTGAGCTTCGACCCCATTCTCTTCCATAAGGCTCGCCAAAACTTACTTGTGAACTTTGGGTTTTGATTCGAGACTATGTCCTTTGGAAGACCATGATGCTTGAAAACATGTGTGAAGAACAACTTGCCAGTTTCTTGGGCTGTGGCCTCATCCTTTGTGGGAATGAAATGTGCCATTTTGCTAAATCGATCCACCACCACCATGATGGCATCGAACCCCCTTGATGGGGGCAAGTTTACCATGAAATCCATGGACACATTTCCCACGGCCTTTTCGGAATTGGCAAAGGTTGCAACAAACCCGCTTACTTTTTATTGAGGGTTTGGTTTTGTTGGCAAGTTAAACAAGTCTTCACATACTCTCCCGCACTATCCTTCAAGTTGGGCCAATAATAGGACTTCTTTAGGAGTGTTGTGGTGCGTTTTGCACCACCATGGCCCGCAAGTAGTCCATCATGACACTCCTTCAAAATGGTGTCCTTCATCTTCCCTTCCGGCACACAAAGTCGCTTTTGTTTATACCACAATAATCCATTTTGCAAATGGAAGTGGAACTTGGCTCCATTTTGAATGTTTTGCCTGGCCTCTTTGGCAAATGCATCTCTTCGACTTGCTAGTCAAACTTCCTTTTGAAGTTCTGTCTTTCCCACATACACCACTCTAAGTTGGTGTTTTCAACTTAATGCGTCGGGCACCACATTATCCTTCCCGGGGTTGTGTTGAATATCCACATTGAACAAGGCCAATGTGTCTTGCCATTTCACTTGCTTTGAGGACAACTTGGGTTAAGTGGCAAAGTACTTCAAGGTCACATTGTCGGTCCACACTACCACATCTTTGGAGCCTATGTAATGGCCCCAAGTCTTGAGGCAATGTATGACCGCCCACATTTCCTTTTCAT
>Ga0209611_10010209_pt1 | contig 13902 bp, 13 predicted proteins | sample S1TSphgellanicum_3_FD_187693 | JGI IMG/M metagenome (GOLD analysis project Ga0209611, IMG submission 187693) | Host-associated microbial communities from peat moss isolated from Minnesota, USA - S1T2_Fc - Sphagnum magellanicum MG (SPAdes) (version 2) | ecosystem: Host-associated > Plants > Peat... | reverse complement strand
CCGATCGAAGTGCGCCGTGCGGCCGCTGTCGACCAGCGTCGAGTCCCCCGGGGCGCTCGCGTTCGGGTGCAGCGCCTGCAGGGGGTTCACGAGCACGCAGGCGATGTCCTTGCGGGTCCACAACACTCGCAGCGCCGACTCGCTGAGGTCGTCGAGCGTATAGGTCTCACGGGCGGCGACGGGATTCCCCACGCCCGGCTGCACGTCGCCCCACCAGCCATGATAAGCGCCGCAGAAGCGCACGAGATGCGAGCGCTGCGTATGATAACGAGCGAGCCGGACGGCCTGCATGACGGCCTCGGTGCCGGACATATGGAACGAGACCTCGTCGAGGCCGGAGATTTCCTTGAGGCGGGTCACGTTGTAGGCGATGACCGGGTGGTACGCACCGAGCACCGGACCCAATTCCGCCACGCGGGCGCTGCCGCGTGCGATGCAGTCCTTGTAGAAATCGTAGCCGAACACGTTGACCCCGTAGGAGCCCGTCAGATCGTAAAAGCGGTTGCCGTCGAGGTCCGTGACTTGGACGCCCGACGAGGAGGCAAGCATGGCGCCCGCCTGGAAATGCTCACGGACGACGCGGCTGAACTGGAAGGGCACTCGGTAGCGCGAGGTGAACTGCAGGTCGGAGATCGAGGCTTCGACCGCCTGGGTCTGCAAGGCGGTGACCGGGAAGTGCGCACGGTAGTGGGCGGCGAGCCGCTCGAAGCCGGCTCTGCGCTGGGCGGCGACCGGTTCCGGCGCGGAATCGGCGCGGAAGAACGCACGCTCATCGTATTCGTAGAACGGCACGAGAGAGGCGCACCCGCGCGCCATGCGCGCATGGCCGGCGAGAGAGCGATGTTTCGCGGCCGACAACAGCAGCCTCGCGCGCAATTTGACGGCAAACATCGGCAGTGCCGCGAGGCCGAAAGCGTAAAATAGCGTCTTGGTCACGAGAATCCTCCCAGGCCCGCGCCAACGGTATTGCAAGCCAATGACACTTACGTGAACGGAACGTCCCTGATTGCCCGCCTGGTTCAACGAGAGGACATCAATTTTCTCCTGACGAACCGCATTCCACGCCGGCTGCTCACCCTGTGGATGGGCCGCCTGAGCCGGCTCGAGAACCCCTGGCTCACGCGGGCCTGCATCGGCTTGTGGAAGCTTTGCTCCGACCTCGATCTGTCCGAAGCGAAGACACAGCATTTCAAGAGCTTGAAGGACTGTTTCACGCGCGAGCTGCGCGACGGCGCGCGCGCGATCGATCGGCGTCCGGACGTCATCGCAAGTCCGAGCGATGCCATCGTGGGTGCCAACGGCCGCGTGGCCGACGACACGGTTCTGCAGGCCAAGGGGTTTCCCTATGCCCTGCTCGACCTGCTCGGAGATCCCGAGCTCGTCCGCTATTACCGTGGCGGGCGCTTCGTGACGCTGCGGCTCACCGCGAGCATGTATCACCGGTTTCATGCGCCACACGATTGCCGGGTCGAGCGGGTCGATTACGTGTCCGGGGACACATGGAACGTCAATCCGGTCGCGCTCAAGCGCGTCGAGCGGCTGTTCTGCAAGAACGAGCGCGCCATCATCCGCTGCCGGCTCGAACCTCACGGACCGCTCATCACGCTCGTTCCGGTCGCCGCCATCCTCGTGGCCAGCATCCGTTTACACTTCCTCGACGTCCTGCTGCACCTGAGGTACCGGGGCCCGAACGTGATCCGCTGCGACGCGGCGCTCGAAAAAGGGCAGGAGATGGGCTGGTTCGAGCACGGCTCGACGATCGTGGTTTTTGCGCCACGCGGCGTGGAACTATGCGATTCTGTACGCGAGGGGGAGCGGATCAAGATGGGTCAGGCTCTGTTGCTCAAGATCGATCCCATGAGGTCCGCGGCATGCGCTGGTTACCCGCCATCATCGGCGTCACACTGAAGTTCGTGGCCATCGTTGCCCTGGCCCTGTATGCGCTCCGCTCGACGCACCGCTGAGAGCCGCTCGCCGGGGCGGCGCCGGGGCCGATGAGGAACGGCCGGGGCCGATGAGGAACGATTGAATGGACCGCAAACCGATGACCTTGCACCGACTCCGGGAAATGCACGCGAGCGGCGAGAAGATCGCGATGCTCACCTGCTACGACGCGTCCTTCGCCGCCGTCCTCGATGCCGCCGGCGTGGACGCGCTGCTCGTGGGCGATTCATTGGGCATGGTGTTGCAAGGCCGTTCGAGCACGCTGGCCGTGAGCATGGAGGCCATGGAATACCACGTGCGCTGCGTTGCGCGCGGAAATCGGACCGCCTGGCTCATCGCCGACTTGCCGTTCGGCAGCTATCTCGCCCCCGAGACGGCCTTGAACAACGCGGTACGGCTCATGCAGGCCGGGGCGCAGATGATCAAGCTGGAAGGCGGCGGTTGGACCGCACCGATCGTCGCGCTCATGGTCGAACGCGGAATCCCGGTCTGCGCCCACCTCGGGTTCACGCCGCAAAGCGTGCACGCGCTCGGCGGCTACCGGGTCCAGGGTCGCGGTGAGTCCGCGGCGGCGACGCTGCGGCGGGAGGCGCTCGAACTCGTGCAGGCGGGCGCCGCCATGGTGCTGGTCGAAATGGTCCCGGCAGACCTTGCGGCGGGACTCGCGCGCGAGCTCGCCGTACCGACGATCGGCATCGGCGCCGGCGCCGCGTGCGCGGGCCAGGTGCTGGTGCTGTACGACATGCTCGGTCTTCATCCCACCGGCGCGCCGCGCTTCGTGCGCAACTTTCTCACCGACGGACTCGGAATTTCCGGCGCGATCCGCGAGTACGTCGCGGCCGTCAAGGGCGGCCGCTTTCCCGACGACGCCGTGCACGCGTTCTAAGGTTCCGAACTCCAGGCTCCCGGCTTTTGGCGCGGCATGCGGCTCATCCATACCATTGCAGAGTTGCGGCGCGCCCTCGACGGGCAGGCACAGGTGAATTTCGTGCCGACCATGGGCAACCTGCACGAAGGGCATCTTTCCCTGGTGCGACTCGCCGGGCGGCACGCGGGTCCCATCGTCACGAGCATCTTCGTCAATCCGCTGCAATTCGGGCCGCAGGAGGATTTCGCGAGCTACCCGCGCAGTCTCGAGCGCGACTGCGAGTTGCTCGAATCGGTGCGCTGCGACGTCGTGTTTGCGCCGAGCGCCGCCGAGATGTACCCGGAGCAGCAACGCTTCCTCGTGACGGCGCCGGCGCCCCTCGCCGAGATCCTCGAAGGCAGCGTGCGTCCCGGGTTTTTCACGGGCGTCTGCACCGTCGTGCTCAAGCTGTTCAGCATCGTGGGGCCCGCGCGCGCCGTCTTCGGCAAGAAGGACTACCAGCAGCTGCGCATCATCGGCGGCATGGTTCGGCAGTTCGCGCTGCCCATCGACATCGTGGCCGGCGAGACCGTGCGCGAGTCGAGCGGGCTCGCGCTGTCCTCGCGCAATGCCTACCTGAGCCCCGACCAACGCGTGCAGGCAGCGGAGCTCCACGCGCAACTCGCGCGGATTGCCGCCGCCGTGCAGGCGAGCGCCCCCGACCGGGCCGGGCTCGAGCGCAGCGCCATGCTCGCGCTCAGCGCAAGCGGCTGGCAGCCGGACTACGTCGCGGTGCGCACACGGGCAGACCTGTCCGTCCCGACGGCGGGCGGCGGTGAGGCGCTCGTGGTCTTGGGCGCCGCGCGACTCGGCCGGACGCGGCTCATCGACGCCGTCGAGATCGGCTGAACCGGCCGATGCGCAGGCCGACGGCTCATCGGCACCGTGGAGCCCGGCTGACCCGGCCGATGTGCGGCCGACGCGCGGGCCGGGCGCGGCGCGGGCCGCTACAGCGGCCGTCGGTGCCGGGTCAGCGTCGCGGCGATGGCGGCGAGCACGGCCATGCGCACGGCCACACCATTGTTCACCTGCTCGCGGATCACCGAGCGCGGTCCATCGGCGACCTCGGAGGCGATTTCGACGCCGCGGTTCATCGGCCCGGGATGCATGACGAGCACGCTCGGGGCGGCCAGTTTGAGCCGCGCCGGGGTGAGGCCGAATTCGATGAAATACGCCGCGTCGTCGAGATCGGCGCTCTGTGCCATGCGCTCCTTCTGGATGCGTAGCATCATCACCACGTCCGCGCCGGCGATGCCGTCCTCGATGCGCGTGAAGCGCTGCGCGCCCCGGAATTCGTTCTCGGACGGCAGCAGCGCGGCCGGGGCCACCACGCGCAGATCGGTCGTGCCCAGTATGGCCAGCGCGGTCGCGGCGGAGCGCGCAACGCGCGAGTGCTTGATGTCGCCCACGATTGCGATCTTGAGTCCCGCGAAGCGGCGCTTGTGCGAACGGATCGTGAGCATGTCGAGCAGGCCCTGGGTCGGATGCGACAGGTGCGCCTCGCCGGCGCTGATGACCGACACATGCGGCGCCACGTGATCGACCAGGAACTCGGGCATGCCCACCTCGGAATCGCGGATCACGAACACGTCGGTATTCATGGCCTCGAGCGTATAAATCGTGTCGAGCAGGGTCTCGCCCTTCACCTGGGAACTGGAGTTGAGGTCGAGGTTGACGACATGCGCGCCGAGCCGCCGGCTCGCGAGGTCGAACGACGCACGCGTGCGCGTGCTCGGCTCGAAAAACAGATTGGCGACCGTCATGCCCGCGAGCTCCCGACCTTCATAGGCCGGCTGGCCGGGGAAGCGCCGGTAGCTCTCGGCCCGGTCGAGGATCGCCGTGAGGGAATCGCGGGTCAAACCGTCGAGTGTGATCAGGTGCTGCAGTCCGCCGGCGCCGTCTTGTTGTGAACGCATACGCGCTTTTCGGCTCCTAGGTTGTTTCGCTGATCCAGCGTTCCAAGATCACGCAGGCGGCCGCCGCATCGACGTCCGACTTGGAGACCCGCTTGCGCAGACCGGCCGAGCGGGCGGTCCGCAACCGGGCGCCCGCCTCGAGCGACGAGTAGCGTTCGTCGACGAGCTCGACGGGCAGCCGATAGCGGGTCTCGAGGGCGGCGGCGAAGCCGCGCGCAGCTTCCGTCATGGCGCTCTCGGATCCGTCGACATTATACGGCAGGCCGACGACCAGCAGGGCCGGCCGCCATTCCCGCAGCAGTGCATCGATCGAGTCCCAGCGGGGTCCTGCGGGCCCCGCAGCCACCGCTTGCAAGGCGCTCGCGCTGCGGCTCAACGTGTCTCCCGCGGCCACGCCGATCCGCCGGCGCCCGTAGTCGAAAGCCAGCACGAGCCGGGGGTGCAGGAGCCGGGTCGGCTCCTGATCTGCGGCGTCAGGCATTTCCGCTCAAGGGGCTGATGCGGGCGAGATCGACTCCGAGCAGGCGGCCGGCGGCTTCCCAACGGGATTCGAAGGGAACGTCGAAAATGATCCCGGCGTCCACAGGCGCGCTCAGCCAGGCATTGGCGCGGATCTCGTCCTCGAGCTGGCCGCCATCCCAGCCCGCGTAGCCGAGCGCAACCACGGCCTCGGCGGGCCCCGCGCCCCGGGCCATGGCCGCCAGGATGTCGCGCGATGTCGTGACGTGGATGCTGTCCGACACGCGGAGCGTCGAATCCCACTCGCCGCCGGCGCGGTGAACGACGAATCCGCGGTCCGTTTGCATCGGGCCGCCGCGCAGTACCCGCCGCTCCATGAGCGGACCCTGCTCGATTTCGATCTCGAGCTGATCGAAGATTTCACCCATGCGCATGCCGAGCGGTTTGTTCAAAATCAACGCCAGCGCCCCGCGGGCACTGTGATCGCAGATCAGGGCGACGGTCTGTGCAAAGTTCGGATCGCCCATCGTGGGCATGGCGATGAGCAGCTGGTTGGTGAGATACCCCGGGTCGCTCATGTACGCGGTCGTCAGGGTGGGGTGGGAGGGTCGCCGGCGGCGTCGGAGGACACGCGCGATCCTTCGTTGGCTCCCCCCAGGAATTGCCATTCGTACGAGATCCGGAGCTCGTCGTGCTGGGCGCTCAATTGCCGCGGAAACGGATCGAACGGCGCGGCCAGCCGCAGAATTCGAAGGGCGGCGGCGTCGAGCTCGGGATGGCCGCTGCTGCGGCGGAGCACCGCATTGGCGAGCCTGCCCTTGGCGTCGATCGTGACCTCGACCACCGGGGTGCCAGAAAGCTGCCCACGGCGCGCGACGTCCGGAAAATTCAAGGTACCCACGCGCTCTACTTTACGACGCCAGCGGTCCAAATACACGGCCAGGCCCGATGCGCGCGTGTCGGCGGCAATCCAAAGGCGGTCTTTCTGCTCGCCCCGCAGGCGCAACTCGATGCCGTCGTCGTTGGCATTCATGCCGAGGTCGGGCCGGTTCTCGAGGCGCAGCGGCAGGGCGGCCGCCTGCAGGGAGGGTGCGGGCGCCGCGAAATACAGGATCCGCGTGGAGGGCGCCTGGCTCGAGAGCAGCGGATCCTCCCCCGACTGCACGCCCGCCTGGCGAAAATCGATGCCCGCACCGGCCGCGCTGCCCGGATTGTCGGCCCGTGCCGGCGAGGACCGCGGGATCAGGGCCCGTTCGGGATCCCGCGTATTACCGGACCCCGCCTGATTCCTTTCTGCCAGATAGCGGGCTCCGGGATTGTCCCGTTCGCCCGGGGGTGCGTCCTTGACGAGGATCACCTCGAGCGGCGGACTGTGATCGCCGAACTCGTCCTTGCTGGCCGTGAAAGTGATGCCGAGGATCACGATCCCGTGCAGCAACGCCGCGAGAAAACAGGTGGTCAGCAGCCGATCACCGGCGGGCGGCAGACGGGTGTCGAGCGTGTCCGGTCTCATCCTGATTTCCCCGCGGGAGGCGCTGCGGAGCGGCCCATGATCGCGACGTCAATGCAGCTCACAATATCCTCGCGGCGCGGCACCGCCGTCTTGCAACATCACTCGATTGCCCCCCGGGGCGAGAGGGCCGTCAAGCAGCTCCCAGCTTACGGGCGATCACGTTCATCAGCGAATCCCCAATGTCGACCGGGTGTGCGCGGTTTAGTTCGCGGATCCCGGTCGGACTCGTGACGTTGATCTCGGTCACGTAGTCGCCGATCACGTCCAAACCGACGAACAGCATGCCGGCCGCGCGCAGCTTCGGGCCGATTTGCGCGCAAAGCCAGCGATCTCGGTCGTTGAGCGGCCGGGTTTCAGCGCGGGCACCGGCGGCGAGGTTGCCGCGGTTGTCCTCGGCGGCGGGCATGCGCCGCAGCACGAAGGGCACGGGTTCGCCGTCCACCAAGATCACGCGGCAATCGCCCGCGGTGGCAATCTCGGGCAGATAGCGTTGCATGATCGCAAAGCGCCGCCCGTAGTCGGTCAGTGTCTCGAGCACGACGTTGCGGTTCTTGTCGCCTTCCTCGAGCACGAAGATCGAGCGGCCGCCCATCCCATCGAGCGGCTTGACGACCGCTTTCCCGTGTTCGCGCAGGAAGGCGCTCATGTCGCGCATGTCCCGGGTCACGAGCGTGGGGGCGCAGCATTCCGGAAACCAGGCGGTGTAGACCTTCTCGTTCATGTTGCGCAGGCCCTCGGGATCGTTCACGACCAAAGCACCTGCGCTCTTGGCGCGATCGAGGATGTAGGTCGCGTAGATAAATTCGGTATCGAACGGAGGATCCTTGCGCATCAGCACCGTCGAATAGTCTCCGAGACGCATCCTGCGCGGGGGACTGCGCTCGAACCACCGTTCCAGTCCGTCGAAAACCTGCAGCGACGCGACGCTGCCCCAGGCCACGCCGTCACGCAACGAGAGATCCTTGAGTTCGGCATAGTCGATCTCCCAACCGCGCAGCTGGGCGGCGAGCAGCATCGCGAGCGTGCTGTCCTTCTTCGGATTGATCGACTCGATCGGGTCCATGACGACGAGCAGTCGGACTCGGCCGGGCATGTGCGCACCTTTCTTGACGCCGCGTGAAATGAGCGAGGCCGTAGTCTAGCTGAAGCCCGGACGCCATCCGCTCCCGGCGTTCGGGGCGGCGTGCGGAAACTGTGAACCACCGCTCCGCCGATTCAATGGGTTTGGCTCGAAATGTGCGCTGTCGCCCGTGGCCCAAAGCGCGTGGATATGTTAAAAAGCCTCTATATTCCGGCACCTACGCCCTCCTGGACCGCATGAACCCCAACGACAAAAGCAAGCTCTCGGGCCTCAAGGTCTTGGTGATCGATGACAGCAAGACGATTCGTCGCACCGCTGAAACGCTGCTCACCAAGGAGGGTTGCGAGGTGTTCACGGCGATCGACGGCTTCGATGCCCTGTCCAAGATCGCGGACCACCAGCCCGACATCGTGTTTGTGGACATCATGATGCCGAGGCTCGACGGCTACCAGACCTGCTCCCTGATCAAGCACAACAAGGTGTTCAAGCAGATACCGGTGATCATGCTGTCCAGCAAGGACGGGTTGTTCGATCGCGCGCGCGGACGCATCGTGGGCTCGGAACACTACCTGACCAAGCCATTCACGAAAGACGAATTGTTGGGCGCGATCGAAGCCCATGTCGGAAAATGACGTGAGGACCCCGCTATGGCACTGATTCTCATCATCGACGACTCTCCCACGGAAGTCTTCGTGATGCAAAAGGCGCTCGAGAAGCACGGTTTCGAGACCGCCTCCGCCCCGAACGGCGCCGAAGGCATCCGCAAGGCCAAGGAGATCAAGCCGGACCTCATTTTCATGGACATCGTGATGCCGGGCGTGAACGGCTATCAGGCGACCCGCGCCCTGGTCAACGATCCCCAGACCAGCCTCATTCCGATCATCATGGTGACCACGAAGGGCCAGGAGACCGACCGGGTTTGGGGTCTGCGTCAGGGGGCGACCGACTATCTGGTCAAGCCCGTATCGGCACGGGCACTCGTCGAAAAGGCGCAAGCCGCGCTGGCCGTATGACCGGTTCAGACAGCGGCGCGCTCGAGAATCTGCGCAGCCTGCGCGATCGTCCGTTCGAATTGCTCAAAGAACTCGAGAAGCGCAGCCGCATTCAAACGGCCGGCAGCGCGCCCGACGCACCCACCGAGCCGGAATGGGTCGGAGTCGCCTTTCGGATGGGCGGGGAGACTTTTCTGCTGGCGCGCGAGGAGACTCGCGAGGTGCTCGGTTTCCCGCCGGCCGTGACCCGTATTCCGGGGGCCAAGGCCTGGGTGAAGGGTCTCGCGAACGTGCGCGGACAGCTCCTGCCGATTCTCGATCTGCGCCAGTTTCTCGGCAGCGGCGTGACCACGGCGGGCCGCAACACGCGCGTGATCGTCGTCAATCATCGCGAAGTGCCGGCGGGTCTCATGGTGGACGAGGTGCTGGGCTTCCGACGCTTCGCCGAACGCGAGTTCAACGCCGCACCGCCCCCGACCGTGATCCGCTGCGACAGCTTTCTGGCGGGCGCATTTCGGCGCGGTGCCGAGGTTTGGCCGGTGTTCAGTCTCAAGACGCTCGTGGAGAGCGACAGCTTCCTGCAGGCGACCGTTTGAACGCTCCCGCGTCAAACCGCTGGGCTTACCTGATGCCCGTCCTCGCGGCCATCAGCCTGCTGTGCATCGGCGGCGCAGGCGCACTGACCGTGCTGCAGGGCTCCGTGAGCCCGCGGCCAGAGTCCGGCGAGCAGGCGAGGCTCCTCACCCAGCGCATTCCGCTCGAGGCGCAAAACGCCTTGCGGGGTGACGCCGCCGCCTTCGATTCCCTCGCTGCGAGCCTCGCGCGGCTCGGCGCCTTGCGCGCCGACCTGCCGGGTGCGCCGGGGTCGGCGGCGGCCTTCAAGAGGCTCGGCGACGCCGCCGACACCGTGCTCGCCGCGCGGTCGGACGTGGCCGCCGTGCAGAGCGCCAATCAAGAATCTCATGAGCTCGCGCACAAGCTCCTGGCCGACTTGGGCGATCTCGGCAGCGCCATCGGCGTGCAAAAACTCGACGCCATGAGCCGCTATCTCGAAAAATTCGAGCTCTACGTACAGAGCGTGCAACAGGACCTGAACGGCGTGGCGACCGGCGTCACCGACGCCGCCCCGGCCGCCCAGCGGCTCGCCGACCGGCTCGAATTCCTGAACCAGGTCGTGCGGGGCTTGAACGGTGAGGAATCCGGCATGACGCTGGTCCGAGTGACCGGCGCGGAACCCGAACAGCGGCTGCGCACCCTGACGGAGTGCAATGCGCAGTTTGCGGCGGCCGTGCGCAAGACCATCGTTGCGGCCGAGCCGCTGTCGAGGGCCCAGGCGGCCGCGCGCAGCCTGGCTTCGGCCGGCGACGCTCTGGCCCATGAACTCGGCGCGGCGACACCCGCACGGGGCGCAGCCGGTCCAAACTACCAACCGGCGATCTATGCCTGTCTCGGGCTCGCGGCGATCGCGATCGCATCGCTGTTCTTCGTGTACCGCAACGCCGTCCATCTGCGGCGCATGGTCGAGCTGCGCGTGCGCGAGAACGAGCGCAATCAAGAGGCGATCCTGCGGCTGCTCGACGAGCTGTCGAGCCTCGCCGACGGCGATCTCACGGTCCAGGCGACGGTTACCGAGGACATCACGGGCGCGATCGCCGACTCGATCAATTATGCGATCGAAGCCCTGCGGGAGCTCGTGGCGACGATCAACGCGAGTGCGATCCAGCTCGACGCCGCGACGCGCCAGGCGCAAACCGCGGCCGCCCACATGGCCAAGGCGAGCACCGCGCAGTCGCGTCAGATCGCCGCGGCCAGCGAGTCCATGGCGGACATGGCCGCCTCCATCGAGGAAGTGTCCGGCAACTCGGAGCGCTGTTCCGACGTGGCGCGCCATTCGGTCGAGATCGCCCACAAAGGGGGGGACGCGGTGCGCCGCACGATCGACGGCATGAACGCGATCCGCGAAACCATCCAGGAGACGAGCAAGCGCATCAAGCGGCTCGGTGAGAGCTCTCAGGAGATCGGCAACATCGTCGAGCTCATCAACGACATCGCCGAGCAGACCAACATCCTGGCGTTGAACGCCTCGATCCAGGCGTCCATGGCGGGCGACGCGGGGCGCGGCTTCGCGGTCGTGGCCGACGAGGTGCAGCGGCTCGCAGAACGCTCGACCAACGCGACCAAACAGATCGAGGTGCTGGTGCGGACCATCCAGAGCGACACCAACGAGGCGGTCGTGTCCATGGAGCGCAGCACGACGGACGTGGTCGGCGGCGCGCTGCTCGCCGAGAACGCGGGCGCCGCGCTCGAGGAAATCGAGCAGGTGTCGAACCAGATCGCGAGCCTCGTCCAGAACATCTCGGCGAGCGCGCGCCTGCAGGCCGCCGCATCTGGCAATATCTCGAAGAACATGCAGGTGGTGCGCGAAATCTCGACCCAGGCGGCGGCCAGCTCCACCGCCACCTCGACTTCGATCGCCAAGCTCGCGGCCCTGGCCGCGCAACTGCGCAAATCCGTTGCCGGTTTCCGATTGCCGCATTTCGATGGCGGCACGACCGCGACCGGGGGCACTTCGTCGCGTCTGCCCAATCCCAAGGATCCGACCGCCGCAGCGCAGGTGTTGGACAAACTGCAGAAGGTGCGCAGCCTGCGCGCGTGATGGCCCGCGCGCCCCGCCTGCCGCTCGAACCATGACGGACTTAAGCTCCCAAACCCTGCACCTCGTCGCCAAGGAGATGGCGACCACTCTCACGCAGGCCCGCGTCGCGCTCGAGGCCTATGCCGAGCGCGTAGATCAGCGCGGCATGCTCGAGCAATGCGCCGACCATCTGCATATCGCCCATGGCGTGCTGCGGCTCGTGGAGGTGTATGGCGCGGCGCTGCTGGCCGAGGAGATGGAGCAGGTGACGCGCTATCTTCTCGGCAGCGGCAGCGACGAGAAGCGCCAGATCGAGGGGCTCGACGCGCTCATGCGTGCGATGGTCCAGCTGCCCACCTATCTCGAACGCGTGCTCTCGGGCGGGCGCGACCTCGCGCTCGTGCTGCTGCCGCTGCTGAACGATTTGCGCTCGGTGCGCGGCGCTCCGCTGCTCTCCGAAGGCGCCCTGCTGCTGCTCAACCTGAAATCCGAGCAGCCTCCGCAGCCCCAGATTCCCGGCGAGCAGGTCACCGTCGCTCAGTGGGCGCGGCGGCTGCGCCCGCAGTTCCAGCAGGGTTTGCTGGGGCTCATCCGCGGCGAACGCATCGACGAGAATCTCGACCTGCTGGGCAAGGTGGCCGAGAAGCTCGAACAGGTTGCGACGACCCAGCCCGTGTTCCAGTTCTGGTGGGTCACCGGTGCGGTCATCGAGGCACTGCGCGCGCGCGGGCTGGAATCGAGCGTCACCTTGAAGCGCCTGCTCGGGCAGGCCGACCGGCAGATCAAGGCGCTCTACGAGTCCGGCGAAGCGCGCCATGCCGACAATCCGCCGGCCGATCTGCTCGCAAACCTGCTGTACTACGTCGCCTGCGCCTCGATCGACGGCGGCCGTATCGGGGCTGTGCGGGCATCTTTCAAGCTCACCGGTTTGCTGCCCCTCGACGGCTCGATCGAACAGGAGCGCGCCGGCCTGTCCGCGCCGAGCGTCAAGCTCATGCATACCGTCGCGGCCGCGATCAAGGAGGACCTGTCCAAGGTCAAGGACGTGTTGGATATCTTCGTCCGGCGCGGCACCGGACGCATGGAGGAACTGCTGCCGCAGCTCGATGTGCTCAAGAAGATCAGCGACACGCTCGGCGTGCTCGGCTTGGGCGGGCTGCGCGAGCGCGTGCAGCAGGAAATCGGCGGTTTGCAGGCGATGATCGCCACCGATCAGCTGCCTTCCGAGAACGCTCTTCTGAAGGTCGCCGGCGTGCTGCTCTCGGTCGAGGACAGTCTCGACGAGCAGCTCGTGCGCTTGATCCTGCCGGCGTCGGCCCCCGCAGCGGCGGCCGACGCCGACGGGCAGGACATCGAGTTCCTGAAGGTCAGCGAGGCGGTGCTACGTGAATGCATCGTCAATCTGGCGCGCATCAAGGAAGGCATCTCGATCGCGGTGCAAAAGCCCGGCGACACTGCCCCGCAAGGCCTCGACAACGTGCCGCACCTGCTGCGCGGGATCACGGCAGGGTTGTTCATGCTCGGCAAAGGCCGTGCCGCCGAACTCATGGAAGCGATCGGCGTACACGTGCGGCGCTTGGTCGAACCGGGCCAGCCACAACCGGACGGTCAGCGTCTCGAGCGGGTGGCCGACGCCATCGTGAGTCTCGAGTACTACATGGAGACCCTCCAGAACGGACGCACCGATCCTTGGTACATGCTCGACAATGCGGAAATCTGCCTCAAGGCGCTCATCGACGCGACGCCGGAACCGCATGCGCCAACGCTGGCCGATCAGGATCCCGGCGTCACCGCTCAGCTGGTCGATGCCACCGTCAAGAGCGATGCCGCACCGCCGTCTGCCGCCGAGGCCGCTGCGGCGCTCGCGCAGCCCGACCTGCACGACATCGACCCGCAGCTGCTCGAGTTGTTCATCGAGGAAGCGACGGAGGAGGCGGCCTCGATCGCGGCCAACTTTCCGCGCTGGGAACAGAACCCGATGGATCTGGATTCGCTCGGCAAGCTGCGCCGCAGTTTCCACACGCTCAAGGGCAGCGGGCGGATGGTCGGCGCGCGGCAGATCGGCGAATTTGCCTGGTCCATGGAAAACCTGCTGAATCGCGTCTTCGACAAGACCATGTCGCGCACGCCCGCGATGATCGGCGTGTTGCGTGCCGCGATCGCGGCACTGCCCCAGCTCATCGATCAGCTCGAGAGTGGGCTGCCGACGTCCGCGCCGATCGAGGAAATCATGAGCCGGGCCTATGACCTCGCCCAAGGCAAGGACGTCGGCGGGGATTTCGCCCCGAGGCCGCTCGCGGACCCTACCGGACCTGCGCCCGCCCCGGCGGCCGTCGCATCGGCACCTGCTGCGCCCGACGCCATGGCAATCGGACCCGAGCCGCGCGGCATGGATCCCGTATTGCACGAGATCTACAGCAACGAGACCGCCAATCATCTCGAGGAGATCCGCGAG